>Ga0114981_10000245_pt1 | contig 33838 bp, 32 predicted proteins | sample S_140806_MF_Meta_FD_87028 | JGI IMG/M metagenome (GOLD analysis project Ga0114981, IMG submission 87028) | Freshwater microbial communities from Lake Simoncouche, Canada to study carbon cycling - S_140806_MF_MetaG | ecosystem: Environmental > Aquatic > Freshwater > Lake | place: Lake...
AAAATTAGCACTGTTCTCGTTGGCCGATGCAATAGCATTATACAGATAGCAATCATTCGTTATTTTATTTACTAGGGCGATTTCCTGATTTCTTTTTTTTCCTATATTATTTACTTGCAATTGATTCCATAGGGTACTTACTTTTTCTGTAGCGGTATCACTGACGAAAGGAGTATAAAAATTTTGAGCAGCAAAATCTCTATGATCATAACTACTTCGAAGGGCCAATTGCCAATGCTTATTTATGGTAATAGCACTTGAAAGACTAATGGTATTATTGTGCGCATAGCCATTTCCAGCTCTTAATGGAACCCCATCGGAATTGTTGCTTAAAACACCCATGCAAAGTTGTACGTTTTTTTTGCTAATTGCTGCACCCGCATTGGCATGTAATAATTTGTAGGCGCCAACAGCTATATTTAGTTGTGCCTGATTTTGAATATGTTCTAATTGGCGACTAAATGTTTTACTGATGATATGAATTACACCACCTACTGCCTCAGCGCCATATTGGGCTGCAGCCGATCCTCTTAAAATTTCTATGCGCGCAATTTCATAAGGTGCTATGGGTATATAGCTATTGAAATGGCCTGTAATAGGGTCGTTAATTTTTATGCCATCTAATAAAACAAGCGTTTGTTGAAAGGTACTACCACGAAGTACGATATCACTTTGAGCTCCCATTGGACCTCGCGACTGTATTTCTAATCCGGGTACATATTTTAGTAACTCGTCGATGGAGAGGTTGGGCGTGTTTCCTAAAGCACTACCTTCTATAACGGTAATACTTCTGCCGCTTTCAGTTGTTTTTTGTAGCAATCGATTGCTAGTGATACTTAATGGATTTAGGGTAATCTCCGTTTGCGCGTTGACATTTACTGAAAAGCATACGGATAAAAAGAATAGATAGATTTTGCGCATAAATAAGTGTATTTAGATTAACGGGGTATTATTTTTATTAAATTTAAAATGGTAGTCTCGCCCAGGATCGAACTGGGATCAAAAGTTTAGGAAACTTCTATTCTATCCATTGAACTACGAGACCATTTATTAGGGTGCTTATTTCCAACGTAGTGTTTTGATAAGATGCTCAATATCTTTACTTAAAAATGCTACCATTGGTTGTAAAGAATCGGCATTGGGGGTAACATTAAAATAGAGTGCGCCTCTTAGGTAATGTTTATTAGAATCGGTAGCGAAAAATTGAATAGCTGAAGCGGCATTGCCACCCACATCATAATAAACCCCATGCACATGGGCGCTGTCATTATGAAACTCGGGCTCGTTAATATAATCTGCTTTCTTGGTATGCACAAAAGATAGTTCATGCGCATCATTTAAAAGTTTTTCTAAATCCCCGGCATCTTTCATGGTTTTGTATGACAAATAAATACTAGCATTCCATTGAGGAAAATCTACATTAATCCAATAATCAATACCATTCTTATCCTTCATAAACTTAGTCATTGTGGTGTCTTTTAGTATAGTACCATAACTTGGGTATTCGAATTGATAAGGAAAGCCAGCTTTGTTAAATAGCGTATATGCGTGTTTAGGGAGTGCTATAGCATAATATCCACGTGGCTTGGGCGTAAACACTTTGGGTTTGCAGCTTAGTATTCCTATGGTGCTTATTAAGAGTAGCGATGTAACTAATTTCATGGTTCAAAAGTACTTTTTTTTACGCATATTCGAAATGCTTTATTATTTAATGGAGTTGCTTTTTTTTACTAACTTTGTGGCAATTAAAACGATCTCATGCAACAAGATACTCCTCAAGATCCGCAGTTAAATATTGAAATAAGTGAAGAAATGGCCGATGGTAGCTATGCTAATTTAGCGATTATAACACATTCCTTTGCTGAATTTGTATTTGATTTTGTGAATGTGATGCCAAATGCACCTAAGTCTAAAGTAAAAGCACGTGTGATTATGACACCGCAGCATGCAAAACGATTAATGAAAGCATTAGTTGATAATGTAAAAAATTTCGAGGCTAATCATGGTCCAATTAAAGATGGAGAAATGATGAACCTTCCTTTTAACTTTGGCGGACCTAAAGCGGAAGCCTAATATTAAAGCTATGTTAGATAAAATATTGATTTTAGATTTTGGTTCTCAATATACACAGCTTATTGCTCGTAGTATTAGAGAATTGAATGTGTATTGCGAAATACAACCCTGCACCAAGCCAATTGATTATTCAAGTGCTATCAAAGGCGTTATCTTATCGGGTAGTCCATATTCTGTAAACGATGAATTTGCGCCTAAGCCAGATGTATTAGCTATTGCATCTAAAGTACCTGTTTTAGGTGTGTGTTATGGAGCACAATTAATAGCGCAATCTACAGGTGGCGTAGTAGGCAAATCGGCACATAGAGAATATGGTCGTGCTCACTTAGACAATATAATTACAGATCCTTTGTTTGCTGCAATAGAAAATGGGTCGCAAGTATGGATGAGTCATTCCGATTCTGTAAAAGAATTGCCAACCAATTTAAATTGCATTGCTACTACGGCAAGTATACCAGTTGCTGCTTTTAAAGCTGCAGATGGATTTACAACATTTCCTATGTATGGCATTCAATTCCATCCAGAGGTTACACATAGTGAACAAGGTAAAACACTCATCAAAAACTTTGTGGTGGGTATTTGTGCCTGTCAACAAAATTGGACACCCGACGGATTCATTGAAACTACCGTTGCCTCCATTAAAAAACAAGTGGGCAATGGCAAGGTAGTGATGGCTTTAAGTGGAGGTGTAGATTCTACAGTGGCAGCTACCTTAATTCAAAGAGCGATAGGCGATAATTTGTATTGTATTTTTGTAGACAATGGTTTGTTGCGTAAAGATGAATTTACCCAAGTATTAGAAGGCTATAAACAATTGCATTTAAATACTAAAGGTATTGATGCTCGACATCGTTTCTATACCGCTTTAGCAGGAGTATCAGATCCGGAGAAAAAGCGTAAAATTATTGGTGGTTTATTTATTGATATATTTCAAGAAGAAGCGCAACATCTAACGGATGTGAGCTTTTTAGGTCAAGGAACGATTTATCCAGACGTTATTGAATCGGTATCGGTGAATGGACCTTCCGTAACCATTAAATCGCATCATAATGTAGGTGGCTTACCAGAGAAAATGCATTTGCAATTAGTAGAGCCTTTACGTTTATTATTTAAAGACGAAGTAAGACGAATTGGAAGAGCATTAGGGATTGATGAATTATTTTTATCGCGCCATCCGTTCCCTGGACCAGGTTTAGGCATTCGCATTTTAGGAGCTGTGTCTGAAGAAAAAGCACTTATGTTGCAAGAAGCAGATGCTATTTATATCAATACCCTAAAAGAGTTTGGATGGTATGATAAGGTATGGCAAGCAGGTGCTATTTTATTGCCAGTGCAAAGTGTTGGTGTTATGGGTGATGAGCGCACCTACGAATTTACTATTGCCTTAAGAGCGGTAACATCTGTAGATGGTATGACTGCTGATTGGGCGCATTTACCTTACGACTTATTAGCTAAAATTTCTAATAATATTATAAATAGAGTAAAAGGAATAAATAGAGTAGTCTATGATATTAGTTCCAAACCACCAGCAACGATTGAGTGGGAATAACAAAAAAGGATTAGCATTTGCTAATCCTTTTTTGTTGGCTTTAAATAAAGCGAAAATCCTAATAGAATTAGTATAATACTAGAAAATAATGCAATGCATGCAATTGCCGTAGCAATAAAATGCAATGCATACGTGATGATTAATAAAATTAAAAATACTACAGAGAAGGTTAGTACAATTTGATTATGAGAAAAATTAGCGTCTAATAATTTGTGATGTAAATGATTTCTATCTGCATGAAAAGGGGATCCTTTTTTAAAAATACGAATAGAGAATACTCTAAAGGTGTCGAATATTGGAATGATAAGTAAAGCTAGTGTAATCAAAGTAGCGCCTCCTGAACCTGTGACGATATAGCTAATATTATTTGTTGTGGAAATGTTTTTAATAAAAACAATACATAGCGTTGCTAATGAAAATCCTAAAATTAAAGAACCGGTATCTCCCATGAAAATTCTAGCTGGAGCTAGATTAAATTTTAGAAATCCAAGAACAGCACCTAGTAAGGTAATGCTAATAATAGCTTCATTGTAATTGTAATTAAGGGTAAATAAAATGCTTAAGATTGCCAAAATTAATGCAGCTAAACTACCGGCTAAACCATCTATGCCATCAATTAAATTAAATGCATTAGTAACAAAAATAATTCCAATAATGGAGAATAAAAGGCTAATTAAATAAGGTAGTTCTTGAATTCCAAAAATTCCATGAAAGGAAAGAAGGCGGATGTCTGCAAAATATACTACAATGAAGGCAGCAACTGCTTGTGCTACAAATTTTTTAAAAGGGGATAGTCCCGCTAAATCATCTTTTACGCCGGTAATAAATAATATAAAAGTTGAGATTACAAAATAATACCAATTTTGAAAAAAAGGAATGGTTCCAATGTCATTTATTTTTATTAAAGTTATGGATGAAAAAAGTGAAACTACAATAAAGCTCAAATAAATGCCTATTCCACCTAAGTTAGTAATGATACGATCATGTACTTTGCGTTCATTATCTGGAGTGTCTAAATATCTGTTTTTAGTTGCAATGTAAATAATTCTCGGCATTAGAAAAATTGCCAAAAAGAGGGAGGTTATAAAGCTCGAAATTAATAATATGAGAAAATAGTATGACATAATTTTTAGCAAAAAACTTATTTTTATTCTACAAAGTTAAAGCAAATATATTAAAAATAAAAATATTCTAATTTAAAATTGACTACTGAATTTATAAAGATTGAAATCTTCTTTTTGTATTGCCATCTTCAATGCGTTTTCTACTTCTTTTTTTTGAATTGATTTCATTTTATTATATTGTATTATACGCCAACATTTTTCTAATGTAAGTGCCAATTTACGTTCTTTATTACTATTTTCTTTTATTAGTGCGGCATCTATAGCATGAGATAAGTGCTCCATTCCTTCTAGCTCGCTAGCAATTGTTTTTATAACTTCTATGGATTGGGATGCATGGTCATGCAGCATAGCTTTAAGCGTATTGATTAAACTATCTGCTAAAGGTCTATCCGCTTTATTTACAACAAAAACATCCGCAATTTCCATAATGCCCGATTTTAAGGTCTGAATTTCATCACCTGCTTCTGGAACAAGGGTAACCACGGTACAATCAGCCATACCGGCAATATCAATCTCGCTTTGTCCTACACCTACTGTTTCTATTAATATATAATCAAAATTGGCATGTTTTAAGATGTCGGTTATTTCATAAATCTGATGATGTAATCCACCCAAGGCACCTCTGCTTGCTAAGGAGCGAATATAAACATTAGGATGCGTATAAAATTCCGACATTCGTATTCTATCACCCAGCAAGGCGCCTAGATTAAAAGGTGATGAAGGGTCTACGGCAAGCACAGCTATTCGCTTATTTTGTTGCATCCAATAATGTAAAAGGGCATTTACTAAGGTGCTTTTCCCAGCACCCGGAGGTCCTGTTATACCCACTACTTTAGTTTCTTTTTGTGCACTTAGATGTTGTAATAACGCTTCGGATCCTGCTAATTCATTTTCGACCATTGTTATGGCTCTGGCTATAGCTTGGAAATTGCCCAATTTTATGTCTTGAAGTATTTGTGTTATCTTGTCTAGCACTAAAAAATTACTTTTTTCGTTTAATAGGTATGCATTCTATTCACAAAAATAAAATTCCATTTGTAAATATCATGAATAAAAATGATAATGCGCTTGCTTTTATTTGTTTGATGTTATTTGGTTTTGTTTTTAGTAGGGCATTATTGTCTATTGGAATGGGCTTTTTTGTATTAAATAGCCTCTGGAAATGCGATTATAAAACCTTGATAGCTAATAATTGGCTTCGCGCATCATTTTTGTTTGGACTGTTGCTTTTGGTGTCTTTTTTTTGGAGTGCAGATAGAAATTATTTTTGGGAACACCTGCAAGTAAAAATCCCGCTCTTTTTCTTACCTATTGCATTTGCAACAACGCCTAAATTCAGCAATGCACAATTAAAAAAGCTTATGCTGCTATTATTGCTGATAGGTATGATTGCGGCATCCTATAGTTTTTATTTTTTCTTTACGCAAACTGCTTATTACGTAGAGCAATATCGCTTTGCCCATAGTTTGCCCACCTTAGCCTATGGCAATTATATTCAGTTAAGTTTGCTCATCGTTTTTATTTGCTTTTTTATACTTATTAATATTAGTTTATTTGAGCAAAAGTGGTCTAAAATAATGATCCTTTTAGCTTTATTATTACTCCTTTTATTTATACATGTTATTGCATCAAAATTGGCACTGTTAGCTTTATATTTTGGATTATTTATGTATGCTTTACATCTTGGGTATAAATATCATTGGCGTTATTGCTTTGCTTTGCTATTAGCATTTATTGGCTGTTTTATTATAGCCTATAACACTATTGGCACCTTTAAAAATAAAATAGGTTATCTGTATTATAGCGCGCTTCAATTTACACATGCTGAAAGTGCAGAAAAATTAGATCCCAATTACAGTGATATAGGTAGATTCATATCTTATAGAGTGGCTGTGCAGGAAATAAAAAAAGCACCAATTTTCGGTTTTGGAGAAGGAGATGTTATGCAAACTATGAAAAATGGTTATCATCAATCATTTCCTCAAGTGCCCGAAGAAAAAATGCTCTTACCGCATAACCAATTACTCATTACATTGCTTTCAATAGGGTGTTTGGGGCTCCTACTGTTTATTAGGTATATCCTATTTCCATTTTGGACCATATTTAAACAGTATCCTTTTATTGCTCTATTGTTTAGCGTCATTCAGATTTTAGGCTTACTCGTAGAGCCAGCACTAGAAATTCAATCCGGTGTTTTTGTTTATATTTTTTCTACGGGTTTAATCTATCAGCAGTATAGGAATAAGTAGGAGATTTAAACAGCTTTTCTTAGTTTTTTTGTGTAAGTTCGCTTTCAATTTTTTTTATGCATCATAATTTAATCGTTGATATTGGTAATACCAATACTAAATTGGCCATTTTTGATCCAAATAGTACTATTTTATTTAATGATATAGTATCCCCTAGCCAATTAGCTCCTACGCTTAGTTTTCTTAATTCGAAATTTACGATTACTCGTTCTATAGTGTCTAACGTTGCTGGTTCAATCCCTACAGAGTTAAATGATTTTTTCAAGCTTATTCCATTTCATATGGAATTAAATGCCTCTACTTCGTTACCTATAATGAATGCATTTCAAACTCCAGAAACTTTGGGGGTAGATAGAATTGCGGCTGTAGTAGCGGCTAGTCAGCTTTTCCCTCAAGTTAATAATTTGGTTATTTGTGCGGGCACTTGTATTACCTATAATTATATCACCAAAGCAAATACATTTAGAGGGGGTGCTATTACTCCAGGTATCCAAATGCGCTTAGATGCTATGCACCATTTTACGAGTCGATTGCCATCGGTGCAAATAGGTTATGTAGGGTCTATAATGGGTTATGATACACAAAGCTGCATGCAATCGGGTGCTGTATTAGGTGCGGTTTATGAGATAGATACGTTTATAAATGAATATCGTGCTCAGTTTAATGATTTTAACGTCCTATTAACGGGTGGGGATACCTTACTTTTGGAGAGCAGAATTAAAAACAAGATATTTGCAGACACAGAGCTTGTAATTAAAGGCTTACAAATAATATTGAACTATAATGCACCAAAAATTAGTTAGTTGCTTTTTGATATGCAACCTATGTTTTACTTCATGGATTTTTGCTCAAAATTCTAATAAAGAAAATTCACCCTATTCCCGATATGGTTTAGGAGAAGAACGCTACGGATATAATGCCGCTTTAAAAGCGATGGGTGGTTTGTCTATTGCCTATAGCAACCCCTTTGCTATCAATACCAATAACCCAGCATCCTATACTGCCATAAAACTTACCACGTATGAAGTGGGTGTTGAAGCACGCAAACGTGCCATTGCTTCCAATACTGAAAGTTATAATACCGGTACGCTTACCTTGTCTCACCTTGCATTGGCATTTCCCGTAGGAAAACATGGAGGTTTTGTAATGGGTATGACGCCAAAATCGGCAACCTATTATCGCTTCATTGACTCGGTTACCATACCAGGTGTTGGAAATAGTAACAAAACTATCAATGGAGATGGTGGATTGACCTATGCATTTATGGGTGGAGCTTACCAATATAAACATTTAAGCTTGGGTGCTAATTTGGGATATGAATTTGGAACCATCAGACATTCTAGCTATTTAGCAAATTACGATACATTTAAAGTTTATAGTTCTGATTTTACAAGATCCTATCAAATTGGAGGCTTGCATTTGGAATTGGGTGCACTTTATAATTATAAAATTAATAAGCAATATACTCTGCATCTTGGCGCTACCTATGAAGCCGCTCAAAAGCTACATTATTCAGAAGAGCAGTATGCAAGTTCTTTCCGATATTCTGGTTCTTCTGCGATAAGAGATACTGTATATGCATTGAAAAATTCGGATTTACCTATTCAGTTGCCTAGTTCTTTAGGTTTGGGTTTGCAATTAATATCTAATGATAAGTTAGGTTTTGGAGTAGATTACCTTCACAGTAATTTCAACCAATACAAGTTTAACGGACAAGCAGATACCAATGTAAACGGAACAGCTTCGCGCATAACAGTTGGAGCTTATTATACGCCCGATGCTAATGATGTATATCATTATGCTCAGCGTATTACTTACCGAATTGGTTTGTATTCAGGCAAAGAACCCTTGCGTATCAATAATACGGACATCACTTATACTGCTTTTACTTTCGGGGCTAGTTTGCCGTTCAAAAAGTCTACAGATAGAATTCAAACTGCTATAGAAATAGGAGCTAGAGGTACTAAATCTAATAATTTACTGAAAGAAAATTTTGTTCGCTTCTCTATTTCTATGTCGCTCAATGATAGATGGTTTGTGAAAAGAAAATATGACTAAAAGAAATTTACATAATACAATCATTAAAGAAACTAGTTTTAAAATTATAAAACTAGTTTCTTTTTGTATGTTAAGTATGTCTTGTACTAATAATAAAGATCACATAAAACAGATCAAAGATTACGAATCGTTACAGGAAGATAGAGCTAGCGATGTTACCATCTTATACAGCGAAAAAGCCCTTGTGAAAGCCAATTTATTTGCTAGCGAATTTGTAAGGAATGAAAATGCTCGTCCGCCCTTTACGGAATTAAGAAAAAAAGTACGCGTATTTTTTTATGACGATCAAAAAAAGATTAAAAGTACGCTGTATGCTAAGTATGCCCGTATGTACGAGCACAATAAAAACGTGATTATTAGAGATAGTATTGTGGTAATCAATCAAAAAGGGGAGCAATTGAAAACCGAAGAGTTGGTGTGGAATGAGCAATTGCGAAAATTCTTCACCAATAAACCGGTGCAAATAAAGACGGCTGCGCAAATGATTTATGGTAATGGATTAGAAGCCAATGAAGACTTTTCGTATTATCAAATAACCCAAATAAAAGGTATTGTAAACCTCACAAATAATTCAGAACTTTAAACCCAAATAAAAATTATGAAAAAAATAGTATCCTTATTTATTGCGCTTGCAATTATGCAAATGGCTAAAGCAGATGAAGGTATGTGGTTGCCTTATCTCATTGGAAAAAACTATGACGATATGGTTCGTAAAGGATTGGTATTGTCATCTGAAGATTTATATGCAGCTAATCATAGCAGCTTAAAAGATGCCATTGTGCAATTCAACGGTGGGTGTACGGGCGAAATAATTTCTAATAGTGGATTGCTGCTCACTAATCACCACTGTGGTTATGATGCCATTGCTACCTTAAGTACAGTAGATAAAAATTATTTAGATAATGGATTTTGGGCTTTAAGTAAAGACCAAGAATTGCCTGCTGTAGGTGTTTCTGTATTGTTTTTAGAAAGTATGGAAGATGTAACAGTTCAGGTTAATAAAGCAATTGCGGGCCTAAGTGGGGAAGCGTTAACAAAAGCACTTGCTGGATTGAGAAAAGATATGGAAACCAAAGCAAATGAAGGTGGAAAATTTTACACTACACTTAAGGAGTATTTTAATGGCAACCAATACATTCTAATAAAATATAAAAAATACACTGATGTTCGTTTAGTGTGTACGCCACCTAAATCCTTGGGTAAATTTGGTGGAGACACGGACAATTGGATGTGGCCTCGTCATACAGCAGACTTCTCTATGTTTAGAGTTTATGCAAATGAAAATAATGAACCTGCAGAATACAATAAAAACAATAAGCCTTACCGTCCTAAGAACTACTTAAGTGTTTCTGCAAAAGGCGTTCAAGAAGGTGATTATGCTATGATTTTTGGTTATCCTGGTAGAACAAATAGATATGAAACGGCTGCTGGTGTTGATTTAGCGATTCAAGAAGTAAATCCTTCCATTGTGGCTATTAGAGATGCTCGATTAGCTATTATGCGTAAGCATATGCAAGCAAACAAAGCGGTATATTTAAAATTAACCTCTACGTATGCTCGCATTGCCAACTATTGGAAATATTTTATTGGTCAAACAGAACAATTAAAAAGATTACAAGTAGTAACCCAAAAAACTAAAGAAGAGCAACAATTCATTGCATGGTCTAATAAGAATAACTTTAGCTACGCTAAGGAATTTGAAAATATCAATGCCGCTACTAAGGCGTATAAACCTTATGCAAAATTTGTAACCTATTATGGAGAAGCATTTAGAGGTTGTTTGGTTAATAAAATCGCTTATGATTGCTATGACCTATATAAGAAAATGAAAAAAGCAGATTTTTCTAAAGATTCATCTAGCAAACTAATTGAGCAAATTAAGAAAAATAGAGCTTCTTATATTAAAGCAACCGATTTAGCTATGGAGCAAGATTGGTTTGCAATGAGTGCAGAAATGATTCAAAAGAATCTATCTAAAGATCAGTTTATGCCTGCGATGTCTAAGATCTCCTTATTAAAAGACAATAACTATAAAGCATTCGCTGAAGCGGTATATAAAAAATCATTTTTATTAGATAGCGCTGCTTTTGAAAAATTCTGTGCTAATCCATCATTAAAGCAATTGAATGAAGATCTTGCAACGCAATATGTTTTTGCCATGGTTCAATCCTACGATTCTTTAATAAAATCTCATGTAGATGCCTATAATGATATTAAAGTTCCATTTGCTAAAAGTTATTTAAAGGGCTTATTAGAAATGAAAAGTAATCAATTGATGTATCCAGATGCTAATTCCACTATGCGTATTACGTATGGTGCTGTAAAAAGCTATGAACCAACAGACGGCGTTAAGTATAAATTTTATACTACTTTAGACGGTCTTGCTGCAAAATATAAAGCTGGCGATGATGAGTTTGATGCACCTCAAGCATTAATCGATTTGTATAAAAAGAAAGATTATGGAAATTGGGCGGATGCTGATGGTACCTTACATACTTGTTTTATAACCAATAACGACATTACAGGCGGCAATTCCGGAAGTCCGGTTTTAAATGCTAAAGGAGAATTAATTGGTGCTGCATTTGATGGTAACTGGGAAGCAATGAGCGGAGATATTGCATTTGATAAAAAATATAAAAGAACGATTGTTTGCGATGTTCGTTATATATTATTCCTAATTGACAAATTAGGTAATGCGCAAAACTTAATTCAAGAAATGGATATTCAATAAGTATCATTTCAAATAACATAAAAAAGGTGTTGCATTAGCAACACCTTTTTTATGTTAAGATAAAATGGCTTCTAATTCTTTAAACACATCTTCAGCATCATTATTATTCCAAAGAATATTAAAAATAGCTTTGGAAATAGGCATTTCAATGCCCAATTCTTCTTGAATAATATCCATTCCTTTAGCTGCATAATAGCCTTCGGCTACCATTTTCATTTCTATAATAGCGGCTTTTACAGAATAGCCTTTACCAATCATATTACCAAACATTCTATTTCTGCTATGCAATGAATAACAGGTTACTAGCAAGTCGCCCAAATAGGCACTGGTATGAAAATCAGGTACTTCGTTGGAAGGATGTATTTTTTCGAAATGATAATTTAAAAATTGATACATCTCTTTGTAACAATTGGTAATATATACACTCAAAAAATTATCTCCATAATCTAAGCCATGAGCAATGCCTGCACCCACTGCATATATGTTTTTAAGTACGGCAGCAAATTGGGCACCCCAAATATCATTATTATGAAAGGTGTTGATATAATTTGTTTTGAATAGGGTAGCCGCAGCTGCGGCTAATTCGGTATTAAGGCTAGAAAACGTTAAGTACGATAAACGTTCATTGGCTACTTCTTCTGCATGACAAGGGCCAGTGATTGCAGCATAATGCTCAATGGGAAAGGCATAGTTAGCAGCTAAATAATCGTTTATTAATTGATGCGGTTTTGGTAATATTCCTTTAATGGCGCTAATGATATTTTTCCCTTGCCAACTATCAGCAGCAACAGATTCAATAACCTCTTGAGCGTAGGCAGATGGCACACAAAAAATAAGTGTGTCAGCTTCTTTTAATACTAAATGCAAATCGCTACTTAAACGTATCAATTGCATATTGAATTGAACAGAGGTTAAGTAATTTAAATTATGGCTTCTTTTATGGAGATGCTGAATCGCTTTCTCATCCCTTATCCACCAGGTAAATGGGATCTGGTTGTCATTTAGCATTTTAGCTAATGCTGTTCCCCAGCTGCCATTACCAATTATGCCTATCTTGCCTAAATATTTTTTTGCCTCTTCCATATTAATCGTTGAGCTCTTTACTTTCCAATAATTTTTCTTTCGTAGTTGTGCTAACGTTTAAATTATCTTTTAGGATTTTTGAAATCACGCCATAAGGTAGGATCACTATTTGTTCATGAATGTTTAATCCCTTGATAATCTGAATATATTGATTGTCTTGAATGCCAGTGGTAACATCTCTTAAAACAACTTTTTTTGTTGTCGGTTGATAACAAAATACTACTTGTCTCAAATTTGTTAATTCGGTCTCTTGTTTCTTTTTGTCTTCAGGCCATGCTCTGGTTGTAACAGCACTGATAGGCACTGAAATAACATTTTTTACTTTAGTAGTTTGTATTTCTACAGAGGCCGACATGCCCGGTTTGAAAATATAATTTATGGTCCCATCGCGACCATCAATTTTATTTTTTTCAAGTATCAGAATATGAACTACATAATTGGTGATTTGGTCAGTACCTGTGCTCAAGCTCGACTTATTGCTGGATACAGCTATCTTTGATACAATACCCACAAATTTTTTGTTTCTATACGCATCCGTCTCAATACTACACGAATCACCAATTTTTACTTTAGCAATATCGGTTTCACTCACATCTACTCGCACTTCCATTTTATCCATATCTGCAATGCTGAGCAATTCTGTTCCTGCCATTTGCGCTGTTCCTACTACACGTTCACCTTTCTTTACATTGAGTTTTGATATGGTACCTGCACTTGGTGCAAAAATGGAACTTTTTCTCAAATTTTCTCTAGCCTGCGTTAATGAAGCTGATGCACTTTTAATGCTATACATGCCACCCGTTGAGCTTGATAATAGCGCCTCGTAAGTTGCCATGCTAGACTTGTACTGCGTTTCTATTTGTTCAAATTCTTGAGCAGAAATCACTTTATCTTCAAATAACTTCTTGTTTCGGATGTAATTTAATTTAGCTTGTTGAAATTGCGCTTCTGCTTGTGCTGCCATTTCTTTTGTGTTCTTGGCATTTGCTTTTGTCTGGTTTAATTGCGCTTCCGATTGGGTTACTATAGATTCGTAAATAGCATTATTAATACGAGCTAAGAGTGCTCCTTGTTGCACATAATCGCCCTCTTCATAGGGTAGTTCTATGATTTCACCACTAACCTCTGGACTAATTTTCACTTCCGTCACCGGGAAAACACTGCCGCTCGCACTAACCGTTTCGGTTATGTCGCGTTGTTTTACAGAATCTACGACCACCTGAATTTGGCTAGATTTTGTACCCGCTGATTTAATTAAAATTACGAGTGCAATTATGCCAATGCCTATGAAAATAAAAAGTTTTTTCTTTTTCATGTTACGTTTAATTTACCGTTTTACCAGAAGGTACTAGCGTAGTAGGTGATACAAATACTAATTTTCCCTCTTCGTTTTCTGTCATTAAAATCATGCCTTCGCTTTCTATACCACGCATTTTTCTGGGTGCTAAATTAGCAACTACTATTACTTGTTTTTGAACAATCTCTTCTGGATTAAAATGTTGAGCAATACCGGAAACAATCGTTCTTGTTTCTTCTCCAAGTGACACAGATAATTTTAGCAACTTGTCTGCTTTTTCTACTTTTTCTGCACTAAGTATAGTGCCTATGCGTAAATCTATTTTTGCAAAATCATCAAACTGAATGCGTTCTTTTGCTGTAGTTGTGGTTTCCACTTTTTGTGTAGTTGTTGGGGTACTGGAAATCAAATTGGTTTTTAATTTTTCTATTTGAGACATTATTTCCTCGTCTTCAATTTTTCTAAATAATAATTCCGGTGCTCTTAATGCATAGTTTACTTTTAGTAAATCTAAAGAACCGCCATTTTCCCAATCAAGCATTTTATCTACCACTTTCATCATGTGGCACATTTTCTTAGCGGTAGCCGGTAAAAAGGGTTGAATATAAATTGCAAGATTAGCACAAAGTTGTAGGCAAATATGCAAACTATTGTCGATGAGTGCTTGTTTGTTTTCTTGTGTATTCGTTTCTTTTGCTAATATCCATGGAGCTTTATCCTGAAGGTATTTATTGCCTTTTCTCGATAAGTCAATGACTTCGAAAAGCGCATCTCTAAATTTGTAATTTTCAAGAAGTCCACTAACGGTTTCTTTTGTCTTTTGGATATCAGTCATCAAATTATGATCTGCTTCGTCTAATAGCTCTTTATGTAATGGAGGTACTTTGCCATTGCATAATTTATGCATCAGCACAAAGGCTCTATTTACAAAGTTGCCAAAGGTAGCTACAAGTTCGTTGTTGGTTCTATCTTGAAAGTCTTTCCAAGTAAAATCATTGTCTTTAGTTTCAGGTGCATTAGCACATAATACATAGCGCAATACATCTTCTTGATCTGGAAAATCTTTTACATACTCATGCACCCAAACTGCCCAGTTTCTTGAGGTAGATACTTTTTCTCCTTCGATGTTTAAAAACTCATTGGCAGGTACATTGTCTGGTAATATAAAATCGCCATGCGCTTTTAGCATGGAAGGGAAGATGATGCAATGAAATACAATATTGTCTTTGCCTATAAAATGAACCAATTTACTGCTTTCGTCACACCAATAATCTTTCCAATCGTTGGTTAATTCTTTTGTTGCACTGATATACCCAATCGGAGCATCAAACCAAACATAGAGCACTTTGCCTTCGGCATTTGGCAACGGAACCGGAATACCCCAATTGCTATCTCTTGTCATAGCTCTTGGTTGCAAGCCGCTATCTATCCAGCTTTTACATTGTCCATATACATTCGATTTCCAAGTTTGTTTCTTGCCATCTACAATCCACTCTTTTAGGAATGCTTCGTATTGGTTGAGCGGGAAATACCAATGGGTAGTTTCTTTTTTTACAGGTATAGCATTGCTCAAGGCGCTTCTTGGCTGAATCAATTGATCTGGAGAAAGGGTAGAACCACATTTTTCACACTGATCGCCGTAGGCATTTTCATTGCTGCAAATAGGACAGGTACCTACGATATAACGGTCTGCTAAAAAAACTTGTTTTTCTTCATCGAAATATTGTTCACTTGTTTTTTCTTCAAAACATCCTTTTTCATGAAGCTTCTTGAAGAAGTCTTGTGCACATTCAAAATGAGTAGCATTAGAGGTTCTAGAGAATATATCAAAAGAAATATTCATTTTCTCGAACGAATCTTTGATTAAGGCATGGTATTTATCTACCACATCTTTGGGTGTGCAATGTTCTTTCATGGCACGGATAGTAATAGGCACGCCATGCTCATCACTTCCACCTATAAATTTTACATCTTTCTTTTGTGCTCTTAAATAACGTACATAAATATCTGCAGGCAAATAACAACCAGCTAAATGACCAATATGAACTGGGCCATTAGCATAGGGTAAAGCTGCGGTGACTAAAAAACGTTTGGGATCCATTAAATTGATAAGTATTTAGGCTGCTAAGTTACATTATTTTTATGACTGAAGGGCCTATACATGCTAGGGAATAGGGTATAATCATCACCTTTTATAAAGTAATTAGAACAATTTAGCTTAATAAATCACTCCAAGTATTACTCAATTGCTCTTTTAATTTATAATGCGTAAGATCGTATTGAATAGGTACTATGGATGTATAGTTTTGCGCTAAAACATTAATATCGCTATCGGCATCTTCGTCTTTATGCACAAATGAACCCACCATCCAATGGTATGCAACCCCTCGAGGATCTTTGCGGGTATCAAAATTTTCATTCCAAGATCCATTTCCTTGCTTACAAATTTTCATGCCTTTATGCTCCTCAATACTGCATTTAGGGATATTGACATTCAACAATGAGTGCAGGGGCAGGCCGTCTTCTAATACTTTCTTAGATAAGGTATGAGCTACTTTTTTTGCTAAGCTAAAATCGGCATGGTGACTAAAATCGAGTAATGAAAAGCCAATAGCTGGAATGCCTTCAAGTGCTGCTTCCATAGCAGCGCTCATAGTGCCAGAATAGAGGATGTTAATGGATGCATTACTACCATGATTAATGCCGCTGATGCATAAATCTGGTTTTCGATGCAGCACTATACTTTTGGCTAATTTTACACAATCGGCTGGTGTGCCCGATGTTTGATAAGCTTTTATACCATCAAAAATGTCCACTTCATTCATACGCAAGGGTTCTCCAATAGTAATAGCGTGACCCATACCAGATTGTGGTCGGTCGGGAGCTACCACTATAATTTCTGCCAATCCTTGCACGGCTTCTACCAAGGCTCTTATACCTGGAGCGGTTATGCCATCATCATTGGTTATTAATATTGTCTTTTTTAAATACATCTTATAAAATTAGATTATTATTTTTTTTTTAAAAGGTTATAATATAATTTTAAATACAATCATATTAAATTATATCATATATGTTATATCCATGATTAATTTATTTTTACTAGATAATGATATAGATAATCTAAAATTATCTGTAAAATACATAGAAAACAATGAAGATTTAAATTTATGTGGTTCCTATGCATCTACTGAATTATTTTATTGCCAAGTAGCTAAATTGCCTTACAACAGCATATTGATTTTTGGTTTGTCACAAATCGATAGACTTGATGATATTAATTGGCTAAAACATAAAGATCCATCATTGAGGATTCTTATTTTTACTGACTTAGATCACGTTGAAATTATTTCAAAGTGTTTTAGAGTTAGTGCAGAAGCCTTTATCCATAAACAAGATGGTCTTCATTGTTTATACACTTGTTGTTTGACAGTGCTCAAGGGAAGTACCTTTATGAGTGAAAAAATTATTAAAAAGGTTACCGATAGTTTCCTTCCACCTAAACTATTTAAAAGCAAACTCTCCAATAGAGAAATGCAAATTGTGGAAGCAATAAAAGATGGATTAAGTTATAAATTAGTAGCAGCAAAATACTTTATTTCAATTGACACCGTGCGGCAACACATCAAAAATATTTATTCTAAACTTGAAATTAATAGTAAGCCTGAGTTAATCAATATTTATTATAAGGATTTTTTATAATTCCTTAAAATAGTAGTTTGCAATAGGCTTGTAGTGTTTAAATTTATCCACATCTATCTTAAAACATTAATTTTTCTTTGCTAAAATCAACCGAATGTATGACCTTTGCATTCAATTATGTCAACGATATCTACTACTAAAAAAGCGTATCTTTTATTGCAAGATGGCACCATGATGCAAGGCACTTCCATTGGTGCTAATGGCACTGCCGGAGGCGAATTGTGTTTCAATACCGGCATGACGGGTTATCAAGAAGTATTTACTGATCCTTCTTATACGGGTCAAGTACTCATCATGAATACCAATTATATTGGTAACTATGGCGTTAGAAGTACCGATGTAGAATCTGATAAGGTTACCATTAATGCTATTATTTGTAAAAATACCACTAATCGTTATTCACGACATTTAGCGGATGGAGATTTAGGAGCTTATTTATTAGCCAACAATGTAGTAGCTATTTCTGATATAGATACTAGAGCTTTGGTATCGCATGTGCGCACTAAGGGTGCTATGAATTGCGTTGTTTCTACGGAGCTTGATCAAGTTGAAGCTTTGCAAGCAGCGTTAACTAAAGTGCCGGATATGAGCGGTTTGGATTTGTCTTCTATGGTATCTACCAAAGAAGCTTATAATGTGGGAACGGAACAAAATACGTTACGCATTGCAGTTTTAGATTTCGGAGTAAAACGACATATATTAACTAGTTTGGTAGAGCGTGGAGCTTATTTAAAAGTATTTCCAGCGCATACGTCTATGCAAGAAATGGAAGCTTTCCAACCGCATGGTTATTTTATATCTAATGGTCCCGGCGATCCTGGAGCAATGGATTATGCAGTAGCTACCGTTAAGGACATAATTGCTGCGCACAAACCTTTATTTGGCATTTGCTTAGGGCATCAGTTATTAGCGAGAGCGAATGATATCCCTACCTTTAAAATGCATCATGGCCATAGAGGTTTAAATCATCCGGTTAAAAATCTATTGACTGGTAAAAGTGAAATCACTACTCAAAACCATGGTTTTGGTATTGACCCAGAAGTAACTAAACAAAAAAGTAATTTAACCATCTCGCATATTAATTTAAATGACCACTCTATTGAGGGTATTAAAATGCTAGACCGACCTGCTTTCTCTGTTCAATATCACCCTGAAAGTACGCCTGGACCTCATGACTCAAGATATCTTTTTGAAGATTTCATTGCGATGATAAAAAATAATAATTAGGCTAATATTTAACTATGAAGTCAGAAAAAATTCTACTATTAGGTTCTTGTGGGCAAATTGGTGTTGAATTGACACTTGCTTTACGAGCACAATATGGAAATGATGCTGTAATTGCTACCGATATAAAAGAAGAACATCCCTTGCTTAAAGGATCTGGACCTTTTTACCAAGTAGATGTAATGGATATCAATGCCGTATTGGCCTTGGTTAAAAAGGAGTCGATAACACAGATTTATTTATTAGCAGCTTTGTTGAGTGCTACCGGTGAAAAAATGCCGTTGAAGGCTTGGGATATCAATATGACCAGCCTTTTACAAATTTTAGAGTTAAGCGTACAAGAAAAAATTGCAAAAGTTTATTGGCCTAGCTCTATTGCTGTATTTGGATCTACAACGCCTAAGCAAGCAACCCCTCAAAAAACAATAATAGAGCCAGAAACCGTTTATGGTATTAGTAAATACGCTGGCGAAAACTGGTGTCAATATTATGCTAAGCGTTATGGTTTAGATGTTAGAAGTATTCGTTACCCTGGTTTAATTAGTTGGAAATCTTTACCTGGAGGTGGCACTACCGATTACGCTGTAGATATTTATTTACAAGCATTAGCACAAAAAAAGTATACCTGTTTCTTAAGCGAGCATACCTATCTGCCAATGATGTATATGGATGATGCCATTCGTGCTACCATTGAACTAATGGAAGCGCCAGCTGCACAATTAACAACTCGATTAGCGTATAATATTTCGGCAATGAGTTTTTCGCCGAAAGAAATAGCGGCAAGTATTCAACAGCATATTCCAGATTTTACTATTGATTATGCTCCCGATTTCAGACAGCAAATTGCAGATGGTTGGCCACAGAGCATTGATGATACCTTGGCGCAAAAAGATTGGAATTGGAAAGCTGCTTTCGATTTAGAGAAAATGACAGCAACGATGCTTGAAAATTTATCCAAATAAAAAATATAAATCCCCAGCTCATGGGGATTTTTAATGCCTATGAAACAGCAATTAGTGATAATAAGTGGAGCCGGAATCAGTGCGGAAAGTGGACTGCAAACCTTCAGAGACCATGATGGCTTGTGGGAAGGGCATGCTGTTGAAGAGGTTGCCACCTATGAAGCTTGGAAAAAAAATCCAACTTTGGTACTCGATTTTTATAACCAACGAAGAGCGGCTGCTTTAAATGCCAAACCCAATGCTGCCCATTATGGCTTAGCGTATTTGGAGCAATTTTATCAAGTAAAAATTATCACTCAAAATGTAGATGATTTGCACGAGCGTGCAGGCTCTTCATCGGTATTGCACCTTCATGGTTCTTTATTTGAAAAAAGAAGTGAGCAAAATGAACAGCTTATTAGTCCCGTTTTTGAAGCTATGAAAATAGGAGCGCTCGCTAGCGATGGCGCTGCATTTAGGCCCCATATTGTTTGGTTTGGAGAAGCTGTTCCGTTAATAGGTGATGCAATTGAAATAGTTAAACAAGCAGATGTCGTAATTGTAATAGGCACTTCTTTAGTGGTATATCCTGCTGCAGGTTTGCTTGAATACGTAAAAAGGGAAGCAGCACTTTTTGTAGTGGATAAAAAAATTCCTAGCTCATCATTTATTCATAACGCCAAATGTTTTGAAATGCCTGCTACAAAGGGGATTGAGCAGCTTTTACACGAATTAGTAGTGCAGCCTGGATTTATCCAATAATGCTATCTACAAAGGCTTCTTTGTGGAAAATCTGTAGATCTTCCATGCGCTCGCCAACTCCTATATATTTTACTGGAATATTAAATTGATTGGCAATACCTAATACAATACCGCCTTTAGCCGTGCCATCTAATTTGGTGATAGCTAGAGCAGTGATTTGTGTTGCAGCCGTAAAATGTTTTGCTTGTTCCAATGCATTTTGTCCGGTACTGCCATCTAAAACGAGTAATACTTCATGCGGCGCATCGGGTAATTGTTTGCTAATAACTCTTTTTATTTTACTTAATTCTTCCATTAAGTGTGCTTTATTGTGTAATCTACCAGCCGTGTCAATGATTAAAATATCTACTTCTTTGGCAATCGCTTGTTGCACGGCTTCAAAAGCTACAGCGCTTGGATCACTTCCCATTTCTTTTTTTACTATCGGTACACCTACACGCTCACTCCAAATAGTTAATTGATCAACGGCTGCAGCACGAAAGGTATCGGCAGCACCCAACATTACTTTTTTGCCGTTTTTCTTGAAATTATAAGCTAGTTTACCAATAGTTGTTGTTTTCCCTACACCGTTTACTCCTACGACCAATAAAACGTAGGGCTTTTTATCTTTTGGTAGTTCGAAGGTTTCAAATTCATGGCTTGGGGCATCGGTAAGCACTGCCATCACTTCTTCTTTCAATACTTGATTTAATGCTGCGGTACGAATGAATTTCTCATTTTTTATACGCGACTCAATTTTGTTTATGATCGCTACGGTTGTATTTAATCCAACATCTGCACCTATAAGGGCTTCTTCCAATTGGTCCAATACTTCTTCATCAACCGTGTCTTTCCCTACCAGTGCTTTTGCTATTTTGGAAAAGAAATTGGTTTTAGTTTTTTCTAAGCCTTGGTCTAAACTTTCTTTCTGTTCTTTATTTAAACCAAATAATTTATTGAAAAATCCCATTGTAATAGTGTTATTGCACACAAAAGTACAAAACAAAACATCAATATGGATCATTTTACGTGTTGTAAAAAAGGCCCTAAGCGATTAATTATTTTATTTTCTGAATTTAGAAAAATCTATAAGCAAAAATTTACCTTTGTAGTTCATATTATGGGACATAAAAAATTAATACGCTTTAATGCTATCAATACATTTGAAAATGTATTGCAATATCCAGAAAGTATGCCTGGTCAATGGAACGAGTTCTTTAAAAACGAACATCCAATGGTATTAGAATTGGCTTGTGGTAGAGGGGAGTACAGTGTGGGTATGGGTCGACAAGTAAAGGATAAGAACTTTATTGGCGTTGATGTTAAAGGCAATAGAATGTATAATGGTGCAAAAATTGCGCTGCAAGAGCAATTGAGTAATGTAGGTTTTTTACGCATTCAAATAGGAAATATTCTAAACTATTTTGCGCCTGGTGAAGTAGATGAAATTTGGATTATTTTTCCAGATCCATTTCTAAGAGACGGTAAAGCAAAAAATAGATTGACCCATCCTAAGTTTTTAGCGATGTATCAACAACTGTTAAAGCCCGGAGCTAAAATAAATTTGAAAACCGATTCGCCTGAATTATTCCAATTTACCATAGATACGGTGCAAGAGCAAGGCTGTGAAGTGCATGTCTTACAACATGATATTTACGCTAAAGGACCTGTAGCATGGCCCTTGTCTATACAAACCTATTACGAAGGATTGCATTTGGCGGATCAGAGAAAAATTAATTTCATTAGTTTTTCATTACCTGAAAAACCTATTGTAATTCCTCCGAAGAAAAAGAAAGAGGATGGACAATAAGCAGCAAGAAGATTATTATATCAACGAAAATGGCTTGTTAGTTTTTACAGAAGCCTATCATTTGAAAAGAGGTACATGCTGTGGAAATGCCTGTTTGCATTGTCCATATAATCATGAAAATGTGATTAAACCCAATACCTTTAAATATAATCAAAGCAAAGATGATGCCAGCGAAGGAATCGATTTATAATGCTATCTATGATATTGTTCGCGCTATTCCGAAAGGAAGAGTTTCTTCTTATGGGGCCATTGCTGCTGCTATAGGAGCAAAAGGTGCAGCTAGAATGGTAGGCTATGCCATGAATCTTTCCCATGCTATGCAACCTAAAGTGCCCGCTCACCGTGTGGTAAATCGGAATGGAATGCTAACCGGTAAGCATCATTTTGATACACCCACCCAAATGGAAGCATTGCTAAAAAAAGAAGGCATCAGCGTTTTAGACGATCAAATAATAGATTTTGAAAAGTTTTTTTGGGATCCTATGATTGAATTGTGATCCTATCTCGTTACATTTATATAACAAATATATTCAGCTCTTTTGAGACCCCATTATACCATATTATTATCAGTTGTTCTGACTAGTTGTTCTCTTTATTTTGCTTCGTGTGGAAGTGCAAGTAAACCGCATGTTTTCGTTGAGCACATGAGTGCAAATGATAAATTTGACATGGAAGCGTTTATTGAAGTTGCCCAAAAACAATTTAATGGCTCCCAAGATAGTACCCTTCATGGACAGATGGCACAGTTATATCGTAAACATCATTACGAGCCATTTTGGGTAGATGAAGAAGGGGTTTTGGCGTTTACTACCGATTTAATAAGTGCATTAGATAGCCTTCAATATGATGGTATTCCGGCTTCACACTATCAGTTAGATGAACTTAGAAATACCATTGTTAATTTACAATCAAACAAAGCATCGCTGCAACAGTTTTATGCTTTTGATACTTTATGCACTCATCTTCTATTTAAGTCAGCTTTTGATTTAAAACTGGGTTGTTTATCAGCTCGATCCATAGATTCATCATGGTTTCATCCTAATGATAGTGCTCTTTATGTAGTAGGCGATTTTATGAGCCCTCTAGAAGATGGTCAAATACCCGATTTAACTACCTATAGGAGTCAATTACCATTCTATCAAACATTACAAAAACAATTACGCCATTTTAAAGAGCTATCCATTGATTCTACTTATTTAAAATTAATGGATACAACCATTGCTAGCACAGATTCTATGCGTAAGCAGCTTATTAGAAAATTATTGCCAAGTGCAATGGCTATTGAAGATTCGAATCTTATCAGTTACTTTCAATATAGTTTTCAATTACCGGTCACTAAAAGAATTGATGAGGCAAGTAGAAAACAATTGTATAAGTCAATTCAACAAACCATAAAAAAGATTGCCATCAATTTAGAACGCCTACGCTGGCTTCCAACAAAGTTAGACACTACTTATGCACTAGTGAATGTGCCTGCAATGGAATTCTATTTGTGTAAGCAAGCGAATGTTGATTTTGAAATGCGCGTTGTAGTGGGAAAAAAAGAGCGACCAACACCTTCTTTGGCTACCCGTATGACGAGTGTATTGTTTAACCCTTACTGGGGTGTGCCGCCTACTATTATGAAGAAAGATGTGTTGCCCGGCATTACTAAAAGTGGTGAAAATTATTTGATCGAAAAAGATTTAAAAGTATTTACCAAAACCGGTAAGGAAATTCCTAGATCTAAAGTGACGCCTAAGAATTATAATAATTATATCTATCGTCAAGACCCCGGAGATTTAAATTCACTAGGCGTTATTAAATTCAATATGCCCAATAAATACGATATTTATTTGCATGATACGCCTCATAAAGAAGATTTCCCAAATAGAGATAGAGCCAGAAGTTCGGGGTGTATCCGAGCGCACAAGCCTAAAGAATTAGCCTTGTTTATTTTAAATAATTATGAGCACAATACGATTGATGCAAACAAGGTAGATTCTATTATTGCCAAACGAAAATCGCTTATTATCTCTTTAAAACATAAAATCCCCGTTCATGTCGTTTACTTAACATGTTTTATGGATAGTACTTTGACGCAAGTGCGATTCCTAAACGATGTTTATAAACGCGATACTTCGTTTAAAAACTATTTTAATTAAGTATATGCCTATTTTGGAATGTATACCCAATTTTAGTGAAGGGAATAATAAGGATGTTTTAAAAAATATTGCGCAAGCAATTGAAATCGTTCCCGATGTTTATTTGCTGCATCAAGATACCAGTGCTTCTGCTAACAGAACGGTATTTACTTTTGCCGGCACACCAGATGCTGTTATAGAAGCAGCTTTTCAGGCAATTAAAGTTGCAAAGGAACAAATTGATATGCGCCTTCAAAAAGGAGCGCATCCTCGCATTGGTGCTACAGATGTTTGTCCGCTCGTGCCCTTGCAAGATCTCAGCATGCAAGATGCTATCTACTATGCTGATGTTTTAGCTAAACGCGTAGGTGAAGAACTGGCGATTCCTGTTTTTTTATATGAGTACTCTCAAGAACGAGCGTATAGAAAAAGATTACCGCAGATTAGAAGTGGCCAATACGAACAGTTTAAAATTAAAATGACCGACCCAGCTTGGCAGCCTGATTACGGACCTCATATCTTTGTGGAATCTAGCGGAGCTACCGTAATTGGTGCGCGCGCGTTGTTGGTGGCATTTAATATTTCATTGGATACTAAAGATGCGCAAGTAGCGCAGCAAATTGCAAACGAAATTAGATCGATTGGATATGTGAATGAAAATGGGGAGCGTATAGCAGGCTTGCTACCTAAATTGCGGGCTATAGGTTGGTATTCGAGTGATTTTAATTGTGCTCAAGTGTCTATGAATCTGTTGAATTATCAAAAAACAAGTCCTTTGCAAGTATGGCAAAATTGTTTAGCAATTGCTTCGAAATATAATGTAAAATTAATAGGCAGTGAACTGATTGGCTTAATGCCAGAAAGTTGTTTGTTAGAAGCCGGTATGCATGCTGTAAGCAAGGCGGCTACAAATAAAAATGAACTATTAAATGCAGGTATAGCTTATTTAAAATTAGACCAAGTTAAACCATTTAATGCCCAAGAGAAAATTCTGGAATATGCACTCTTAGCTAAGTTGCCCCAATATTGATATTAATTACGTAAATTGCCTAATGTTTGCACCTGCAATTTCGATATTAAAATATTTACTTTTCCCTATTACCTTACTCTATTCTTGTGTTATTGCCATTCGTAATTTCTTATACAATAGAGGCATCTTAGATTCGGTTTCCTTTTCTATACCAGTTATTTCGGTGGGTAATTTATCTGTCGGCGGCACAGGCAAGACTCCGCATGTAGAATATCTTATTCAATTATTGCAATATCAATACAAGGTAGCCACTATGAGTAGAGGCTATAAACGAACAACTCGAGGTTTTATGTTGGCAAATGAAAAAAGCAGCTTCCGAACTATTGGAGATGAACCTATGCAATTTTATAGCAAATTTCCTGATGCCTATGTAAGTGTTGCAGAAGACCGAATGATTGGTATTCCTTCTTTATTGCAAGCTGCTACGGATACCGATATTATTATTTTAGATGATGCTTTTCAACATCGTTCAGTAAAACCTGGATTGAATATTTTAATCATGGATGTGCAACGGCCTTTTTATAAAGATTTTGTTTTGCCTTACGGCCGATTAAGAGAAAACAGAACAGCCTATAAAAGAGCCGATGTAATCGTGGTTTCAAAATGTAGTTCCAATTTTAGTCAAGCACAAGCACAAGAAGTCATTGGACAAATCCAACCACTGGAGGATCAACAAGTTTATTTTACTGGATTGCACTATCAAACTCCCTATCATATCAGTACTCGAGCAGCGCTAACTTTAGAAAATAAAAATGTAGTATTGGTTTGCTGCATTGCTAATCCTACAACTTTAATTCAGCATATTACCAATGTTTCCAACGATATACATACCCTAACGTATGCCGATCACCATGCTTTTACGGCCTACGATTTGGAGGAAATTATAAGTAGTTTTAATAATTGGAAGGTACAAGATAAAGTACTACTGACTACTGAAAAAGATGCTATGCGTTTAATACCTTATTTAGATATTTTTGAAAACGCAGGCATTGCAATTTATGTGCAAGCAATTCAAATTCATTTTTTGTTGAATGGGAAAGAAGCCTTCGATCAACAAGTGCATACTTTTGTAGCACAACAATTAACGCATTATCACACCTATTAATTACTATGCAATAGCATATACAACCTTATGACGAGAAAAAAACAAGTGCCCATAAAAAGAAAAGTACGCAGTGCTGTAGATGAACCCCTTTATACGGGCACCTTAGAGATTACCCGAGGCGGAATGGGATTTGTAATAGTTCCTGGATTATCTAAAGATATTATTATTCGTCCAGAGCAATTACGCACGGGATTAAATGGCGATACGGTACAAGTAGAAATAATCAAGAAGAGTACGAATGGTAGAATGGAAGGTAGAATTGCATCTGTCGTTGCAAGAAAACAAAATGAATTTTCTGGTCGACTAGAAGTACATGAACAGTTTGCCTTTTTGATTCCAAGTAATGAACAAATGCCTGTTGATATTTACATACCCATTCAAAATTTGAATGGCGCTGTACATCATGATTATGTTATTGCAAAAATTATCGAATGGAAATCGAATGCTAAAAATCCTGTTGGCAAGGTCATTAAAATAATGACTAATGAGTCGCAAAATGAAATAGCCATGCAGCAGATATTAATGGAGCATGGTTTCCCATTAACCTTTCCTGATGAAGTATTAGCAACGGCACAAACCTTACATGCCACAATAGATGCAGAAGAAGTAAAGAAAAGACGTGATTTTAGAGATACCCTTTGTTTCACTATTGACCCGGTAGATGCGAAAGACTTTGATGATGCTATTTCATTTAAACAGCTTACAGAGGCTACTTGGGAAATTGGTGTTCATATCGCCGATGTGAGTCATTTTGTGCAACCCGATACACCATTAGATAAAGAAGCTTTCGCAAGAGCAACCAGTGTCTATTTGCCCGATCGAGTGGCGCCTATGTTGCCCGAGCGCATTAGTAATGAATTATGTTCGCTCCGACCAAATGAAGATAAATATACCTTCTCTGCGGTTTTTGAAATAGATGCTGATGCTAAAGTGCTTTCCACATGGATTGGTCGAACACTGATTCACTCTAAGCGAAGATTTACTTATGAAGAAGTGCAAACACAAATTGAAGGCACGCCAGGTGATTTAAATGAAGAATTGTTGCTGTTAAATAACTTAGCACAACAATTAAGAGCAGAACGCTTTAAAAAAGGGGCTATTAATTTTTCTTCTCAAGAAGTGCGTTTTCAGTTAGATGAAGAAGCAAAACCTATTGGTATTATTGTGAAGGAAAGTAAGCAAGCGCATCAACTAATTGAAGAATTTATGTTGCTAGCCAACAAAGCGGTAGCTGAATTTGTTGGAAAATTGGAAACAGAAAAATTAAAAATACCGTTTCCATATCGTATTCATGATGCGCCAGATACTAGTAAGTTAGAGGTTTTCACCTCCTTTGCATCTCGCTATGGATTCAAATTTAATTTAAACGATCCGGCTTCTATTGCCCATTCATTTAACGAAATGTTGCAATTTGTAAAAGGCAAACCAGAGCAGCATGTTTTAGAAAGTTTAGGTATACGCACTATGTCGAAAGCGATCTATACTACTAAAAATATTGGGCACTATGGCTTAGGATTTGAGAATTATTGTCACTTTACATCACCCATTCGTCGTTACCCCGATGTGCTAGTGCATAGAATTGTAGCCGCCTGTTTAGCGCATCAATATCCAAAAAATCCGGAATTGGAAGCGGCATGTAAACATTGTAGTGATCAAGAACGCAGTGCTATGGAGTCTGAACGTAGTGCTAATAAATACAAACAAGTAGAGTATATGCAGGCTTATGTAGGCGAAGTGTTTGAAGCCGTTGTGAGTGGTGCTTCTACCTATGGTTTTTGGGCAGAAACAGTGGCACACAAATGTGAAGGTATGGTGAGTGTAAATGAATTATTGAGCATCGACCAGTTTGAATATGTAGAGCAAGATTATGCGCTACGTGGAAAAAATACCGGTTTGCAATTTAGATTAGGAGATAAGGTCATGATAAAAGTGTTGAGTGCTAATTTAGATAAGCGAACGATTGATTTTAGTTTAGAATCTATAGCAACAATAAAAAAATAAATTATTTATGTCGACACAGTTACAAGAACTTAGTCAGCAATTCGAAGCACGATTTCGACAATTAGTGCCCTTTGAACAAGAACCCCGAAATTTATATGAGCCTTGTGCTTATCTCTTACAATTAGGCGGCAAGCGCATTCGACCAGTTTTATGTTTGATGGCAGCACAAGCTTTTGATGCTGCTCAAGAAGATGCTTATCATATTGCAGCGGCTATTGAGCTCTTTCATAATTTTACCTTGATTCATGATGATATTATGGATAAAGCACCCTTGCGAAGAGGTTTTGCTACGGTGCATGCCAAGTATGGATTACCCACAGGCATTTTAAGTGGTGATGTCATGTTTATTTATGCGTATCAATTGCTCGTTAAAAATAAACAACAACCCCTTGCCTTGGTGGAGTTATTTAATAAGACCGCTATTGAGGTATGCGAAGGACAACAGTGGGATATGGATTTTGAAAATAGGGAAGATGTAAGTATTGAAGCCTATTTAGAAATGATTCGTTTGAAAACATCTGTTTTATTAGCAGCGAGTTTACAGATGGGTGCAATGGTAGGCTCCGCAACTAAAGAACAAGCTTCTAGTTTGTATCATTTTGGTATTCAGTTAGGATTAGCCTTTCAATTGCAAGATGATTACTTAGATGCTTTTGGTGAAGTGGCTAAATTAGGAAAGCAAAAGGGTGGTGATATACAAGCCAACAAAAAAACCTATTTATTGTTAAAAGCAATAGCACTTGGAAATGAAGAACAAAAAAATCAAATTCAGCAATTATTAAATAGTAACGCAGAAGATAAAGTAATGCAGATGCTATCTTTATTTGAAGCTACAAAAGCGAAGGAAGCCTGTAAAGAATTAATTCAACAATATACCCAAGCAGCATTTGATAGTTTAGACAGGTTGTCGATTGACGCAAGCAAGAAGGAGTCATTTATACAAATCACAAATTATTTGTTAAACAGAGAACATTAATATTATGAACTATTGGTTAGTAAAATCAGAACCCTTCAAATATAGTTGGGAACAATTTTGTAAAGACAAAAAGACTTTTTGGGATGGAGTGCGTAATTACCAAGCTAGGAATAATTTGCGTGCAATGGCCAAAGGTGATGAAGTCTTATTTTACCATAGCAATGAAGGATTGGAAATTATAGGTATTGCTACAGTAGCAAAAACAGCCTATCAAGATCCTACTACCGATGATCCAAATTGGGTAGCAGTAGACTTAAAACCTTTAAAGGCGTTGAAAAATTCAGTAAGTCTTGCTACTATGAAACAAACACCTGGTTTAGAAAATTTAGCTTTAATCAAACAAGGACGCTTGTCGGTATGTCCGGTGACAACTTTGGAATATAAAATCATTTTAGATTTAGCGAAGTAGAAGTTTCTCTCTTTTACATTCTTTAGTCTATATAACCGGATAGGGCTTGGTGAAGATTTTTACTAAGAATTTTACATGAAGATTAATTGTTGCTGCCTCTACAAAATCATTATGTCATGAATTGAATGGATAATTTCTATAAGTTGCATTTTGCGATTTTTTTTTATTTTTCAGACAGAGCAATATATTTTTTTAATTCAGTTTGATTTTCTGCTTGTTTAATTAAAAAGTCTGCTACGTCTGCTCTATTAATTCCACTTATATTAATACCTTTGAATAATTTATTTTCAATACGATATTTCTCTGTCAATCCCTTGTCAAACAGCCTTCCTGGTCTTACAACGGTCCATTTTATATCTGAATTAGTTATAATTTCTTCCATTCTAGTTTTGTCAGCATAAACGTCTTTTAAAAAGTATTTTAAAAACATCTTTACAAGCCAAGAAACATAATTTTTACTTTCTCCTGCTCCAAATCCAGTCACAAAAATAAATGGAATATCTATTTTATTCTCCCTATGTATTTCTAAAATTAATTTAGCAAAATCTGAAAAAAGGGTAGTAGTTTTCATATTCTTACCAGTTCCCAATGTTACTATTAGTGCATCTGAGTTTTGGATAGAATTTATTAGGTCAGCTTTATTTGTTGCATCACCAAGAATCATATTTAAAGATTTTTTCTCTTCTATTTCAATTTCATTTCGAGAAAGAGTAGTTATCGAATGATTTCTATTAAAGCCTCTTTTTACTGTTTCTAAACCTATTCCAGCCGAGGCCCCTATGATTGTTATATTCATATGATTTTTATTGATTTTTGATTTTAGCTGACTGCTAACATATAAATATACTTACTTTTTTATATCGAAAAAGTTTAAAAATTTAAACATAATAAATTGTTTTTCAAATTATCACGTTGCAAACATGATGCGTATTCTTAATTTAAAAAGTAAAACCCTGATTTTATTTTGATAAAAAAAATCAGGGTTTTAATAAGTGCGGCAAAGGAGATTCGAACTCCCACGCCCGTTAAAAGGCGCTACCACCTCAAGGTAGTGCGTCTACCAGTTTCGCCATCGCCGCTTGAGATTCGCAAAATTAAACATTAATCTTTAAATTCCTAAAGGGGTAAGATAATTCTGAAAGTGGCACCTTTCCCTAATTCTGTTTGACGCAATTGCAAGCTGCCTTTATGATATTGCTCTATAATACGTTTGGATAAGGACAAACCCAAACCCCATCCTCTTTTCTTGGTACTGTAACCAGGTTTGAAAATTTTTTTTGCCTGTCCTTTACTCATGCCTTTGCCGGTGTCGCTAATTTCTATAATCACCTGTTTGTCTTCTTTTTGAAGGCTTATGAGTATTACTCCTTTATGCGTCATAGCGTCTAGTGCATTGCGTAATAAATTTTCTATAACCCATTCGATCAAAGTTGCACTCATGGGTGTTAATATTGGCGACTCGTTGCTTATTAAATCAATTCGTACATGCTTAGGTGCGCGCACTTGCATGTATGCTTTTATGTGCTCCACTAATTGGCTTAAATCTTGCGAGGTTAATTTGGGTATACTTCCAATTTTACTAAATCGATCGGCTACCAATTGTAACCGATGTACATCCTTTTGTAATTCTATCAGTAACTCGGGTGGGGTATTTTGTTGTTCCAATAAAACCGTCCATGCCTCTAGCGAACTAATAGGGGTGCCTAATTGATGGGCAGTTTCTTTAGATAAACTGATCCAAAGTTGATTTTGATTGGCACTGTGCGCAGCTGAAAGGGCAATAAGTACTACCGATAAGAATAAGATGATAATACACAATTGGATATAGGGAAACTGACGCAGTTTTTTAAGATGTTCGGATTCGCCATAAAAAATATAGTTTTTGCCAAAGCCAAAATCAACCTCTACTTTGGGGTGTTGTTGCCTAAATTCTTTTAATTTTTTTTGTAAAAAGAGCTTTACTTGAGTGTGGCTAGTATCGATATTTTTAAAATCAATAATATAGCTTTTTTCATCAGTGAGTATTACCGGAATCGATTTGTTTGAATCGATATTAGAAAGCGCAAATGAAATAGCATCATTATCGCTGCTTTTTGCTAATAGCTCAAAAGATTTGGCTAAGATAGTTACTTTCTTACGCTCTTCTTGCGACAAATCATTGGCTAAATTATTAGTATAATATAGCGATGCCGCTACTATGAGCAGTGCAATAAGTATAAATCCCGATTTCCAATTGATAAAACTTGCCATTTCTTAACAAATAAACTAAAATTGATGAAATTTATTGTGATTATTTTAGATAATCTATTATTTTTGTATCTGAAATATAAATCAACATGCAATCTCACAACACGACCAACGAAACTATTATCGATAATCCAGCGGATTTAGAATTAAACAAACCTTCTAAATCTCGTTTCCTTTTTGTACTTATTTTCTTTAGTATCTTTATTTTTTCTTGGGCAGGTTGCTACAATTTATACCAACACAAGTTTGCAAAACACACTCCAGAAGTTCCTGGAAATACTCAATACGAGCCAGTTTACAAATAAAATCATCGGATGATCCAATGCAACTATGATACTGCCGTTGTTATATTAAGTTATAACGGTAAAAAATGGCATGATTTATTTTTACCTAAAATCATAGAGCAAGCAAAGGAACAATATCAAGTTATTGTTGTAGACAATGCCTCTACCGACGATACTTTATTGCATGTCCAAACGTATTATCCTTCCGTTACTACTATACAGTTGCCTATCAATAAAGGCTTTGCTAATGGCTATTACGAAGCCTTATTGCAAATTCAAGCAACGTATTATATTCTTTTATCTGCTGATTTCGAAGTTACTGATGACTGGTTCCCACCCATTCATAAAACAATAAGTAGTCATCCACAAATAGCGGTATGCCAACCTAAAATTAGATATTGGAAAGAGCGCAGCTATTTTGAATATGCTGGAGCTGCAGGTGGATTTATGGATTATTTAGGCTATCTCTTTTGCAGAGGACGTATATTTGAAACCCTAGAAGAAGATCATCAACAATACGATGACGCAGTTGAATTATTTTGGGCTTCGGGTGGTTGTTTTGTTGTCAATGCGGAGGTCTATCATCGAGTAGGGGGGTTAGATAAAGATTTATACGCCCATATGGAAGAAGTAGATTTATGCTGGCGCATAAAAAATGCTGGTTATAGCATTGCGTATGTGCCCGAATCTACGGTGTATCATGTAGGTGGCAGTGTCATCAGTTATGGTAGTACCCAAAAATTATTTTATAATTTTAGAAATAGCTTAATTCTCTTACTTAAAAACGAACGCAGCGCCAAATTATGTTGGTTGCTTCCTGTACGTTTGGTTTTAGATGGATTAGCTGGAATTCAATTACTCTTACAAGGGAAATGGAGACATACCTTGACAATTATTAAAGCACATTTTAGCTTTTATGGACAATTGGGCTTATGGTTGAAAAAGCGTGCCCAAAATAAATCCTTAATCACGAATAGAAATACCGTTGGAATTTATAATAAAAGTATCATTTGGCAATACTTTGCTAAAAAGAAACGCACTTTTAAAGCATTAGATTTTAAAACAAAACCTATTTAATATT
>Ga0114981_10000247_pt1 | contig 33767 bp, 32 predicted proteins | sample S_140806_MF_Meta_FD_87028 | JGI IMG/M metagenome (GOLD analysis project Ga0114981, IMG submission 87028) | Freshwater microbial communities from Lake Simoncouche, Canada to study carbon cycling - S_140806_MF_MetaG | ecosystem: Environmental > Aquatic > Freshwater > Lake | place: Lake...
CCAGCGTGAGCTGGCTCAGCGAGCCCCCCTCTTTCCCACCACCCGCCTCCGGCGCGGCTATGGCTTCGAGTTCACCGCCACCGGTCGTGCTCAGGTGCCAGCCTTGCAAAAGCAGACCTTCCCGGAAGGTAAGGCCTGCATCCTCACCCCTTCCGCGCTTCGCCGCCTCGAAGCCCAAGCCGCCCGTGCCCTCCCCGCCAAGCCGAGCACGAGAAGACGGTTCTGGCACGACCAATTAGGCGGCCTGAGCAGTGGAACCTCCTCACCCGTGCCACTGCCCGCCACCGGCAGCCTGAGCACCCTCGCCACCCAGACCCTTTCCGCCGATCTAGCCCCCAGTGTGCACCCTGGCTTGTCCATCGGCGTCACCGGATGGGGCCCCCCCCGCCGCCCTATCGGTTCATAGACCCATTTCATCGACTTTCAGACCCATTTCATTTTTGGCGCGTGTACGCCCGGATGCCAGTTGAAGCAATTGATCGGGATCATGCGCCCCAGCATCTCCCAGCCGAAATGCGCCACGAGTTGCGTGAGCATCATCTCGAGCGTGATGCCGTGAAGTGGATTTTTGGGACCGGCGGCGTGCATGGCGGTTATGCCTTTGGCAGGGTGAAAAGGGAGATCGTGGGGCGCATGTCAGCGTAGGTTAGCCCTTGGATGGGAGGTGTGCAAAAGCGTTCTCGATTTCAGAACCTTGGCAGCGTATGGAAAAACATGCTCGCCACCTTCCCCACCACACTCAAAGTGATCCGACATGCTCCGACCACTCCCTGACCTTTCGCCCGAGGAACTGGCCGCCTGGATGAAAACCAGAGGCTTCAAGGAAGCCCATGCGCCGCGTGTCATCCGCCAGCTTTTCGAGACCGCCATCTCCGCCGATCAAATGCCCTCAAAGCTCGGCGAGCAGCTCACGCAGTCGTTTTCATCCAAAGCCGCCGAACTCGCTCGCCAGCAAGTCTCCGAAGATGGCACCGCCAAGCTCCTCCTGCGCCTCGCCGATGGGCGCACCGTCGAGTCCGTGCTCATGCCGGACTATCATCCCCTCCGCGCCGCCGGTTGCATCTCCAGCCAGGTCGGCTGCGCCATGGGCTGCGATTTCTGCGCCACCACTCAGACAGGCTTTGAGCGCAATCTGACCTCCGGCGAGATCATCGAGCAGTTCCTCCATCTCCGCCGCGAGGCACGCAACGCAGGCCGCACCCTTCGCACCCTTGTTTTCATGGGCATGGGCGAGCCGATGCTGAACCTCAAGAACGTCCTCGCCGCCGTGCGCCGCATCGCCGATCCGCAATTCGGAGCCTTTGGCTGGCGGCAAATCACCATCTCCACCGTCGGCATCGTCCCCGGCATCGAGGAACTGCGCGAAGCCGATCTCGGCGTCCACCTCGCCCTCTCCCTGCATGCCCCCGATGATGCCACGCGGGCGGATTTACTGCCCATGGGCCGTCGTTTCCCTGTCCAGGAAGTGCTGGAGGCCGCGGATCGCTATCAGGCGCAAACCGGACGCATCACCACCATTCAATACTGCCTCCTCGACGGCGTAAACGACTCCCTCGCCCAAGCCCGCGACCTCGCCCGCCTGCTCGCGGAGCGCCGCATGCATGTGAATCTCCTTCGCTACAATCCCACCGGCCTTAGCCTGCGAGGCCATCACTACGCCCCCAGCTCCACGGAGCACACGGAAGCCTTTCTCGCCGAACTCCGCACCCATGGTGCCATTGCTCATCTGCGCCGTGCTCGCGGTCCAGACATCGACGCCGCCTGCGGACAATTGCGACGCCGCGAATGGCAGCCTGCTTGAAACCATCATCCACCACCGTACTCACGCCTCCCCATGAGAACCCTGCTCTTCCTCCTCGCCACCTCGCTCGTCCACGCCGACCCCGTGCCGCTTTTTGACGGCAAAACCTTCACCGGCTGGGAGGGCGACATCGGCAGCGTCTGGCGGATCGAGGACGGAGCCTTCGTCGCAGGTTCGCTGGAGAAAAAGCAGGAGAAAAACAACTTCCTCGCCACCGAGAAAAAGTATGGCGACTTCGAACTCACACTGAAATGGAAGCTCGAAGGCACCGAAGGCTTCGTGAACGGCGGCGTGCAGTTCCGCACCGTCCGCATCCCCAATCACCACGAGGTTTCTGGCTACCAGGCCGACCTCGGCAAAGGCTACGACGGTGCTTTGTATGACGAAAGCCGCCGCAAAAAGATGCTGGCCCAGCCCACGCCCAAAGTGCTCGCCAAAGCCCAAAAGCCGCTCGGTGAATGGAACGACTACCGCATCCGCGCCGAGGGTAAACACATCCAAATCTGGCTCAACGGCGTGCAAACCGCCGACTTCACCGAAACCGAGCCCAACATCGACCTCACCGGCATTATCGCCGTCCAAATCCACGGCGGAGCCACCTCCATCGTCCGCTACAAGGACCTCATAATCGAGGAACTGCCCGCCAAGTGATCCTTCCTCCTCATCAGGATCGATTCCATAGAATCCATCCTTTACAGAAAGACACATTGGCCGAACTTTAAAGCCAGTCGATGCCTTGACCATGAGAGATGTGCTCCGCTTGATCCTCGAAGACTCCATCAGTTCCCCGTTGCGGGAGCTGACGCGGAGGGATGTCGCCCTGCCCCGGGTGCCCGGCAAGGTTCAGGCCATCATCGGCATGCGTCGCGCTGGAAAGACCTGCTTTCTGCAGCAGTGCATGGCGGAGCGGCTCGCGGCGGGGCATCCGCGTGATTCCATGGTCTATGTCAGCTTTGATGACGAGCGTCTCACTGGCATGGAGGCCGCTCAGCTTCACTGGGTGCTGGAGGAGTATTACCGCCTCTGCCCCAAGCACCGCGACAGCCGCCGCGTCATGTTTTGCTTTGACGAAATCCAGGTCGTGCCGGGTTGGGAGACCTTCATCCGCCGTGTCGTGGATTCTGAAAAGGTGGACATCTTTCTCAGCGGCTCCTCGGCAAAGATGCTCAGCCGCGAGGTGGCCACCTCACTGCGTGGTCGCGCCATGGAGTCCGTGGTGCATCCTTTCAGCTTCCGAGAGCACTTACGCCACCTAGACGATGAGCCTGCTCCCGACAAACCGTTCGGCAAAGCTCAGCGTTCACGCTTGGAGCGTGCCTTTGCCTCTTATCTCAAAACTGGCGGATTCCCCGAGGCCCAGAGCGTGCCGACAGCCGAGCAGGTTTCACTGCTCCAAGGTTATGTGGACACCGTCATCCTGCGGGACGTGATGGAGCGCCATGGCGTGACGAATCTCACTGCGCTGCGCCAGCTCACTCGGCAATTACTCAGCGCACCAGCGGGCTTGTTTAGCATGCACCGCTTTTTCAATGAGCAGAAATCTCGAGGTGTCGCCGTCTCCAAAGACGCCCTGCATGCCATGCTCGGTTATTTGGAGGACGCATTCCTTGTGCGCCTACTGCCCATCCACACCAGCAGCGAGAGGCAGCGGCAGTCCAATCCGCGAAAGGGCTATCCCGTGGACCCCGGTCTCATCCATGCCTATGACCGCACCGGCCGCGCCAATACCGGCCATGCGCTCGAAACCGCCGTGATGATCGAGCTCGAGCGCCGGAGGCATACCCTCGCCTATGTGAAGACCACCGAAGGCTACGAAGTGGATTTCATGGCCTCGCCTTTGACCGGCAAACCGCAGCTCATCCAGGTTTGCGCAGACATTTCCAATCCCGAAACCCTTCATCGCGAGTTCCGCGCCTTGGAGGCCGCCATGAAGGAGCAACGCGGTCTAAAAGGCTGCCTGCTCACCCTCGATTCCACCGGCATCCTCCAAGCTTCCGCCGCCGCGCCTCGAAACGTCACGGTGCTGCCCGCCTGGGAATGGATGCTAGCGACACACTCTGACTGACCTCAAAAATTACCCATGAGAAAACTTTTCCTCTTCCTCGCCTTCGCCGTCTTTGCCCAAGCGCAGCCCTTTGAACTCAAGCCGAACGACGTCATCGCTCTCACCGGTGGCTCGAACATCGAGCGCACACGCTTCAACGGCTACCTGCAAACCAGCCTCATCGCTTCCAAGCCGGAACTGAAGATCAAAGTGCGCAATTTCGGCTGGGAAGGTGACACCGTCTTCGAACAGTGGCGCGATGGCGGTCACACCGAAAACCTCGATCCGAAACGCGCCGCCGCGGAAAAGCGCATCCAGGCCGAAACCGGCACCGATAGCTGGCGCCAGCAACGCGACTGGCGACAGCAGCTCAAAGAAGTCGGCGCGACGGTGGTAATCGCGCAGTTCGGTCAGATGGAGTCGCTGAATGGCGTGGAGAAGCTGCCGCAGTTCATCGAGGCGTATGAGAAGCTGATCGCGGAGTTTGCGGATGAGGGGCGCAGAGTGGTGCTGGTGACGCCAGTGCCGTTTGAAGGTGGTCCCAATGCAGAGAACCCCAATTTGAAATTGCTGGCCTACTCAAGAGCGATCAAGGCATTGGCGAAACGTTTGGGGATCCACTGCATCGACCTGTCATCATGGATTATTGCTACGATGCCTCAAAGGATGGAGAACGGCTATCAGCTCAACGATGCGGGGCACTACATGGCCGCGCACAGCATAGCTGAAGGAGTTGGTATGAAGCCCGTCACCAACGAAGCCGTCCGCGCGCAGGTCCTCGAATTCGAACGCCTGTGGTTCGACTACTGGCGGCCGATGAACTGGGCTTTCCTCACCGGAGATCGCACGAACGTGCCTTACTCGAAGGACTGGAAGGACTCGACGAAGCGCATCTTCCCGCAGGAGATGGAGGATTTCCGTCCGATGCTCGATCAAGCCGAAAAAAACATCTGGGCGGCCATCGAAGGCAAACCGGTGACGCCAATTGGCGTGCGTTCGTCGATCCCGGTCGAGCCGCCGACAGCGAAGCCGCAGTCGCCGGAAGAAGAACTGGCGTCGTTTCAGATCATGGATGGCTTTGCGGTGAATCTTTTTGCCAGCGAGGCCGATGGCATCATCAAACCCATCCAGATGCGCTGGGATGAACACGGTCGCCTGTGGGTCGCCTGCGCGGTGAGTTATCCGCAGATCAAACCGGGCGAAAAGGCCAATGACTACGTGCTCGTGTGCGAAGACACCGACGGCGATGGCAAAGCGGACAAGTTTCACAAGTTCGTCGAAGGCCTCTTCATGCCCGCGGGCCTCGAAATCGGCGATGGCGGCCTGTATGTCGCTCAAGGCACCGAGTTGCTGCACTTCAAGGACACCGATGGCGACGACAAAGCGGACACGAAGCGCATCGTGCTCGGCGGCTTCGGCACGGCGGACTCGCATCAGATGATCAACTGCATCAACTGGGGCTTCGGCGGCGAGCTGTGGTTCACGCAGGGGCATCACATCTACTCGCGGGTCGAGACGCCGTATGGCGTGGAGACGCTGAACCGCGCCGGCGTGTGGCGTTACCGGCCGCGCACGGGCCATCTCGATCCCTTTTTCCAATGGTCCTCCGCCGGGGCGAATTGCTGGGGCGTCACCACCACCGAATACGGCCAGGCCTTCCACAAAAGCGGTGCCAACATCGGCAGTTGGTTCACCACGCCCGGCATGGTGCGCTCGGATCTCGCGGTGAATGCTCAAGCGATGAACCTCTGCCTCGCGCCGATCAAGCAGGTGGGCCAGGAGTTCCTGCACAGCAGCATGTTCCCGAAGGAGATGCAGGGCCGCATCATCATCGGCGGCTACTACGCGAACCTGCTCGAATGGCACGAGCTGAAGTTCGAGAACGGCCTGTTCAGCACCACGCGGCTGCCGAACATCATCGAGACGAAAAACAACGTCTTCCGCCCCGTCGAAGTCCGCATGGGCCCCGACGGCGGCATCTACGTCGCGGATTGGTATAACCCGATCATCGGCCACTATCAGGCCAGCTACCGCCACCCCGATCGCGACAAAGAACACGGCCGCATCTGGCGTGTGACGTGGAAGGGCGGTCAAGTGGTCAAGCCGGTCAATCTCGTCAAAAAGAGCGTTCCAGAGCTGTTGGAGCAACTCGATTCCAAAGAGCGCTGGGCCTGGTATCAGGCAAAGCGCCTTCTCATGGAACGCGACACGAAAGAAGTCCTCGCCGCGCTCGAAACCTGGACGCCCAAACAAAACGACCTGCGCAAACTCCAAGCGCTCTCGCTTTACGAAGCCCACGAAACACCGCGCCCCGAACTGCTGAAGGCCCTTCTGCGTAGCTCTGATGCCCGCATCCGCGCTTACACCACCCGCACGCTCTCCACCTGGGCCCGCGATGGTCGTCTGCCAGATGCTCTCACACTCCTCGAAGCCCAAATCGCTGACGAAGACGCTCTCGTGCGACTCGAAGCCATCGTGGCCGCCAGCTACATCGCTGATGCACGCTCCGCCGTGATCGCGGCACGAGCACTCGACAAGGAATTCAACGGCTATCACCTCCACGCCCTCACCAAGACACTGCATGTGCTCAACCCGCTGTGGTCGGCCAAACCAGCCTTCGAGAAGGATGAGCACCTCATCTTCGCGCTGCAAAACGGCTGGGTGGAGAACAACCCGAACGATTTGAAGAACCTCAGCGGTGCCGCCATCGCCTACGAGCCGAATTCGAACGCCAAAGCCGCCGCCATCATGCGTGATCAGATCGCGAAGCATGAAGGCGATCCCGAACGCCAGACGAAGTGGCTCAAAGCACTCGCCGGAACCGCCAGCGGTGACGATGTGGCCTTCATTTTCGTACGCGCCGGTCAAAACGCCGCCGTGCTGGCCGCGTTGAAGGCTGCGAAGCCCGAGAATGCCGAAAAACTGCTCACGCCGCTATTTGAAGCCCAAAACCCGGCCTTGCGTGCGCAGGGCATCCGGCTTGCGGGAGCCTGGAAAGTCGGCGCATTCACCGAAAGCATCCGAAAGCTCGCTTTGGAGAAAAAACAGCCGCAGGCACTCGATGCGCTCATCAGTCTGAAGCCCGATGAAGTGGCCGCTTTGGCCCTCAAAGACACCGCGATGCTCTCCGCGCTCGTTTCACGCACGGAAGGCCATGCGGCGCTGATGCGTGCTTTGCAGAAGAAGGACGCGCTGGATGCTGTGCAGGCCAAAAAGGTGCTCACAACACTCAACAACCTCGGCAAGAACGACGCGAAGCTCTCGCCGCTGCTCATGAAGCACGCAGGCATCAATTCGGCGCTGCCGACCTACACGAAGGAATACATCGCCAACATCGTGAAAGGTGCGAACACCTTTGGCAATGCCGCCGAAGGCAAAAAGATCTACGAAGCCGCCGGCTGCATCGCCTGCCACATCCCCGGACCCGCGAACAGCAAGATCGGCCCCGACTTGAGCGCCATCGCTCGCGGCCTGCCCATCGACATGATCGTCACCGAGGTCGTGTGGCCCGCGCTGAACGTCAAAGAAGGCTTCGAGGCCGCCACCGTTACCATGAAGGACGGCACCGTCATCACCGGCTTCAAACAGACCGACACCGCCGACACCATCTCCATCCGCGATCTCACCGGAGCCATCAAACCCATCAAGAAATCCGATACGCAAAAGATCCAATCCGGCGGCACCCTCATGCCCGACGGCCTCACCAGCACGATGAACGAGCAGCAGCTCGCGCATCTCATCAAATACCTCAGCGAGCTGGGGAAGTAGAAGGCCTCAAAGGGATTTCGGACGTCCCGTCGCCGAGAAGCTCGCGCGAGCATTGGCTCGCTCGACTTCGCGGCGGACGGTGGACTCGAAGGCATTTTGGTCCGCCGTGGAGGCAAAGGACGAAGCATCATAGCTGATGTGGATATGCGGAACGAGCGTGCCGGGAAGCTTCAGATACATTGAGAGGTCTTCGGGATTCACCCGGACATTCAGATCCGCATTCTTCGGTGAAGTGAGCGTAAGCTTGCGGGAGTCACCCTCGTAGCGAGCATTGAAATCAGCCTCGTCAGCCCGGTTCACCGCACTTGAAAGAGTACTTGAGGCACCTCCAGCGGCCTTGTCGATAGATCCCAAAACGGAATCTCCAAACATATCCCAGGCAACATACAGAATGACGGCAACGACGGCGAAGGTGAGCAGCAATTTCATGACGCGCCCACTTTACTGGAACCAGCGTTTCACGCGACCCCAAAAACCACTGCCTTCTCCGGCAGGCTGGCCTTGCGGCTGCGCCACACGCGGAGCCACACCGCGATGCTCCAGGCAGAAGTCCTGCGGCACGAGTTCATAGGGCAAGGCATCGTCATAGGCCATGCCAGCATGATGACAGCCATCGGTGGCGAGTTGTGAGCTGAGTCGGCAAAGCGAAACGCGAGTGAGCGGCAGGCCAGCCTTCGCGACATCGGTCTTGTAGCCAATTTTGACGGCTTCCTTCATGAGATCCGCCCAAATCGGCAGCGAGAGGCGGCCGCCGTAGCCTTCATCAATGATCGTCTGAGGCATGTCGAGACCCACCCAGACACCACAGGTGAGGCGATCCGTGTAGCCAGCGAACCACGCGTCCTTGTAATCATTCGTCGTGCCTGTTTTACCACCGCCGGGCTCTTTGAATCCATGCTCGCTGCGCACGGCAGCGGCGGTGCCGCGTTCCATCACCTGCCCGAGAATCTGCCGCATCACATGGGCGACGCCTGGATTCACCACCTCGGCCTCAAGGACGGGCGTCTGGTAAATGATGGCCCCAGTTTTATCGACGATGCGGTCGATGAGAAAGGTGCGGCGGCGGACTCCTTGATTCGGGAAGACACTCATCGCACTGGCCAGTTGGCGCACGTTGCCGCCGATGTTGCCGATGTAGATCTGCGGCGTGCGCACCTTGGGCATGTTGAAGCCGGAATCGGCGAGCAGATTGAGCACGCGGTCGAGGCCGGTGTAGTTGCCGAGGCGCGTGGTCATCGTGTTGCGACTGAGCACGAGGCCATCGGTGAGGGTTTTGAGGCCCAAAAATTTGCCGTCACTGTTCTGCGGACTCCAGCCGGGATCGCCGCCCTGAATTTCACCGGGCTGGATGGGTGCGTCGTCGATCAACGTGCCAGGTAAAAAGCCCGCAGCGACGCCTGCGGCATAGACGAAGGGTTTGACGGTTGATCCGATCTGACGCTCGCCCTGGATGGCGCGGTTGTATTTGCTGTGTCGATAATCACGACCACCGACAATGGCGAGGATGCCGCCGGTGGAGTTATCGAGCAAGGTAACGGCGGCTTGCAGGTAAGGCGTGGTGCTGACCTCGGAGGTGTGATCCCAGGTGGAGTCAAACTCAGCCTTGGTGGGATGTTTGTAAGCTTTGAGCTTCTCCACAGCGGCGAGGCGTTTTTCCACCGCAGCCTCGGCGGCCACTTGCAGCTCTTTGTGGATCGTGGTGAAGACCTGGAGACCGCCGTCCTCGACATCGTGCTTCTCCAAAATGAGGTCGAGATCCTGCCGCACCATGTCGAGCGCATAGCCACCCTGACCTTGGAAGACGGGCTGCGCATGCAGGATCACATCGGCATAGCGTGCCTCGAGTTCCTCCTCCGGCGTGATCATCTTCGTGGCCAGCATGCGCTGGAGCACATCGTTTCGTTCTTTGATGGCTCCGTCGTAGTTTCGGAAAGGAGAGAAGCGCACGGGGCTGCGCACAATGCCAGCGATGAGCGCTGATTCGCTGAGCGAGAGCTGGCTGGCGTGCTTGCCAAAGTAAACCTGGCTGGCCCGCTGGATGCCGTAGAGGCCGGTGCCGAAGAAAATGCGGTTCACATAGTGCTCAATGATTTGCTCCTTCGTGCTGTGCTTTTCGATGCGGCGGGCGAGCATCATTTCGAGTATCTTGCGGTGGATGTTGCGGTCATCGCCCAGCTCCGGGTAGCTGTTGCGGGCGAGCTGCATGGTCAGGGTGCTGGCCCCCTGCACGATGCGGCCGTCCTTCACATTTCGCACCGCAGCGCGAGCCACGCCGACATAGTCGATGCCGCTGTGCGAGTAGAAGCGTGAGTCTTCACGGGCGAGCAGCGCCTTGACGAACCAAGGTGAAACCTCGCTCAGCGGCACCACGATGCGATTCTCCCCGTGCATGCGACCGAGCACCTCGCCTTTGAAATCATACACCACGGTGCGCTCCGGCATCTGGCCCAGCTTGGTGAGATCAAAATCCTTCGCCCAATGGCTGTACACCGCGATCACGATGGCGGCGGCGAGCGTGACGAGCAGCGTGCTGCCCATGATGAGAAAGAGTGCCAGCCGCTTCCATCGTTCCCAGCGTGACATGACCTTCGGCCTCTTGAAGGGCTTTTTGGACGTGGTGGGATTTTTATTCATGGAGTTGTTTGAGCCATACGGAGCCTTCGCTGGGCCAAAGTTCAAGCCTCAGACGATGAACTCCATGTGAACTTCCATTTCACGGATGGGACAAAAAGCCCGGAGAAACCTCCACGCGGGCTGTTTGCTCGAAGGCATGGCCGAGGCGCAGGAGGAGTGGCTCGGTCCAGGCGGTGCTGAAGAAGGAGAGATTCACCGGGAGCTTGCCGATGAGGCCCATCGGCACGCTGAGATGCGGATAACCCGCCGTCGCAGGCACGGTGGAGCAGCCGCGACCGCCGCGATGACCGTTTGGGAGGTCGGTGACATCCGCGGGATCGCTGGTGGAGACGACGAAGGCATCGAGGCGATGCTCCTTGAGCACAGCGTCGATGCCCTCCTCGCGAGCGAGCCTTCGCGCGGTCTCGCGAGCGGTCTTGGTTTCGGCGATGACTTCTTCCGAATCGAGCACCGCAGCCATTTCGAGGAACTCCTGGCCGAAGTAAGGCATCTCCTTGTCGGCATTCGCTTTATTGAAGGCGATCAAATCGGCCATGGATCGCACCTGGCTCGTGGTGGAGGCGAGGTAGGCATTCAGATCCTCGCGATACTCACCCAGCATGGCGCGGAAGCGCAGCTTGCTGATCTCCCGCGTGTGCGGCAGCTCCACCTCGATGATTTCGGCTCCGAGGGATCGAAGCACATTGAGCGAGCTTTCGGTGAGCTTCTGCACGTCCTCGTTTTCGCCGTTCAAATGACGCAGGAAGCCGAGGCGGAGGCCTTCGGGTCTTTCGGTGGGTTTCCATTCCACCGGCTTCTTGGCGATGGCGGCAAGCAACAACGCACAATCCTTCACGCTGCGTGCCATCGGCCCGGCGGTGTCTTGCCAATGCGTGATGGGGATGATGCCCTGGCCGCTGATGAGGCCGAGGGTGGGTTTGAGGCCGACGATGCCGCAGGCGCTCGACGGACTCACGATGGAGCCATCGGTCTCTGTGCCGATGGCGGCAAAGCAAAGACTGGCTGAAACCGCCGCCGCGGAGCCGGAGCTGGAGCCGCTGGGATTGTGATTGAGCAGATGCGGATTCGCGGTGAGGCCGCCGCGAGCGCTCCAGCCGCTGGTGGAGTTTGGCGAGCGCATGTTGGCCCACTCGCTGAGGTTCGTTTTGCCAAGGATGACGGCACCCGCCGCCCGCAGCTTTTGCACCAGCGGCGCATCACCACGCGGTCGCGAGTCGAGCAAAGCCAGCGAGCCAGCGGTGGTGAGCATGCGGTCGCCGGTCTCGATGTTGTCCTTGATCAAAATCGGCTGGCCATGCAGCGGACCACGCGGTTTTGGCTCTGCGTCGAGTTTCTTGGCGATGTCGAGAGCATCGGGATTCAATTCGATCACCGCGTGCAGCACCGGATCGAGGATTTTGATGCGGTCGAGGTAGTGCTGCGTGAGCTCGACGGCACTCACACGCCTCTTTTCACATCCCGGCAGCCCGACGAGGCTGCCGAGGGCGATTTTGGCAAGGGTGCGGCGGTGCATGCGGATCGATCTCCCCACCTCAACGTGATGTTTGGCAGCTTCTTCCGAACAGTCAGCGTGCGCAAAGGGCGAGGGTTTAGTTCGTAGTTCGGGCTTTAGCCCGCGCTTAGTTGCGGTGGGAAGCGGGCTGAAGCCCGAACTACGAACGACGATGCGAATCAATCTCCCCACTTCAACGTGATACCGGGAATCTTCTTGGCGATCTCGCCGCCCTTTTCTTGGCCGAGGACGACCATGGCAGTGGCGAGGGCATCACTCGTGGTGCAGTCGGGGACGATGACGGAGCATGAAACGGTCTTCGTGAGGCCGAGGCCGGTGATGGGGGAGATGATGTGGGCGTAGCGGGTGCCGTCGATGGTGATGGCTTGATACAGGTCGCCGGAGGTGGAGACGGCGGCGTTTTTGAGCAAGACGGTGGTTTCGATATCGGCGGAGGATCGCAGCTTGACCTCCCAGCCTTCTTTGCCCGGTGGCGGATCACCGATGGCAATATCGCCACCGGCGATGACGAGGGCGCGGGGGAGGTGGCGCTTGTCGCGAAGGAGTTTGAGCACGGCATCGGCGGCGTAACCTTTGGCGATGCCGCCGAGGTCGAGGAGCATGCCGGGCTTGGTGAGCGTGATGGTGCTGGCCTGGGCATCAACCTTCACAGCCTGCCAATCCATGGCGGCTTTCGCGGCGGCAAGGCGTTCGGGCGGTGGGAGCTGCTTGCGGTTTTTCATGCTGCGCCACAGCCGCGTGAGATGACCGCAGGTGATGTCGAAGGCTCCGTCGGTGAGTTGGGAGATTTCGAGCGAGCGGGTGATGATCTCGACGAGTTCGGGGCTGGCTTTGAAGGGCACGTTGGGCTTCGTGGCATTGAGGCGGCTGAGCTCGGAGTAGGGCTCGTAGTCGGAAAATACGGCCGTGAGGGCTGCCACATGCGCGAAGGCATCCTCCGCGGCTTTTTCGGCGGTTTCGCGGTTTTCGGCGTGGAGGCTGAGCCGGAACTTCGTGGCCATTTGGACCGATTCGAAGTCGAAACGGATCTCGATGGCGAAAAGGGACGAAAAAGACAGAAGGGACGCAATGAAGAGCGATTTGGCGGTCCTTTTGGCTACCCCCCTCACCCCAGCCCTCTCCCCCGGAGTAAACTTCATCTGCCGTTGTAAGCCATTGGCGGGAGAGAGGGAGTGCGCTTTCTGATCCCTCTCCCCCGCCAGTGGTTTGCGAAGAACTGCTAGAGGCATCATCGGGGGAGAGGTTAGGTGAGGGGGGATTGAAAACGTCCCGCTCTCTTCTGCATCAGCAGTCGTAGGTCTTCAGCGAGGCCACTTCGAACTTCGGCTTTCCACACTCTTCGGCGATCTCGTTCAGCGCTTCGACCTCGGCGGTGGTGAAGAGGAGGCCGCCGGCTTGGGCGGTGTGGGCGGCGTTTTGGGCCTCGGGCTGGCCGGGGAGCATGCAGGCTTCGTTGCCATGGCCGAGAATATCATCGATCACGGCTTTGACGTTCTGCGCGAAGGTGCGGCCCTGAGCGAAACGGCCGCTGCTGATGGCATCGGGATGGATGACCTGGAAGTAGAAGCTGCTGGTGCGTTTTTCATCAGCTGGGAAAGGCTGAGACTTGATGTCGGGATGACCGCCGCCGCCGCGAAGGGTAGGCAGCGAGCCGCCAATCATGCCGCCCATGATTTCGATGAGCAGCGAGAGACCGTAGCCTTTGTGAGCGCCGAAAGGAAGCAGCCACGCGGCTTCATTCGCATCGGTGGTGGGCTTGCCGTCTTTGTCCACGGCGGCACCGGGAGGGAGCGGCTTGCCTTCACGCTTGAGTTGTTGCACGCGGCCCATGGCGACGGTGGACGTGGCCCAATCAATCACGACGGGAAAACCGCAGGCGTCCTGCGTGGGGATGCCCCAGGAGTGCGGGTTGGTGCCGAGCACGGGGAATTTGCCACCAAAGGGAACGACCTCACCAAGGGTGGAGGTGCAGTTTGTGTAGGCGATGTAGCCTTTCTTGGCGGCGTCCATGACGTAGCCGCCGCCCCAGAGGTAGTGGAAGGCATTGTCCACGCTGACCTGGCCCACGCCGTATTTGTCGGCGAGCTCCATGCAGCGCTCCATAGCGCGGAAGGCCACGCTTTGACCGAGCTTCAGCTTGCCGTCCCACACCTCGCTGGCAGCGAATCGCTTCTCGATGACCTCGATCTCGGCACCGGGCTTGCAGCCGCCGGTGGCGCTGCCGAAGAGGTGGTCGAGGTGGAGGGCCTTGATGGCGTTGTGGGTGCGAATGCCATGCGCGGAGGCCATTTCGCAGAACCGCGCGGCGTCATCGGCCTCGGCGGCGGTATAGCCGCGATGGAGGTAAGCGGCGCGGACGAGGTCGTTGTGGGCGGCGGTCGGGACGATGTGGTAGGTGGTGGGCATGAGAAAGTTCTCGGTTCGCTGTTCGCGGTTCTCGGTTGGGGGAGGCTGTTGGTTTAAAGTTGAATGTTTCAAGTTCAAGGGGGGAGTTCGGGGTTGCTGGAAATGGCGCTGGCCGCTAGCCTCGCGCCCCATGGAGCAAGCTATTGCGATTTTAGGCCTCGTTGTGTTTGTGGGACTGGCTTGGGGGCTGTCGGAAAACCGGCAGCGCTTTCCCTGGCGCATCGTGACGAGCGGGCTGGCACTGCAATTCGTGTTTGGCTGGCTCATGCTACGGACGAAAGGCGGCGAGACCTTCTTTGCGTGGCTGGACAAAGCCTTCCGCAAGCTGCTGAGCTTTGCCGATGAAGGTATGGTGTTTGTGTTTGGCAAAACGGACGCCCCGGTGGTGGCGCTGATCATCACCGGCAGCATCATCCTCGTCTCCGCACTGTCCTCGCTGCTGTATCACTTTGGCGTGCTGCAATGGGTCGTGAAAGGTGCGGCGTGGATCATGCGTCGCGTGATGCACACCAGCGGCAGCGAGACGCTGGCCGCCGCAGCGAATATCTTCATGGGGCAAACGGAGGCCCCGCTCGTGATCAAGCCCTACCTGGGCAAGATGACGCGGAGCGAGCTGCTGTGCCTGATGGTGGGTGGCATGGCCACCATCGCCGGAGGTGTGCTGGCGGCTTATGTGTCCTTCGGTGTCTCAGCCGGGCATCTTTTGACCGCTAGCGTGATGAGCGCCCCGGCGGCGATGATGATGGCAAAGATCCTCCTGCCGGAAACCGAAGTGAGTGAAACGGCCCACGGTGCCCACAAACCCATCGAACGCGAGACCGTGAACGCCATCGACGCGCTTTGCCACGGCGCCAGCGATGGCATGAAGCTCGCCATCAACGTGCTCGCCATGCTCGTGGCCTTTGTCGCCGTGGTGGCGTTGGCGAATTACCTGCTCTCGCTCGGCCTGCGACTCTGCGGTCAAAGCGTAGCGCAGCCGCTGAATGTGCTGTTGGGCTGGCTGAATGCGCCCTGCGCCTGGCTGATGGGCATCCCATGGGACGAATGCGGCAAGGCGGGAGCGCTTCTTGGTGAGCGGGTGGTTTTGAATGAATTCATCGCCTACATGCACCTCTCGGAGCAGAGCAAGGCGGCCACCCTCACGCCACGCACAGTGGAGATCCTGACCTATGCGCTGTGTGGCTTTGCCAACTTCGCCAGCATTGCCATCCAGATCGGCGGCATCGGTGCGCTGGTGCCAGAGCGTCGGGCGGATTTAGCAAAGCTCGGCGTCAAGGCCATGATCGGCGGTCTGCTGGCCTGCTACTGCACCGCCTGCGTGGCCGGGCTGCTGATGCGGTGACTTCCCTGCCCCGCCAAGGAATGAGCTGGAATAGCCAGCGACATCTCCGGGCAACTCCTCCACGCTGCCTGCATGCCCGCCCAGTTCAAAGACTACTACGCCACCCTCGGCGTGCCGCGTGATGCCAGCGCCGATGACATCAAGAAAGCCTTCCGCAAGCTCGCCCGGCTCTATCACCCGGACACCGCGAAGGACAAAAAGACCGCCGATGAGAAGTTCAAAGAGATCAACGAGGCCAACGAAGTGCTCAGCGATCCCGAAAAGCGCCAAAAGTATGACAAGCTTGGAGCGAACTGGCAGCAGCCCGAATTGTCCACCGCTCACGAGCAAGATGTCCACTTTGGCGGCACCGGTTTTAGCGACTTCTTCGAGCAATACTTCAGCGGTGGCAGCCGCTACGGCTTCCAGGACGAATACATGCCCAAATCCACTGCCAAAGGCCGCGCCAGTCGCGGACACGACATCGAAGGCGACATCCTCGTCACGCTGGAGGAGGCCATGAATGGCACCCAGCGGCCTATTTCCATGCAAACGGTCAATCGCCAGACCGGCGTGGCCCAAATGCATGAGTTTCAGGTGCGCATCCCGCCCGGAGCCACCGATGGCCGCCGCATCCGCGTTCCAGGTCAGGGTGAACCCGGCCGCAACGGCGGTGAAGCGGGTGATTTGTATCTCCGCGTGCGCCATGCCGCCCATCCCGAGTTCACCACGCGTGAGGCGGATCTGCATCACGAGCTCGACGTGGCCCCGTGGGAAGCGGTCCTGGGTGCGGAGGTCATCGTGCCAACCCTCGATGGCAGCATTAAACTTCGCATTCCCGCCGGGACAGAAAACGGCCAGCACCTCCGCGTGCGCGGCAAAGGCCTCCCCAAAGGCAAAACCGGCGAACGGGGCGACTACTTCGTCACGACCCAGATCGTGCTCCCCAAGCAGGTCAGCGATGCCGAACGCGAGCTTTGGGAGAAACTCCGCGCTACCTCCACCTTCACACCACGCGCCTGAGCCATGAACGAAACCTACACCCTCGAACTGCTCGCGGAGATCACCGGGATCGAAACCACCACGCTCATCCAGTATCAGGAGCACGGCATCATTCGCCCGCAGTTCGATGATGAAACCGTCCGCCGCCTCCGCCGTGCCGAGCACCTGCGCGAGACCTGCGAGATGAATCTCGACGGGCTCAAACTCCTCACGCACCTCCTCGAAGAGGTGGAGCAACTCCGCGAGCAGTTAAGGCAGCATCAGCGGCCTCAGTGAGCCTTGACCTCGTTCTCGATCCAGCGGTGTTGATTTCACCACAAGGTCACTGAGGAACACAGAGCCCAAGCAAGGAATCGCAGCGAAGGATCGCAAGGACCGCAGAGCAGTGAGGCGTCAGAAGGGAGCGCGGACACTCCTGTCCGCTGTTCTTCGTTCTTGGTTCCTCGTTCGTAGTTCGGGCTTTAGCCCGTTCTGGAGGGCGGGATTGCATTCCCGCCGAATGTTCGCCTCGGAGAGGCGGTGTACGGATCGTCGAGGCGCACAGCGCCCAGGCCTCAATGATACTCCGAAAGCGCCTTCGGCATGAAGGCGCGGAGATTCGCGATGCGGGTGGAATCCAGCGGATGCGTGCGGAGAAAGGCTGGGGCGCTGCTGGCCCCTTTCTGGCGGGCGAAGTTTTCCCAAAGCGTCACGCTTTCCTCGGGATTGTAACCCGCCCGGGCCATGTAAAGAGCACCCAGCTTGTCCGCCTCCAGTTCCTGACCGCGACTGAACTTCAGCATGCCAAGGCCGAGCGCGGCGCTCGCCGCTGTGCTGGTGGCCACACGGGTGCCGGTGCTCTGGCGGGCGCCGAGCGCCGCATCCAGCACCGCAATGCCCACCGAACCCAGCACTGCCGTGCTCATCCGCTCGCCACTGTGCCCGGCGACGACATGCGCCAGCTCATGACCGAGCACGGCGGCGAGTTGAGCGTCGTTGTGCGCTACTTTGAAGATGCCGGTATTCACGCCCACCTTGCCACCGGGTAGCGCGAAGGCATTCGGCGTGCTGTCCTCAAAAAGAACGAACTCCCAATTCGCCCCCGGCATCGGCACGATGCGCTTTAGGCGAGCCGCCACGCGGTTCACGGCGGCGGTTTGCGTGCCATTGCCGGAGCGGCGCTTCTGCGATTTCATCTTCTCAAACTCCGTCAGCCCCATCTGGTTGAGGTGCGTGTTCGGGATGAAGTTGAAGGACTTTCGTCCGATGTCCGGCACGGTGGTGCAGGCGATCAGGATCATCGAAAGCGCGAGAACAAGCGGCAGCAGCAAGGTGGAGAAATGAGTTCGGCTCATGCTCGCAGAGTGAATTCCACCTCGTCGGGAGACAACCGAAAATTCCATCCACGTTGATGCCCCCGGTGGTGAAGGTTTTTTAAGGCGATGATCGGGGAATGAACAGGATGCAATCCTGTTCCACTTTCTAAAGGATTACGATTTCATGGCCAGATAGGCCTCCCTCGTTTTTTCGGGGAGTTTTTCGAGGGCGTAGCGGAGCATGGTGCGGGGCATTGTGGCGGCGTGTTGATCGAGGAAGGCCAGTAGAAGCTTCACCTCGCGTTTGCCGACTTCGCGGAGCATCCAGCCGCAGGCTTTGTGCATGAGATCGTGCGGATGGATCAAAAAGAGGGCGCTGAGCCGGAAGGTGTCGGCGAAGTCGCTAGCACGGATGAAGGCCTGGGTGGCGAGGATGGCGATGCGCTGCTCCCAGAGACTGGTGGAGACAGCGAGGGTATCGAGCACGATGCGATCTCGATAGAGCAACCAGGCACCGAGGAGGTGCGGGGCGCTGCTATCGACGAGGTCCCAGCTGTTGATCCATTTTGTGTTGGCGAGGTAGAGGCTGACGATGCGCTGCTGAGCGGCGGCGTCCTTTTTGGTCCGGTTGAAGCGCCGCACGAGGACCAGCAGGGCGAGAAGCCTCTCTTCATGCCATTCGGAGTGCAGGAGGTCCAAAATGTCCGCCTTGGGGAGGGTATCGGTGTGGGGGAGTTCCGCGCGGATTTGAGGCACTTTGAGCCCGAGAAAGAGATCGCCTTCGCCATACTCACCGGGGCCTGTTTTGAAGAATCGCCGAGAGATGGCCGCTTGGGAAGGTGTCGCAGCTTCGCGGAACTTTTGACGGAGGTCGGGGAGGTTCATGGGTGACTCATGCCATAAACCAGAAAAACACGACGGCGATGGCGGTGGGCATCAAGGCTCCGAGTAAGAGGCCGAGGGGGCTGATGCCTTCGCCTTTGAAGGCCTCGCTGGTTTGCAGGATACCGGCACCAGCGGGATTCGGAGCATTGGCGATGACGGTGAGGCCGCCACCGGTGACGGCTCCGGCGACGAGGGCGTATTTCAGCTCGGGGGTGATGCCTTCGACGAGGCTGCCGAGGTAGGTGAGCGCGGCGTTGTCCGTGAGGGCAGTGAGGCCGGTGGCTCCAAAGTAGAGCGTGGGGCCATCCAGGCCGGCGATGAGTGGTTTGAGCCACCAGGATTGCAGTGAGCCGAGCGTGACGAGTCCGGCGAGGAAGAAGCCGACAAGCAGGCCTTCTTTGAGTTTGAGCTGGTCCTGATACTCCCGCGTGGCGTTAACGAGGCCGAGGAAGATCATGAAGATGCCGAAAAACACATCGGGGTGATGGGCAAAGAAGACGATGGAGGCGAGGAAGAGCAGATGGAGGCCGGTGAGCCAGGCGGGCACGGGCTGCGGTGTCTGCTGCGGCACCTCGATAGCGAGGATTTCCTTCCGAAACGTCCACGCGACGAGGGCGGTGGAGGTCACACAACTCGCGGCGGCCTTCCAGCCAAAGGTGGTGAACATGAAGGCGATGTCCCATTGCCATTTGGCCGCTACCATGAGCACGGGCGGCGCGGCGAAGTGCGTGAGCGTGCCGCCGATGGAGACATTCACAAACAACAGGCCCAGCGTGGCATAGGCGAGCCGCGTGCCGATGCCACGATCGAAGTAGCGGCGCTTCAACAGGATGGCGAGGAGCGTCATGGCCGCGGGCTCGGTGATGAAGGAGCCGAGCAGACCACCAAAGGAAAGTGCGGCGATATAAAACGCCATGCTTTCCCGCATGGGCAGCAGCCTGGCGATGAGGGAGATGAGTGCCTCCGCGAGCTTCACGACGGGCCGCGTGGCAGCCACGACCATGACGACGAGCACGAACTTAGGCTCGGTGAAGTTCAGGCTCTCGATGTAGTGCACGGCCTCCACCACGCTGCCCTTCAGCGCGGTGATGCCAGCAAACAACGCTGCGGCCCACAGGCCAAAGACGACCTCGGTTTCTGCCAGGAAGTGCAGCAGATTCTCCTGAATCGAGCCACTCGGATAGCGATGTGCCCAGTGGGCGAATTTCTTCACCGAGAAGGTGTGCAACACCGCCAGTGCAAAGAACGTGGTGGCGAGGAGTTCGGAAGGCGTGGCAGTCATGCAATCTCAGAATCAAAGCATGCCGGGCGTGTAGCGAGAGCGGTAACCGCCTCCGCTGCGGGGCTGGATTTGGGAGCGCATGGCGGGATCATCGACGGCCTGATCGACTGCGTCCTGGAGGGCACGGGAGATGAGTTCCTGGAGAATGGGGACGGGTGAGCCGCTGCCTGGACGGTAGGCGGTGGTTTGACGCTCGGCTTTGTAAACTTTCGAAAAGAGCACGCGGCCGCTGCCGATCTCGACGATATTCATGCGCAGGCTGACATTGGCGTAGGGATGCACAAGGAGCTCGCCTTGAAGGTCGAGGACATCACCCGTGATGAGGAGGGATGCCTTGTTGGAATCGGTGAGCATACCGCGATGGTCCAAGGCATGGGCAAAGCAGTTCGCGGTGATGGTTTCGATCGGCGACTGGCTCTTCAAATGCTCGATCGGCACGCCGAGGGGGAGTTTGACGGTGCCGAGTTGGTAGGAATCCACATTCCGCTTGTTGGCAAAGGCTCCGATGGTGAATTGCGCTGCTCCACGAAGCGGACCGCCAGGAGCGGGGACGTAATCCAGGGTGACTGAGGATTGGGTGGCGCAGGAAGCGAGGCCGAGGACGGCAGCGAGGCCCGAGAGGGCGAGGAAGCGACGGGAGGTCATGGTGGTGAGGAAGATAGATATACGCCCAGGAAGGGCGATTCCAAGGACGAGATGCAGTGGAAAGGATTCACGCCATCTTCTAGGAGCAGCTTAGGCAAAAAAACAACCCTGCCGGATTTGGTGCTCAGGAAAAAAACCCCCAAAACCTGAAACCAAAATACCCGGCAGGGCTGATTTATTTGTTATATTCAAAAACCGCCCTGCTATGCAATACCAAAAATTTTCTTTCCAAAGAAAAGGCTCCCAAATGTCCGCCGCCTGCTTGCTGGCGCTGATTTTCGTAGCCTCTTCCGATGCCTCCGCCCAGATCGGGAGAGCCGTCCGACAAGTGATCGTAACCCAGACTAGATCATGGAACTCCAACACGGCCACGATGCAGTGCTACCAGCGAGCCTCCGCCCGGGATGCCTGGCAGCCAGTGTTTGGTAAGGCCGTCCCGGTCCTGCTCGGAAAAAAGGGGCTCGCCTGGGGCCGTGGCGTGTTTGGAGTGCCGCAAAACGGCATTCCGATGAAGGTGGAGAAGGATTGGCGCGCCCCGGCAGGTGTTTTTCAACTAGGAAGCCTCTTTGGCTATACCGCAACGCCGCCAGCGGGAGCGAGGTGGCCTTATGTACAGGTGGGTCTTTGGGATGCTTATGTGGATGATTCCTCGAATCCGTATTACAACCGCCACGTCCGCATCGACCCGCGCCAAGGCATCCCGCCTTGGTTTGAAAAGCAGCGCATGAGACTAGGCGATGCTGCCTACAAATGGATGCTGGAAATCAGACACAATCAGCAGCCACCCGCCGCAGGCTATGGTAGCGCGATCTTTTTCCATGTGCGACGCGGCCCGGACAAGCCGAGCGCTGGCTGCACCACGATGGCGGAGGCCGATCTCGCCCTCATGCTGCGCTGGCTCGATCCGCAGGCCGCTCCGCACTATGTGCTACTGCCAAAGGCAGATTACGCCGCGCTGCGCGGAGCCTGGGGGCTGCCTTGAGCTATAAAAAAACGAAGCGCCGCAGATGCGGCGCTTCGCGAAGGAGTTCGATCTGATTTGGAGGCCTATTTCTCCACCCAGCGCACGGCTTCCATGAGGAGCTCACGAGCGGAGGCGAGGCCGAGTTTCTGACGGATGTTTGCCTTGTGAGCATCGATCGTCTTGGCGCTAAGGCCGAGCTTTTCAGCCATGGAGTGGGAATCGAAGCCGCGACCGACCATCTCGAAGATTTCGAGTTGGCGATCACTGAGCATGCGAGCGGGTTCACCGCGGGAGCCACCGCCACGAGCGCTACCGCCGGAGACGATGCTACCGAGCAGGGCGGCGCTGAAGAAGAAGGTGCCGCTGACGATCTGGCGGATGCCCTGGAGCACGCGGACGGGCTGCTCGCCCTTCATGACGTAACCCATGGCTCCGGCGCGGAGGCAGCGCTCGGCATACACGTTTTCATCGTGCATGGAATACACGAGGATCTGCATGTTCGGGTGGCTGGCTTTGAGTTTCTTAATCAGGTCCACGCCACTGCGGTCCTTCAAGGTGATGTCTAGCATCACGATATCCGGTTTTAGTTTACCGATTTGCTGGAGAGCAGTGTTGGCGTCTTCGGCGCTGCCGATGACTTGCATGTCCTCCTGCGAATCAATGAGTTTCTTAAGCCCTTCGATAACGATGGGGTGATCGTCCAATATATAGATTTTACTTTTCACGGTTCACCTAAATCGTTGGTGCTCAGTGGCTTGTCAACTTTCCTTCCTTAGTCAAAGCGATAGGAAAATAGCAACTCACGCGAACACCCCTACCCGGCTGAGAATGGACCTTGAGATGGCCTCCAAGCAGGTTTGCCCGGTACTCCATAACCCTCATACCGATACCAGAGCTGCGCGATTTCTTTTTAGATGTACAGTTTTCGAGGCCTTTGCCGTCATCCGCCACTTCGAGCACGGCGGAGCCACCATTTTGCCTGCGTAGCGAGAGGCGGATATGTTGGGCACCACCATGGCGTAGCGCATTGTTCACCGCCTCTTGGGCGATGCGGAAGAGGTGAATATCCGCCCCCGACCCGGAGGAGGGGATGGTTTCATCGAAGTGGCACTCGCACTCGCGCAGGAAATTCAGCCGCACCGTCTCCGCCACGAGGCGCAACCCATCGACGAGTCCTCGATTCCATACGGCGGCGGGTGAGAGACTGTGCGACAGCCGCCGGGTCTCCTCCTGAGCCGTTTTGAATAGATGCAATATCCGCTCGGCATCCACTTTGGCCGTGCCCTCGAGTCCCTGGACGAGCGCCTCCATCAGGGCGGAGACGCCCGTGAGCGTCTGCCCCACGCCGTCGTGCACATCCGCCCCGATGCGGATGTGCTCCTGCTCAGCCACGCGGATGATCTCCGCCTCCAAGCGCTTTCGCTCGGTCACATCGATGCCGGTGGTGACGAGGTAATCGATCTGACCATCCGGTTTTCTCACCGCCGTAGTCACCGTGGCGATGATACGCAGTTCGTCGGATTTAGTGCGCATCGAGATCTCCGCCTCGACCGAGGCAGCGCCCTGCTGCAAAGCCAGAAAACGCTTCTTCGAGGAGGCCACCTCGTCGGAAACGAAGACAGGAATGTCGCACAGAAGCTTTCCGATGACCTCCTTGGAACGAAAACCGAACAATTCCTCTGCAGCTCGATTCACCCGCAGCAGGCGGGCAGAGGCATCCAGCAAGCCGAAGGCCACTGGCGAGTGATCAAAGAGAACGTTCTTCAATTCCAGCTCTCTTCGCCAGGCCATCTCCGCCTCCTTGCGAGCGGTCAAATCCGTCAAAATGAGCATGCCACGTTCCACCTGCTTATTCTTTCCGAACTGGCAGGTGATCGCCACCAGCACATCCAGCCGGGTGCCATCGGAGGCCTCCAGGCAGGTCTCGAAGCTAGCAGGCGATTTTTTTCCGTTTCTCAGCGCCGCCAGGGTGCGCTCCACCGCTGAGCGGCTGCCAGGCGCGATGATGTCCGCCACCTCATGGCGGAGCAGCGCCGCCCGAGTTTGCTTCAGCATCCGGCAGAGCATCGGATTCGCATCGAGCAGACGAAAGGAGCCGTCAAAGGACAGCACGCCCGCCGTGTTACTCTGAACAAGCGCATGGCAGGCCGCTTGGGTCGTGCGCAAAGTTTCCTCCGCGAGCTTTTGTTCCGTGATGAGCGCCACCATCCCTACCTCCGTGAGCACGGCACCATCCTTGTCCCGCTCAAAAACCCGCTTCCGCACCTCCGCCCATTCATACCCACCCGTCTTCCTCAGCACCCGGATAGGCATGGCGAAGATTTCATCCGCCGCCGCCTTCATCATACGATCATGAAGCGCTCGAAACTCCCCCACATCCTCCGGGTGAATGATGCTAAACCAGCCTTCCGGAAGCTGATCAACCTCACCCTGCTTATATCCAAACAGGCCGGAGACATGATCGTGCCCGATGAGAAAGCGCCCCTCCGCATAGGAAAAGACATAAAAGGCCTGCTTCGGCGTCTCCAGAAGCACGTTCGCCAGCCGCTCCAGCAGGGAGGCCTTTTCCTCCAGCGCATGCAGCTCATCCAGCCCCACCTCGGGGCGTGCCAGCGGCGGCTTGGCGGCACGTTTTCGGGTGGCTGGAGACGGAGCGGCGGTAGGCTTCCTGGGCATGCCACGATGAAAGCCGACAACAAATCCGCCTGCCAGACGTTTTTGCCCGCCATGCGCCTTTCACCGCTCCTCCTCACCGCCCTCGTCACTCTCACCAGCGTCCACCAGCTCCCCGCACAGGCAAAAAGCCAAAAGAAGCTCATCGAGCTCACGCAGACTCCGGTAGAAAGCCGCGACGTCGTTTACAAGCAGACGCCGGAGGGCGAGCTGAAACTGCACTTCTTCCTCCCGCCCAAGGCTGAAATCGGCCTCACCGTGCAAAAGCCCTGCGTGGTCTTCTTTTTCGGCGGCGGCTGGAAATCGGGTTCCTACCTCCAGTTCGTCCCGCAGGCCAAGTACCTCGCTAGCCGTGGCCTCATCACCGCCTGCGCCGATTACCGCATCCTCAGCATCCACAAAACCCTGCCAGATAAAGCCGTCGAAGATGCCAAAAGCGCCATCCGCTGGGTGCGCAGCCACGCCGATGAATGGGGCATCGATCCCACCAAAATCATCGCCGCCGGTGGCTCGGCGGGAGGCCATCTCGCGGCCTGCACAGCCTTGGTCAAAGCCTATGACGCCCCCGGAGAATCTGCCGTGTCCTCCATCCCGAATGCTCTCGTGCTCTTCAATCCGGCGATGAACATCGCCACCCTTCACCAAGAACGTGCAGGCAGCAGCACCTCCGCCATCACGCTGGAAATGGCGGAAGCCATCACGCCAAACAGCTTCCTCACCAAGGAAACACCGCCCGCGATTATCTTCTTCGGCACCGACGATAAACTCAAGTTAGGAGCCGATGAATACCTTCAAAAAGCCCGCGAACTCGGCCTCAAGGCCGAAATGTGGACCGCCGAAGGCCAGCCACACGGCTTCTTCAACCGCGAGCCTTGGCTGCAAGTTACTGCTCATCGAATGGATCTCTTCCTCACCTCTCTCGGTTACCTCGGCGGAGAGCCTTCCCTCGTTCTTCCCGCCGACTCCCCTGCCCTGCGGCAGGAAAAGTAATCTCCCGACAACCGTCACCCGCCCACCTTGCAAGGCATGCGTGCCACCTCAGCGTCCGAGCAGGATCAAAATGCCTGCGGCTAGGGCGAGGATCGGCAGTAGCACGCTGGCCGGGCCGAGTTGGATGCCGAAGACGCCGGTGATGCCGACGAGGATGAGGTAAATGGCGAGGACGAGCCGACCGGAGTTTTCGGGGATATTCATGAGAGAATAGGATCAGCTGCGGCGGCTGCCGATGAGCAGGAGGATACCGCCCGTGACGGCCGCGATGCCGACGAGCGGTGGGATCGGGAAGGTGTGTTCCTTTTCGGCGGTGACGTGGATGGGGCCGAGGTCGATGGCATTCTCGGTCGTGGTGTAGCGGATGCCTTGATAGGCAAACGCGGCGATGCCGAGGACGATGAGCAGGATACCGATGATGCGGGAGGTGGGCATGGTGGGTGGGGGTTAAAAGGTCCAGTTCAGGGAGACGGTGCCAAAGACCTGCGGCTCGATCTGGTTATCGAACTCCTTCGTGCGATAGACGAACGCGTAGGCGAGCTTGGTGTTCTTGTAGTTGAAGGCGAAGCCAGCGCTGATGTCCGCGACGAAGAGTCGGTGCCCCACGGAATGGCTATCGCCGAAGGTGTTGCCATCGAGGAAGACATTCCGGCCCACCGCACGGCCATCCATGCGGGCAAAGACATACATGCCGAGCGGAAACCACGAGCGTGAGGCGCCCATGGAGCCATCGACGGGCGTGGAGGTGCTGCTGGCGGGACCGATGACGCCCGTGCCAAAGTCATCCGGCAGATTCAGGCCAAAGCGCAGCTCCGCGCCGAGGTTCGCGTGCGTTTTGACATTGCCCAAAGCGGCTCCGGCATGCGGCATAAACTCCCAATCAAAGCCGCTGCGCTTCACGATATGCGGAAAGCGCCAGGTGCGCTCGTAGGCGAGGATGAAGCCGACTTCATTGTGGAGCTGGTTGTCCCATCCATTCGGATGATCAAAGCCTCGCGCATCATGCACATAGCGCTGAGATTCCTGCGCATAGCTGTAGGAGCCGACGACGCCGATATCGAGCAGCAGCGAGTTCCTTACGCGATCGTTTTTCCACACCACGCCGAGGCCCACATAGAGCCATCCGGCATACGGACGATCTCCACCGCTGAGGGCATAGGTCTCGGTGTTGTCCGGCGTGTAGATGTTCTGGCCGATGCCAAAGACGAGGTTCTTCTGGTAAGAAGTCTCGTTGATGTAGGGCAGCAGATTGAAGAGCGGCAGAAACGGACTGGCGTAGGGCGAATCGCTGTATTGAGCGAGATCCGGCGAGCTCCAGCTCACCTTCGCGCCGCTGGTGTAGTAGCGATCCGTGCCAGCGAACATGTCATTTTCATAATAGACGCCGAGCGTGCCACCGGAGGCATTGGGATCGGCGGCAATCGCGGATGAGGCGATGGCGAGGAGGGAGAGAATTGCGAGAGCGCGGGAATATTTCGGGAGGTGCATGGGATGGGAGTTAAGGCTTGCCTGGCTTCTTCGGAACGCGGCCTTCGGGGCGTTTGCCACGCTGCGGCGGCGGTGGCTGCTGAGGAGGGGCGGGCTGAGGCACCACGGCTGGCGGTGCAGGCTGTGCAGGTAGTTTCATCCGTTCCAGCGGAGCCTGTGGCCTCGACCGCGGTGGGGCGCTGGGCGTGGGACGTTCACCGGGTCGGCGGGATTCAGGAAAACGCGGGACTTCAACCGGAACGCGAGGCTGTGGATGCTGCGGTGGAGGATAAGGCATGCGCACGCCGGGTTTTCCATCGGCATTCGGTCTGGCAGGAGGTGTGGCGGGACGCTCGACCTTGGGTGGAGTGTGTTTTTCGGGCCGTGGATCGCTGCGTGGAGCACTTGGCACGGGCTGGGGTGGCTGGATGACCGGTGCGGGCATTGGTGGACGATCAGCGGCTTGCGGCTTGCGCTCCGGTGGCCTGGGAGAACTGGGCGGCGTGTTCGGATTGCGTGGATTGTCTTCTCGCTTGGTGACGCCGGGAGCAGGTTGGATGATGGAAGGCTTGTGACCGGTGGTGTCCGCACGAGCTGCGGGAGGTTCCGAGAGACGCAGAAAGCGTGGCTGCGCAGGCAAAGTCTCAGGCACGCGGGCATCGCCTTTCATGCGTTCACGAAGCGCCTTCACCTCGGCGGTGCTGCCGACGTTTTTCCAGCCGCGATTGACCTCCGTGCGCGGTGCTTTTTCGGCGAGGCGAGGCGGTGGCGCATTGGAATGATCGCTGATGGCCGGAGCGAGCATGCTCAGTGAGCCGCCTTGCACGCGGGAACTCAGGTTCTCGGCGGATTGACAGCGCGGATCGCCCTCGAAATCGTGACGACGTTCGAGTTTGTAGCGCTGGATGGGCATACGGCTCTGTTGCGAGAGCTGATCAAAGCCAGGACCGCCGTTGTGGATGACGTTGTTGACGTAAGTGATGTGGGTGATGTTCGTCGTCTGATTGATGATCTGGTAGTTCTGACTCGGATCGATGAGGACGGTATTCAGGCGGCGGGCGCCGAAATCGCGATTCTCGATGAAGCGGTAGTTGCCAGGGCCGATGTCGAAGTAGTGATCCACCCAGATGCTGAAGCCGATGTTGTGAAGAAAAGACGCCTCGGGAGGCAGCGGAGCCCAACCGGTGTAGCGCGGGCTGTGACGCCAGGAAACCCATCCAGGCCCCCATTCGGTGCCGGGCACCCAGATCCAGCCGTAGCGGTCCACATTCGCCCAGCGGCCGTAGTGATACACCGCCCAGCCAAAGGGCTCATCGGAGTCCCACGTCCATCCGGCATCCGTGTCCACCCAGCGCCCTTCGCTGTAGGGGCGCCAATCTTCCGCGACGTCCTGCGGCTGCCAGCAGTAGCCGTAATCTCCCACTTCCCGCCAGGTGCCGTAGGGATCGAGGTTGTCATAAAAGAAATCCATCGAGACGCTCTCGCGAGCACCGGCGGATGAAACGAAGCCGCTGAAGAGCAACGCGGTGAGAAAGAGGCAGTGGAGAGCTTTCATGGACGGTTATGGCGAAAGGAGAAACCCGTGCTCAAGCGTTACCGCGGCCTTGAATGATGCGGATGAGCACCATGATGACGGCCACCACGAGCAAGGCATGGATGAAGCCGCCGATCGTGTAGCTGGTGACGAGGCCGAGAAGCCAGAGGATGATGAGAACGAGGGCGATGGTGTAGAGCATGCACGCTGATACCGTGCCGCCGAGCCGCCTGCGATGGGGTGAAACCCTACTCCGGCGGGGATTCTATTTGATCATGCCCTCGCAGGGACGAAGAGAGCAGCGGGCTTCGCATGGAGTGGTGTCCACTCACACACGCCATGATCCTCGATACCACCTGCCAGCTCGCTTATCACACCACGGAGGAGGTGCCCGCCATCTTCATGCTGCGCCCACGCAGCGGCTGGGCACAGTGGATCATGCGCGAGGAGTTTCTTTTATGCCCACGCGTGCCCGTGATCGAGTTCACCGATGGCTATGGGAACCTGTGCCAGAGGATCGTCATGCCAGCGGGCAATTTTCAGCTCACCGTGCATTGCCGCGCTGAGGTGGCGGACCAGGTGGATGAGGACTTCCTAGCTCCACTCACGCCCGTGCAGCATCTGCCCACGGACGTGCTCCAGTTTCTGCTGCCGAGCCGCTACTGCCAGTCCGATGAACTGATCTCCCTGGCTGACTCCATCGTGGGCCATGCACCTCCAAACTATGGGCAGGTGGCTCTGATCCGCGATTGGGTGCATCAGCAGGTGCGCAATGAGCAAGGAACGAGCAACAGCTTCACCACCGCCTTGGAGACGCTGAACACCCGCCGGGGTGTTTGTCGTGATTTTGCGCATCTTGGTATCGCGCTGTGTCGTGCGATCAATGTGCCCGCACGCATGGTGGTGGGCTTTTTGCATGAGTTGTATCCGATGGACCTCCACGCCTGGTTTGAGGCCTTCATCGGCGGTCGATGGTTCACCTTTGACGCCACCTACGACCGGCCTCGCGGCAATCGCCTCGTCGTCGCCTATGGCCGCGATGCCGCCGATGTGGCCTTGGCGACGATGTTTGGAAACTTCACCATGCAGAGCATGCAGGTGACGGTGAGGCCTGCGTGATCGCTGCCCACAAAAAAGGCCGTTCAGAGGCGTTTCCGCCCCCAAACGGCTGTGATGGAGGTGCGCTCAGTTCGAGACGCTGGCGAGCTCGACGACCATGTTGTTCATCACGCTCTTCACGCCGTGGATGTCCGTGGCGATCTTCGTGACGAGATCCTTTTAGCCGTGTTTTTGGCACTGCCGCCCACGGTCACGACGCCGTCGGTGGTGGAGACGCTGGTCTTGAAGGCACTGGTGGAGCGGTGCATGAAGAGGGCGCCACGCACCTGCGCGGAGATGGAAGCATCATCAATCATCACTGCCAAGCTGAGTACCGGAGCTGGCGTGGCGGCGGCCACCGTCATCTCGTTTTTCACCGAGGTAATGCCTTCCACATCTGCCGTGTAGGCCGTGGTGAGTTCCTTCTGCGCTTCACTGCTGGCCTCGCCCGTGAGCGTGGCCACGCCTTGATTCACGGCGACGGTCGTGTTCATGGCGCTGACGCTGCGATGGAAGGCCAGGGTGTTCTTCACCTTCAGGAACAGCCAGGTGTCCGAATGCTCGGGCGGGCTGTCCTTGATCTCGATCTTGTTTTCCACGCTTTTTACACCGGGCAGCTCTGCCACGGTGTCTTGAGCGAGCTGCTTGTGATCGGCATCCTTCACGGTGCCGGTGAGGGTGACGGCACCGTCCTTGGACGAGGTGGTGATCGGATCTTCCTTGAGGAAGGTCTTGAAGACATAAGAGGACTTGGCGGCGGCCTCAATGCGGTCATCCGTTTCCGACGCGGGTAGCGTGGCGGTGGTGAGCACAAGCATCGAAGCGAGGAGGACTGACGTGTAGGGTGTTTTCATGGATTCCAGTCTCATCGTCCCACGCCAAGCACTCCATGGGGTCTAACCCTACTGCTCAACCGTTCGTTGTTCACGGAGGGCAGTGGTTCTTCGTTCGTGGTTCGGGCTTTAGCCCGCGTCTGGCCCAAACCGTCCACCACAAAACCCGCCCGCAGGGCTGCGCTCAGCGATGCGGGCATGGGATCGCAAGGACCGCAAAGAGATAGACTTGGAGATAGGGGGAAAAGGAGCATGGGCACTACTGCCCGCTGTTCTCGATTCCTCGTTTGCGAAGCCGGGCCAATGGCGGCTCGGCTCGTGGTTGGGAATCGTGATAGACAAAAAGAGCCGTTTCGCTCACTCCGGCGGGGATGCAACGCTTTCTGGTCTCCGCCCTCTGTCTCCTCTTTGCCTCGTTCACTTTTGCTGCGGATGAAAAAGGCTCGCCGGGCGAGGTGGCGAAGGCGTTCATGGACAGCTACATCTAGGACGCCAATCGCGCCGGGAAGTCCGATCCTGAGAAGCTCATCCAAAGCTCGCCGCACCTCACGGCGGCACTAAAAAAAGGCTCACGCGAAGGTTTTTCAGCAGGAACTCGTGGATGCCGATCCCATCCTGTGTGCGCAGGACTTTCCCGAAAAAGGTTTCAAGGTCTCGAAGGTGAAGATCGAGGGCGAAAAAGCCAAGGTCACCTACACCGCCCGCCAAGAAGGCTGGGACCCGCCGATCAAGGCGGAGCTGGTTTTGATGAAGGGAACTTGGCTCATCGCCCACATCGGATCGCTTGGACCCCCGCCGGGCGATTTGGGTGGTCTATGAGCGTTGCAATTGCCCTTCACCCGGCCTCTACTCGCGGCCCATGACCCAGATCGGCAAGCGTAACTCTCTCAAGGTGCTCTATAGCACGCCGCACGGCGTGTATCTCGATGCGGGGGATCTCGGTGAGATCCTGCTGCCGAACCGCTACATCCCGCATGGCACGGATATCGACCAATCGCTGGATGTCTTCATCTACCGCGACTCCGAGGACCGGCTGGTGGCGACGACGGAGCACCCCTTGGCGATGGTGGGGGAATTTGCCACGCTGCAAGTGGTGAGCGTGAACCGGAACATCGGGGCCTTCCTGAACTGGGGCTTGGCGAAGGATCTGCTGCTGCCGTTTCGGGAGCAGGGCGAGCAACGCGTGATGCCCGGCGAAAAGGTGGTCGTGTATGTGATGCTGGATGATAAAACGGATCGCATCATCGCCACGACGCGACTGAACCGGCACCTGAGCAAGGAACGCCCGCCTTTTAAGCTGAAGCAGGAGGTGCGGCTGCTCATCGCCGCCCGTACGCCGCTGGGCTATAACGCGATCATCGAAGGCACGCATGTAGGGCTGCTTTACCATACGAATGTGGGCGCTCCGCTCCAGATGGGGCAGCAGGTGAAGGGCTATGTAATGATGATCCATCCCGGCGGGAAGATTGACCTGAGCCTCGACGCCTCTGGCTACCAGCGGGTGGCCTCGCTGACGGATAAAATCCTCGACGCCCTGAAACAGAGCGGCGGCCGACTGCCCTTCGATGACGACAGCTCACCGGAGCAAATCCGCGCCGCCTTCGAGGCAAGTAAGAAGGCCTTCAAGCAGGCCGTGGGGGCGCTTTATCGCCAGCGGCGCCTCGAATTCACGAACCCCGGCATCGCCCTGGTGAACCCCGGAGAAGCCAAGGCGGGCGATTGGAAGCCCGGCACTTCTCGACCCGCCTGAACTTTTCGCGTCCAATCCGAACCCGCAGCCTCCTTTTTCCTGCTCCATGAACCGCCGCCACTTTATCCAGTCCTCGCTCCTCGCCGCCATCTCCGCCTCAGCAGCAGAAGGAAAAACGCCTCGTGTGCTCCTCCGCTCGTCGTGGCAGACGGTGAACATCGGTGACATCGCCCACACGCCCGGCGTGCTGGCGCTTCTCGAAAAGCATCTGCCTCATGCGGAGATCTGCCTGTGGCCCTCGAAGGTGGACAATGGCGTGGCCGAGATGCTTCAGGCGAGGTTTCCGAAGGTTCAAATCGTGCGTGGCGAGGCGGTGAAGAAGGCTTTTGAGGAATGTGACTTCCTCCTGCATGGCAGCGGCCCTTCGCTGGTGGCGCAAAACGATGTCGAAAAGTGGGCGAAGGTCACCGGCAAGCCTTACGGCATCTACGGCATCACCTTCAGCTCCCAAGGCTCCACCTCCACGAAGCCCGAAGCGGATGCCTCGCTCGCCAAAACGATCTCGATCCTCAGCGGGGCCAAATTTGCCTACTTCCGCGATTCCGCTTCGCTCGGGCTGGCGAAGCAAAAAGGCTGCCACTGCCCGCTGATGGACTTTGGTCCCGATGGAGCCTTCGCGGTCGATCTGGCGGATGATGCCAAGGCGGAAGCTTTCCTGAAGGCCAACGGCCTCGAACATGGCAAATTTCTCTGCTGCATCCCGCGTCTTCGTTTCACGCCTTACTGGACCATCCCTGAAAAGAAGGCCAAGCCTGATCCCGTAAAGCAGGCCCGCAACGATGCGATGCGAGACCACGATGGAAAGCCGCTGCTCGATGCCATCGTGAAGGTCATCGAAGGTACCGATTTGAAAATCCTCCTCTGCCCGGAGGACAAGACGCAGATGCTCGTGGGCAAAGAAATGCTCTACGACAAGCTGCCGGAGGCGGTGAAAAGCCGCGTCGTCTGGCGTGAGAGCTACTGGCTCACCGATGAGGCCATCAGCACCTACCGCCGCAGCGCGGGACTCTTTGGTCATGAGATGCACAGCCCCATCATGTGCATCGGCAATGGCATCCCCGCCATCGTCTGCCGCTGGGCGGAGCAGACCAGCAAAGGCCTCATGTGGCGCGACATCGGCCTCGGTGATTGGCTCTTCGATCTCGACAAGGATGACGAGCACGCCCGCGTAGCCGATGCCGTGCTCGCCATGGCCAAAGATCCCGCTGGCTCGAAGGCCAAGGCCGCCAAGGCTCGTGACTTCGTGATGAACCGCTTTGCCACCAGCATGGGCGTGCTCGCTGGGCATTTGCGCTAGACCCTTCGGGATCGAAACAGCGAAGCAAAGTAGGCCTCTCGCTCCGCGAGAGGCACATGGCGCATCGCGAGCTCAACGGTCCTCCAACGACTGACACGCTGGGAGAAAGCGCCAGCGCTCTGCTCCTCTTGCGGAGCAAGATGGCTACCGTGCTGACGCCATTCTCGCGGCTGAGCGGCGTGACTCAACTCCAGATGCCCGAGGCCCGCAGCAGTGTCTCATGCACGGCGATGTCATGCGCCGCATCCCAGGCGAGCTTTTTCTCGCCACGGACAATCTTGGCGAGGTCGATGAATTCGCGGTCGTAGCGGCCTTTCGGCACCTCGAGTTGGAAGGTTTGCGTGCCCTTCTTGTAGCTACCAAGGGCTTGGGTGAGGGAAAGGATCACGCGACCACTTTCGAGCGGGACGATCTCCAACGTGCCCTCGGTGCCGGTCACATTGAAACGACGACGCGGGCCGCCGAAAGGATCGGCGTGATTGCAGCGGATGATGGCCGTGGCCTTGGCGTATTGCAGGACGGCCATCTGGTTGTCCTTCACGCCATCACTTCCCGCAGGCGTGGA
>Ga0114981_10000252_pt1 | contig 33673 bp, 48 predicted proteins | sample S_140806_MF_Meta_FD_87028 | JGI IMG/M metagenome (GOLD analysis project Ga0114981, IMG submission 87028) | Freshwater microbial communities from Lake Simoncouche, Canada to study carbon cycling - S_140806_MF_MetaG | ecosystem: Environmental > Aquatic > Freshwater > Lake | place: Lake...
CGTAGAGGATACATCGAAAGACAAGAGGTTGCTCATGAAGGAGATGTGGTAAAACAGATTACTGTCAATGTCTTAAAGGCAAATCACGTAGATGATGTACCTAGATTAGATGGTGATGAGAATCTTCAGTTAGAAGATACAGGAATGGTTGTTCCTGCAACTATGGCGGAGCATATTGCTGAGATTCCACTCTACGACCATGACAAAGGAGTGCTTTTAGACATAAATGAGAATGATGAATACGAAGAATAGTCGTATTTCGAATTTTAAGACTATTCTAGGGCTTATTTACCTAATAGTAGTACTATCTATCCAAAACGTAACTAAACGTCTTAAATGGGCTGTAAATCGTTTTTAACGATATGTTAAATAGTTAAGGTACAATATGTAAAATGTTGTAACATTATTAGGGGTAGATATCTTACTGATTTATATAGGATTGTAACAAGATTTGTTAATTGTTAGTAGCTATACTACGCAAATGTTCACATTTTTAAACCTTTCACGGATTCGTGAACATTATAAACTCTTGTTGTACCAAAATTATAAAGTCAAGTCATTACTTTACTTTATGTGGGGTAAAGTAAAACAATAGCTTTACTATTTTACTTTACTCAATGAGCCGAATACAAGTCAAAATCGGCTCAATGTGACTTATATAGGACAAAAGCACATCAAAAAGTGCATTTTATGACACATTATGCACCTACCTTCCTATAAAACGAAAAAGATTAGCTTTGCTTTGAGCAAACCAAAAATTTAATTTTATTTCCATGGAAGTAACCACCAACGTAGTGTTTGAGGTATTGCAAAACTCTAATAAGAGGATTTCTGTGATGCAAGGAGGAACTCGTAGCGGTAAAACCTACAATGTTTTAACCTGGTTTATAGTTAAACTACTCCAAGAGAGAGGAAAAACACTAACAATTTGTAGAAGTTCCCTTCCATCCATTAGAGGATCGGTCATGAGGGATTTTATTGAGATTTTATCTAAATATAAGCTCTATTCAGAGGACAAGCACAACAAATCGGAGAATTTATATTTTCTGAATGGTAATACGGTGGAATTTGTGTCTACTGACCAACCGCAGAAGATTAGAGGTCGTAAAAGGCATTACTTATTCATTAACGAGGCAAATGAGGTGAATTACGAGTCTTGGATGCAGTTAGCACTAAGAACTACGGATAAAATCGTAATTGACTATAACCCTTCCGATTATTACTCCTGGATTTACGATAAGGTGATTCCTAGAGAAGATACCGACTTCACCATCACCACTTACAAAGACAATCCCTTCCTAGATAAAAATATTATTGCGGAGATTGAAAGATTGAAAGATGCTGACCATGAATACTGGAGAGTTTATGGTTTAGGGGAAAGAGCCATTAGCGAAGCAACTATTTATTCACATTGGAGAAGAAGAAGAAACTTTCCTGAAGGGGGCGATGTTTTTTACGGACTTGACTTTGGTTATAACAACCAGACTGCCCTTGTTAGGTGCAAAAACTTCGATGGTGACATTTATGTGGAGCAGTTGATATATGATACCAAAATGTCTACATCCCTCCTAATAGACCGCTTAAAGTCAATGGGACTATCTCGTAGAGATGAAATATTTGCGGATGCTGCCGAACCCAAAACAATAGCTGAGGTAAATAAAGCAGGATTTAATTTAAAGTCAGCTACCAAAGATGTGTTCGCAGGAATAAACAAGGTCAAATCATTTCCATTATTTATAAAATCAGAGTCTTTGGATTTATTGGATGAGATTAAAAACTATAAATGGAAAACAGATCACGATGGCAACACAATGGATGAGCCTGTTAAATTTCGTGACCATTTAATGGATGCGATGCGTTATGCTATATACTCAAAATATGCAAAACCAAAGCGAGGTTGGATTGTTTAGGTGAAAAATTTGTTACTTTTGTAAAAATATCATATAGTGAAGTTAACGGACATACTAAGTGCGGTGAATCCTTTTAAACAAAAGGCAGCCCCTAGAAAAAATACGAACCTTAATAACCCATTCGCTGATTTTGGTGGCTTAATAAGTGGTAGAACGCTTTATCCAAATTTAGACTATGCCAAGTTCGTACAAGACTACGATAACAATAGCGAAGTCTATTCTATCATTAAACGTATCTCTAAAACTATTTCTACAGTTCCATTCTACGTTTATAAGGTTAAGAACAAAAAAGAACTAAACACTTATAAGGCAATGATGGCTAACGCATCAAGCGGAGCAGACATCGCTAAAGCAGAATTAGTTAGAGTGAAGGCAGTTGATGAGATTGCTGATAGCCCATTAAATAAATTATTAGAAAGACCGAATCCTTATCAATCATTTTCTGAGTTCATCGAGAATATTATAGGGTATAAACTTATTACAGGGAACTCTTACATTTGGGCGAATAGACTTGCTAGTGGTAAGGTCGCTGAATTAGTTACTCTCCCATCTCAATATGTCGCTATCATAAGCGATGGTACTATCAATGGGGTTGAAGGTTACACTTTTACATTAGTTGGATGGGATCAGTTGGATGCTAAAGATGTAATCCACTTAAAATACTTCAACCCCTACTTTAACACTAACGGACAACAACTATATGGTTTATCGCCTTTACAAGCTGCTTACAGAACTGTTCAACGCAGCAACGATGCTAAGGATACCTCTGTAGGTATGTTGCAAAATCAAGGACCGAAGGGTATTTTGTATGCAGATGAGTCAAATGATTTCGGACCTGAACAAGCTGGTAAGTTAAAAGAAGATTTTTACAATCAATATGGAACTAAAAACAAGATAGTACAAAATGCAGGTCAGATTTTAATTGCAGGTGCTAAATTAGGTTGGGTGAATATGGGATTATCTCCTGTTGACCTTCAGTTGTTAGAATCAGAAAAAATTACCCTTCGTGAGTTGTGTAATGTGTACGGAGTCAACTCTGCATTGTTTAATGATCCTGATAACAAGACTTATAACAACATGAAGGAGGCTAAAAAGGAAATGTTAACCCAAGTGGTACTTCCTGAATTAGTTTTGATTCGTGATGCGTTTAATAGATTTTTTGAAGGAGAAATCGGACAAGGATACTATATCGATTTTGATATCACAGTATTCCCTGAGCTTCAAGAGGACATGAAAGAATTATCTGCTATCCTTTCTCAATCATGGTGGATTACACCTAACGAAAAAAGACAAGCAATGAGATATGATACTGTTCAAGATGATGTCATGAATACTATTTACATTCCTGCTGGTTACTTGCCTATCGATGAGTTAACTATGTTACAGAATCCAAGAGATGCCCAACAACAAGGAGATTATAATTTACCCCCTGTAAAATAATAAATATGGAACTTAAGTCATTCGATGTATTACTAAAAGCTTTATTAAGCGAATTAGACATCAAGTCAATAAACAAGACAAATCCTAAAGGAATAACTCATGCTAATTCTTTAATTGCTAGTGGTGATGTAAAAGAACCATCAAGTTGGGAGCATCCAACAGCAGACATGGAGAATGCCTATTTAGAGGCTAATGGCTGGGATAAGTTTGCACAATGGTACTTAGGTATAGATACAAATGCTGATCCTGAAACAAAGGCTCATTATGGATATGTTTATACTTCTGATTTTAAAACAGTAGATAGACAAGGTTTAAGAGCAATCCGTCAAAGAGCTGCTCAAAATAATCAAACCGCTATTTTCGCAGCAGCAGGAAAGATGATTGAAAAAATAGATGCAAAAAAGAATGGTTAATGCCCAAAATATTACAACCTTCTCAGCAATTCAATTTGCAACAAACCATAGCGAGGAAATCTATTACAGAGTTTAGGAGTAAAATCCAAAGTGCTCTGCAATATGATTTTAATAAGGCTGCGGATTTGGTAAAAGAGATGGGAGTATACCAAGTGGCTAACTATAAGAAAACATTTTTTAACCAAGATAAGATTAGCAATATTTTACGAACTTTGTACGAAGGTACTGGTGGATATACTGCTATGAGGTATCAAAAGATATTTGACAAGTATAAGAAAGCTGAAACTATCGACCTTGATCCATTGAACATCATGGATGAGTGGTTAGCGTTTATGTTGTCTTATTGGACTGCTATAAGTGGTTTAAAAATGTACGGCATAGAAAACACTACCGACAACGAGATAGCTAAAATACTAAACAATGCGATTGCTTATGGAAGGTCTAACAACCTTTCTACAAACGAAGTAAACGCAATGGCTATTCAGCTTCTTAGAGAAGGTAAGATAAATGGTGCAAGGAGTTTATTGATTGCAAGAACCGAATCTCATCAAGCTTTAAGCACAGGTGCGATTGGGGCAACACAAGGAATTAATATACCTTTGTCAAAACAATGGATTCATGCTGAGTATGTTGGTAGCCCAAGATATTGGCATATGGCATTAGACAAGCAAACGAATCCTGATGATGGTGGAGTAAGAATACCTGTGAACCAACCATTCATAGTAAACACTCCAAATTATGGTGTAATTGAAATGCAATACGCACATGATGCAAGTGGCGGAGCAGTAAACAACTGCAACTGCCGATGTTGTACGGTGTATATTGCTTAAACAAATAAATATGAGTAATTTTTATAACAAGAAAGCAGTAAGCGGAGCACCAGTCGACATGGCTGATGATTCAAGAACAGTTACTGTTTATTATTCTGCTTTTGGGAACGTAGATAGCGATGGCGATATTATCATGCCAGGTGCTTTTACAAAATCTATTAAAGAGAATGGACCGAATGCTAAAAATAGAATTTGGCATTTGTTTAATCACTCTACAGACAAACCTGTATCTAAGCCTAAGGAATTGGTTGAGGATGCTTTTGGTTTAAAGGCAGTCGTTAAGATGCCAAATACAACTTTAGGCAGAGATACTTATGAGTTGTATAGAGATGGTCATATCACAGAGCATAGCATTGGATTCCAAACAATAAAGAATCAAGCTAAAACTGGATATAACGAAATCACAGAAATTAAATTGTTTGAAGGCTCTTCAGTTTTATGGGGAGCTAACGCTAATACACCAACAATAATGGTGAAATCTGAAATTAAAACTACTATTATAGATGAGATAGCTAAAACTATCAAATCTTTAAGAAATGGTTTTTATACAGATGAAACATTCGGTTTGTTAGAGTTAAAACTTAAACAATTACAACAATATCTCGTAGAGATGGAAGATGAAGAGTCAATCCCTTCAGAGGACCAACCGCTTACAGATTTTCCAGGAGAATTGCAAACTCCAGAGGAAGATGCACAAGAAGCATTGGATGAAGAAGAAGATCCGACTATTTCCGTTGAAATAGAGATAAACAAATATTTACAATCATTTAAAATTTTCAACTAATGGTAGAAGAAATTAAAAGTGCGTTCGAAGGCATTAAATCCGAAGTAAACGGAGCAATCGAAAGTGCAAAGGCTGACAATGCTAGTGCATTAGAAGGCGTAAAGGCTGAATTAGAAGCTACTAAAGCTTCAATCTCAGTTGTTAAGGATGAAATTGAAAAAATGGAAGCAAAAAACAATCGTATTAAAATGAATCAAACAGAAGTAAAAGGTTTTAATGTAAGCCTTGCAGAAGCTATCGAACAAAATGGAGATAGCATTGCGAAATTAGGTCGTGGTGAACAAAAAAGAGCAGGATTTATCATGGATACCAAAGCTGTTGGTACTATGTTAGAATCTACTAACTTGACTGGTGACATCACTCGTCAATATGCTAACCAAGTATATGCTTTACCTTCTCGTAAGGTGCATTTAAGAAGCTTGTTACCAATCGGTACAATCTCTCAAGGTTTATTTACTTTCCCTTATGAAAGTGGTGGAGAAGGTGCTCCAGCAGCTCAAACTCAAGGTAGTTCTAAAGCTCAAGTTGATTTTGACATTGTAATGAAAGATGCTCCTGCTCAGTATATTGCTGGTTATGTGAGAATCTCTCGCCAAATGTTAGATGATATACCTGCTATGACTTCTTTCTTACAATCTCGTTTGTTAGAGCAATATTTGATTGCAGAAGATGCTCAGTTATTGAATGGTAATGGTACTGCTCCTAACTTGACTGGTTTGACTATCAATGCTACTGCTGCAACAGGTGCTGCTACAGTTGACGTTGAACAATTAGTTCAAGCTATTGCTCAGTTAGAATCTACTAACTACTCTGCTACAGGTATCTTAGTTAACCCATTAGATTGGGCTGCTATCATGAATACTAAGAACTCTGGTTCTGCGTACTCTTTACCTGCTGCTACAGTTGTTACTACAGATGGTAGTGTATCTATCGCTGGTATCCCTCTTTACAAATCAACTGCAATCGCAGTAGATAAGTTCTTAGTTGGTGACTGGAACATGGGTGCTCAAATCATGCAAAATCAAGGTATCTCTGTTCAGTTCTCTGAATACGATGCTGATAACTTCACTAAGAACTTAATCACAGTTCGTGTTGAGGCTAGAATTGCATTCCCTATCTACTACGCTGGTGCGTTTGTATATGGTGATTTTGGTAATGTAGCTTAATCTTTAATTAGATTTACTATACAAGGGATAGCCTAAAAAGCTATCCCTTTTTGTTTACACTAAATTTTAGTTATTTTTGTAAAAATTAGCATAATGCAGATACTAAGAGATGTAACTACAACAGTAGCCCCTTCGGCAACCATAGTTACTTTACAAGCAGCTAAAGACTACTTAAGAGTAGATTACAGCGAAGATGATACTTTGATAACGAATCTAATAGAAACTGCTAGAATCAGATTAGAGCAGTATGCAGCAGTCGCTATGAGCCCTAGAACTCTAAAGGCAGTAGCTTATGTAGATGAGTTTATTGAGCTTCCTTATGCTCCTATAAATACTATTTCAAAGGTAGAATATTGGGATGGTGTTGCTTGGGTTGAATTATTAGTTGGCAATTACAATGTTTTGGGTGATACTTACAAAAAAGTTTATTTTACTTCTCCTATTATGAGTGAGTATAGATTCACTTATACTTGTGGATATGCTACAACTCCTGAGTCTATGAAAACGGCTCTTTTGAAAATGGTAGGTGATTTATATGAATACAGGGAATCAAGTGTTGAAAGCACTAAGCCTTCAGCAAACTTAACAACGGCATACGAATTAATGAAACCTTACAAAAGGGTAAGTACCTTCTTATAATGATAGGACAATTAAGAAATAGGATTACATTTAATACTAAAACAAGCGTTTCTGATAGTGCAGGAGGCTTTGTGAATACTTTAGTACCATACTACACTTGCTGGGCTGAATTGGTCACTAATACCAATTCTAGGACTAATATAGCAGGTAAGGATAGTATTAATGATGGAGCTACATTTAGAATTAGATATACAAGTGATAAAGTATTTAATAATGCTCTTGTAATAACTTGGAAATCAAGGACTTATATGATTAATTCAATCATTAACGAAGCCGACTTAAATCAATATTATTTAATAGGTTGTTCAACACTTAAGTAATGGCATTTACAGCTAAAATAACAGGAGTGGCTGCTATATTAAAAAAGATTCAAGAAGCACCTCAAAAGGTAGCTACAGAATCTATAAAAATAATTAATGAGTCTGCTCAAGAAATATCTAATTCTGCTAAAGCTAAAGTTCCAGTTAAAACTGGATTTTTAAAAGGATCTATTGGTTTTACTCCTTACCAACAAGGGCAAGGTGCATCTGTTTACGCAAGTGCACATTATGCTCCTTATGTTGAATTTGGTACTGGAGATTATGGATTTGGAATACCAGTTTATCCTAATGTAAATATGGGTGATTTAGAAGCCTATGCTCTTACATTTAAAAGACATAAGAAAACAATAGGTATGCCATATAGACCATATATGTTTAATTCTTATAGTGAAGTTTTAGGCAAGATGGTGAATAAGATTAAGAAAATAAGGATATAAATATATTTCATTAAATTTGTACCAAAATGAAGGACTGCGGATATACACTAAGGAAGGCTTATTACGATAAGTTTATCTCGGCATCCTACTCATTAGCTGCTTATGATACCATAGCACCTGATACAGTAGAACCACCTTATTTGATTATCAGTAGCCAAACACAAGCGGATAATAGCAATAAACAAACATTTGCGTTTAATGTTACTATACAATTTGACATAGTTTATAGAACTTTTAAAGCAGGAGAAGTAGGACAAAAAACAGTTGATACTTATGCCAATGAATTATTGGGCATAGTAGGAGTAAGACCACCGAATTACCCAAGTACTGCACCTGACTTTAAGATAGTTACTTGTAAGATTGGTAGTAATATTGCTACCTTTGACTATGTGAATGAGGCTTATGTATTCAGAAGGGTGATAACAATGGAACATTTCGTGAATCAAATAACATAAAGTAAAATAAAATAAAATGGCAACAACAGGAATTTTTAACGGAACTTCATTAGTAGTTCTAATCGGAACTGAAGTAATAGGATACGCAACATCTTGTTCTTTAAGTTTAGCTATCGATACTCCAGATTCTTCTACTAAACAAAGTTTAGGATGGGCTGATGAGATTGGTGGTCAAAGATCATGGTCTTTAACAACTGATGGTTTAGCTACAGTAGTTCCAGGAACAGTTGCTACTTATGTAACTACGGCTGAATTAAACGCTTTAGCTATTGCTAGAACTGCGGTTACAGTTAAGTTTACAACAGTAGATAACTCAACAGTTGGTGGTATTACTCCAGTTTCAGGAGATGTGATTTATTCAGGTTCAGCATTTATCGAGAGTGTAGATATGACTGCTGATATGGAGAATCCAGTTACATATTCAGTTTCTTTCAAAGGAACAGGAGTATTGACTATCGCAACCAACGCATAGTAAAAGCAAACCAAAACCAAAAATATGAGAGGACAATTTGAATTAACTCTTTCCGATGGAAAGAAGGTATCATTACGTTTCTGCACATGGAGTCTTAAAAGATTCTGTCAGTTACAAAAAATAGGACCTTCTGATATAGGGGAGGCTTTAAGTGGAGAAACATCTCTTGATGCTATTATTAATCTTTTAAGAGCTGCTGCTGAATATCCATTATATAAAGAAGGAATCACTCCAACTTTTACTGAAATGGAAGTGTGCGATTGGATAGATGACATGGGTGGGATGAGTGGAAAACAATTCCAAGATGTTATGTCAGCTTTAGGGAATAGTTTAAATAGCGGATTAGATGATAAGCCAACAAAGCCAATTAAAAAAGATGGAGTAAAAAAAAATTAGAGAGGATTGATATAGAAAGATATACAATGGGGGAGTGCAAAGTGCTTCCCCATTTGTTTTGGGAGATGACCATGGCTGAATTAGATTTTGTGTGGTACGGATACAGACATGAAGAAGAACAAAAGTGGATTAGAACTAGGTGGCAAACAACAATGCTTATTAATATTCAATTACCAAAAGGCAAAAAAGTAAAACCACAAGAGCTTATTGAACTAGACTGTGATACTCGTAACTTTGTGAAACAAAGAGTAATGACACAAGATGAACTCCAAGACGTTCTAAAAAAATATGAAAATGTTAAACCGATAAGATAATGGCAGATAATCAAATGATTAAGATAGAGTTTGACTTTGATTTAGGTAATGTTCCCGAATCAGCTAAGAAATTTTCTCAATACTTAAAGGATGTTGGTGTCAATTTAGATTTTACTAAAAAGAGTGTTAAACAACTTGGTGATGCAGTAGATCAAACTGCACAAAAAATGAACAATGCAAATAGTTCACTTAAAAAATCAAATCAACAATGGACTAATTTAGCTTTAGTTATACAGGATTTACCTTATGGATTTAGAGGTATTCAAAATAACCTTCCTGCATTATTAGGAGGTATTGCAGGTGTAACTGGACCTTTGTATTTAGCTTTTTCTGCTATTATTGCAGGAATTACAATGTTTGACCAAAGTTTACAAGGTGCAAATAAAACAGCAGAAGATGCGTATAAAAAGTTTCATGATGTAAAAGCTGAAACAGAAGCATTATCAAGTATATTTTCTGCGGTTAGAATGGGAACATTAAGTGCAAAAGATGCTACTGATTTATATAACAAAGAATTAGGTAATTTATTTGGTACTGCAAAAAATGTATATGAAGCAGAATCTTTATATATAGCAAAAACAGGTGCTTATGTAAAAGCACAATATTTAAGAGCAAAAGCAGATATTGAACTAGAAAAAGCTAAAAAAGCATTAGCAGCTGGAGATGAAGCAGGTGCAAAGGATCAAATTGGAATATTGGGTAGATTAACCCAAGCGACAGTATCATTTTTACAAAGTGGAGGAATACAGGGTGTTGCTGGATTTTGGAAAGCTGGTGTTGATTATGCAAAAACTTCAACTTCACTACAAACGGAACTTGTTGGTTACGAATTAGATTTACAAAATGCTTTATATGGTAAAGCTTTAGCTAAAAGAACTCAATACTTAAGCGACGCATATAAAATAGAAAAACAGGCAGGAATAAAAAGTAATCCTGAAAAAGATAAAAAAGGTAGATTAAATCAAGACAATTCTTTATTAAATAGTTTAAAAGCAGAACAGCAACTATATAAAGATGATATGTTCATGAAAAGAGCTATTGGTCTTGAAATATTAAATGAAGAAGCAAGATTAGCTATTGAAAAAGCAAAATTTGAAGGTGCTTCAAATAAAGAGTTATTAAACATATCAAAAGAGTTTAAGTTTAAAAGACTTGCTATTGAAAAAGAAACTTTAGATGCTATTCAAGAAATAAATAATACTTATGCTGATCAAAAAGCAAAAGAAAAAGCAAAAGCAGATAAAGAGGCATTTGATTTAGCTAAAGCAACTAAAAACAGAGAATTACAAAACGCTTTAGATGCTATTAAAATAGAATCTGATACAAGACAAAAGCTTCACAAAAAAGATAGAGCATTATTAGAAAAAGATTTAATAGCTGAGAGGGATCGCTTACTTGAATTAGCTGCCGATGGAATTTATACGGCTGAGCAATTTGATAAGATTACAGATGCTATGAAAAGAGTAGATGCTCAATTAGCAGGATTAGGAAGCGGATGGGCTGAAACAATGACTGCTATTGATGGAATTATTAAAAATTTTATTAATGATTCTTTATTTGCTTTAGGAGATTCAATAGGTAAAGCATTAATGGGAGAAAACATAAACGCTTTAGATGCATTTGGAACTTTACTTGCAGATGCTATGCAAGCGTTAGGAAAACAATTAATAGCTTATGGAACTCTTAAATTAGCTGCATTAAAGGCATTAGAAACTACAACTCCAATGGGAGCAATGTTAGCAATAGCTGCTGGTGTTGCAGCGGTAGCAGCAGGTGCAGCATTAAAATCAAGTTTAAAGCAATCGGGTACAAGTTCGCTTAATAGCGGAGCTAGTTCAAATGCTCCAAGAAAGTTTGCAAATGGTGGTATTATTAGTGGACCAACTTATGGTTTAATGGGAGAATACCCAGGAGCTAAATCTAATCCCGAAGTAGTAGCACCACTAGATAAACTTAAGGACTTAATGGGCGGAGGAAATGGAGGTACATTCTTATTAAGAGGACAAGACTTACTTTTGTCTGTAAATAGAGCACAAAAGGCATCAAATCTTAAAGGACAAAACATTAGTTTAGCATAATGGCATACGGATTAAGATATACATTAACTCAGAAGCTTCGTAATGAAACAAGTTTAATTGTTAAGATTTACGAGGATAGTTATACTGGAAGTATTAAAGAATATACTCCAACTAAGATATCATTAGCCCCAAATTCAAACGAGGAAGATCCTATTGGATGTATTATAGCATCTCAGTTAAATGTTTCTTTTATAGTTTCTACAGAAGATGATTATGCTAATTTTCCTGATTTGTTAAATGCTAATGATAGAAAGTATTATGTAGAACTTGTAAATGTCGCTGAAACAACAAATATAAAATGGAAGGGGTTTTTATTTAATGATTATATCAATATTGGGTATAGCACAGGTATCCAAGAAGCAAATTTTGTTTGTATAGATGCTTTATCTTATTTAAAATATAGCACTTATAGTCCTTTAGAAGGAAATATAAACGAAACAACAAATCTAATAACTGTAATGAATACAATACTAAATAGTATTGGATTCCCAAATTATACTTATTTATACTCTTGTTGTTCTTATTTTGCAGAAGGTATGCTTGATAGGGGTAGTTCTACTGACAACGAACCATTTGTACAAACATTCCAATATAGAAGAGATTTTGTAGGATTGGATTATTATACAATATTAGAAAATATTATTAAGTCTTTTGGTTGTAGGCTATTTCAATATCAAGGAGATTGGTGGATTATGTCTATAAATGAAATTGCAGGAACTACAAACTATTATACAAAATACTTATTAGGTAGCGTTGTTTATTTAACAGGCTCGGGAACTATAACTACAGGAATAGATATTTTACCATATTCAAATGGGGCAGTTCATTTTATTAGCAATAGCCAAAATAAAATAATTAGAAAGGGTTTTTCTAGGGTAAGGGTTAAATCTCCTTATACTTATGCAAAAAACTACATAAACGATGGGGATTTTAAACAATATACTGGGCTTCATAGTGCCCCTGTAGGATTTACTTCTACTTTAACTGGAACTGGCTCTTTAACTGTTTATGAATATCCAGATGATGAATTTAATGATGTTAGAATACAACAATCAAGTACAGGTGTATCTAAATTTAAAACAACAGGTGACGTAAGTTCCCCTCAATATTTACCAAAAATGGGTACTTATAAAGGAACATTATCTTTTAGATATAATCTGTATTCCACTTTAGGGTATGGAATTACTGGTGTATGTAAATTATTTGTAAAAATGCTTGTTGGTTCAAATACATATTATTTGGATTCAAATGGTCAATGGCTTACATCTAGTACTACTTGTATTATTATACCTCAATCAGATCCACCGACAGGAGTTATTACAGATAGACGACCAAGACAATCTTATTCATTAGATATACCATTTGGTAGTAATACTTTTGACAATAACGATATTGCTATAGGATATGTATCTATAGAATTTGTGGTAGATTCCGCATCTAGTCTATTCAGATTTAATAACCTTGTTTTAACGCAATCTGAAGCCCCATTTTCGGCACTTCAGGTAGAAAGGGAGCTAGGTACTAATAAAGCTTTATTAAAGGAAATTGAGGTTCCCTATGGGGCTAATTACCCTGAATTATCAGTATCTAATACCGTTGGTTCATTTTTTAACAATTCTCTAGTCAAACTTCAGAATTGGTATAGATATAGCAAGACTGGAACATACCCTACTTTAGTTGGTTTATTGTGTAGACAATATTCCAATATTTTCAATAAGAATATGGCGACATTAGAGGCAGATTTAGGTGAATCTCAAAATGGGAATGATTTTGTGTATTTGAATAGTAAATATACTGTTCAAGATACGTCAACAAATACATTGTCTTATGGTGGTAAAAAATTTATGGCTAACAGATTAACGCTAGAACCATACTATAGTCAAACACCGTCTTTGCAATTATTAGAAATTACAAATGATGATAATGCATCTGTAGAAACAATAAAATATTTAGGATAATAAAAATTAAGATATGGCATCAGCAATTAATGGAACGAATATAGTGTTATATGAATACGATAGCAATGCTATCTATTATTTTAATGGTGGTGTATCTGAAGGTACTATAGGCGGAACACCTTATTATCAAATGAGCAGAACTCAAGTTTCAGGTGATTCTACCAACTTTACAAGAAGTGCGGATGGCGAAATAGCGTGTTTTGTAACTGATATTGGTGATCCTAACCAAGTAACTGTTCCATCAGGAACATGGGTATTTAAGAACTATATGTCTATTACATCTAATGTAACAGGAGGACCAAATTTTGCTATAGTTTTATACAAATATAATGGAAGTTCTTTAACCTTTATAGCATCTTCTGATTCAAATACCTTCACATCTACTTCAACAACCTTATATACTACCAATATTACAGTACCTACTACAACATTGGCATCTACTGATAGAATATTAGTTAAGTTTATAATATTAGGAGCAGGTAGTAGAACTGTAACTTTATATACTCAAGGCACAAATTCTGCTTATGTAGTTTCAACTTTTCCATTAGGAACTCCAATGGGAGCATCTACAAGTTGTACGTTTGAAGCAACTACAGAACAAGTAGAGGTAACTTCATCATCTTCGGCATGGTTTAGGCAATTCAAAAATGATATTATGTCATGGACTGTGAGTTGTGATGGACTTATAGCTTTAACTGGATATTCTTATTTAGCTTTAATGCAGAAACAATTAAATAGAGAAAGTGTAGCTGTTAGATTTTCTATTAATAACGACAATGCAGATGGATCAGGAATTTATGGCTATAGCGTAATAAGCGGAACGACTAATATTACTTCATTAAGTTTAAGTGCTCCTGTTGAAGGAGTATCTACTTATTCTTTGTCTTTACAAGGAACAGGTGCTTATACTATAAGTGGAACTCAAGTCATTAATGGCGGTACTTCAGTATCTACTTCAGGGGTTAGTTCGGCTGCATTTGTTGCTTCAGGAGGGGAATATACCATCACATTCGTGGGTGGTATTGGTAAGGCTTTAATATCCCTTACAAGAGGTGGTATTGAGGTTAGAACGATAAATACTTCAGGTGCACCAACAGGGGAAGATGTGACCTTTAACTCTTTAACAGGAGTGCTTACCTTTGCAAGGGCATTAGAAGCTGATGAGTTCGTAAGAGCTACTTTTTCTTAATATTTTAACTTTATATAGATGGCAAATCAATTACAGATAACTGGGGATACCAAGGTCAAAAGTTTAAACGGGGTTTTAACAGGCACAAGTGGTGTAGTAGGATCAGTTCCATTAGGTGCTGCCAATGGTGTAGCAACCCTTGATAGTGGTGGTAAAGTGCCTGTATCTCAATTACCTTCATCGGTAGTAACTTATTTAGGTACTTGGAATGCTGCTACAAATACTCCGACCTTAACGAATGGTGTGGGCGATGCTGGGGATATGTACATTTGTAATGTTGCTGGAACTGTGAACTTTGGTGCTGGTCCTGTGGTGTTTGCCGTAGGAGATTGGGTGTTATACGGAAGTGGAACTTGGCAGAAATCAAGCGGACAAAACGGAACAGTTACTTCGGTAGGTGCTTCTATTACAGGAGGTGCAATCGGAATCACAGGTTCTCCAATTACAACCGCAGGAACTTTAGCTTTTACCTTTGCAGGTACTTCAGGTCAATATGTGAATGGTGCAGGAAATTTGACCACATTTCCGACTTTAATTACGAGTATAGGTTTATCTATGCCGAGTGCATTTAGTGTCGCTAATTCGCCTCTAACGGCTAATGGAAGCATAAATGTAACAGGTGCAGGAACAACTTTACAATTTATAGATGGAACAGGTGCTTTACAAACATTTCCTTCTTTGACTGGATATATTCCGTACACAGGAGCAACAAGTTCAATAGATTTAAATAATCAATCAGTAGTTAATATTTCTCATTTAGGTATTAACACGACAACAGTACCAACTATATTATTTAGGGCAGTAGGGGATAACAATTCATCATCAAGAATTGCAATGCGTGGATATTCAAGTAATGCAAGTAGTTCTTCTATTCGTGTTACTAAATTTAGAGGAACTGTATCAGCACCACAAGCACCACAAAGCGGAGATAGTTTAGGTAAGTTTGAATTAGCTGGATATGGCACAACATCATCGGATGGTTACCCACAAGCATCATTTGAAGGTTTAGCAACGGAGAATTGGGGTGCAACTGCAAGGGGTTCAAAGGTTGTAATTAAAATTACTCCGAATACTACTATTACACAAGTCATTGCTTTAACTATAAATCAAGATAAGAGTGCAGTATTTGAGAATAGTGTTACAGGAACATCGTTAATTAAAACAGGAGGTACTTCAAGTCAGTTTCTAAAAGCAGATGGAAGTGTTGATTCAAGTTCTTACATTACTTTAGCTTCATTAAGTTTTGCAGCAGGTTCAGGAGCATACAATAGCACAACAGGTGTTATTACTATTCCAACAAACAATACGCAAATTACTAATGGAGCAAACTATATTACATTAGCTAGTTTATCAGCAGGTGTAGGAATAAGTTATAACTCTACAACAGGGGTTATAACATCTACCATAACTCAATATACCGATGCTTTAGCAAGAGCAGCCATTAGTTTAACAACAACAGGCACTAGCGGTGCAGCTACCTATAATTCAACAACAGGGGTATTAAACATACCTCAATACGTTGGTGGTGTTACAAGCGTGTTTGGTCGTACAGGTGCAGTTGTAGCAACTGAAGGTGATTATAGTTTAACTCAATTATCGGATGTAACAATTACAAGTCCAACAACAGGACAAGTATTAAAATATAATGGAACTATTTGGATTAACGATACTGATGCAAATACAGGAACAGTTACTAGCGTAGCAATGACAGTTCCAACAGGATTGTCAGTAAGTGGAAGTCCTATTACATCAAGTGGAACTTTAGCGGTTACATTAACGGCAGGTTATTCAATACCTACAACTGCATCACAAACAAATTGGGACACCGCTTACACAAATAGAATTACAAGTTTAACTACAACAGGTTCTTCAGGTGCAGCTACTTTAGTTTCTAATACATTAAACATTCCTGATTATGGTTCTGCTTTAAGTGGATATCTGCCATTAACAGGAGGTACTTTAACTGGTCCTTTAGGTGGAACAAGTGCAAGTTTTTCAAGTACTATAACTGCAACTGATTTTAGATATACAAATAATGGATATTTAACTTATGATGTTGCTGCAACAGGAACTAATACAATGCAAATTCGTAGTGGATATGCAGGAGCAGTATTATCTTTTACAGGTTTAGGTGCTGCTACATTCTCTAGTAGTGTAACAGCATCTCAATTTTTAGCTACAAGTAGTAGCAATGCAGCAATAATAACTTCAACAGGTGTAGTAGGATATGGTTTAGTTGCAGTAGGTTCAAGCGGTGGAGCAAGAGATATTTTATTGGCAGGTCAAAGTGGATTTTCAAATGGTTTTACTGTTCAATATACAGGTACTGCAATGAAATATGTATTTGAAAGTGGAAATGTACTAATAGGAACTTCTACTGATGCAGGATACAAACTTGATGTTAATGGTACAGGAAGGTTTAATGGAACATTAACTGTAAATTCAGGAGCAAGTGGCACAAGCACAAATATTTATAATAATGGTGATTTTGTTTCAAATTGGATTGGGAATTCAACAACACAATTATTTTCAATTAGAAATGTATCTACAACAGGAGTATATTTAAATACACAAAATTCAGCACCATTAGTGTTAGGTGTTAGTACAGGAACAACAGGTGGAACAGTTGTTAATCATTTATCCATAGCCTCAACAGGTGCAGCTACATTTAGTTCAAGTGTAACGGCAACATCATTTGTAAAAACAAGTGGAACATCAAGTCAATTCTTAAAGGCTGATGGTTCAGTTGATTCAACTTCTTATGCAGCTGCTTTAAGTGGTACAATAAATACAATAGCTTATTGGGATTCAGCTACAACAATAGCAAGTTTGGCTTTAGCAACTTACCCTTCATTAACTGAATTAAGTTATGTAAAAGGGGTTACAAGTTCTATACAAACCCAATTAAATGCTAAACAAGGAACTTTAACCTTAACAACCACAGGTACAAGCGGTGCTGCTACATTAGTAGGGAATACTTTAAATATACCACAATATAGCGGTGGAGGTGGAATGGCAATAGGTGGTAGTATTACAAGTGCAACGGCAGGTAGCGTATTATTTGCAGGTGCTAGTGGTGTACTTGCTCAAAATAATGCAAACTTTTTTTGGGATAATACTAATAGTAGATTAGGGATAGGTAAAAATTCAACCGTTGCAAAATTAGATGTTGTTGGTAACTATTTTTTAAGAAATACAAGTGGTGCAAGTGGTACTGGTTATGGTATAGAAATGGAAACTAATTCTTCAGCTCCTAGAATAAATTTTGTTGTAAATGGAACTTATGTAGGTTCATTTCTTTCTTTTGGAACAGATGTATGGTTTGCCAATACTTTGCTTAATGGTAATTTACTTTTTCAAACAACTCCTACTACTCAAGGTACACTTGTTGAAAAAGCAAGATTAACTGCTTCAGGACAATTTGGATTGAATACAACAACAATAGGTAGTCAGTTTCAGGTTAACGGAAATGCTGCAATCGGTTATTCTGCTTCTACAGCAGCACCAACTAATGGATTGGCAGTGAGTGGTAATGTTGGAATAGGAATTGCAGCAGCATTAACTCCTTTGCATTTTGCTAGTGCAATAGGAAATAAAATAGATTTTTATAATGATGGAACAGGCAGGTATTCTGCTCAAATTAATGCAAATGAATTAAGATTTTATACGTCTCAATCTACCGACTTTATTAGCTTATATGCAGGAAATGTAATAGGATTAGTTAATAAAAATGGTAGTATTGGAATTGGAAATAATGCACCTACTGCAAAATTAGATATAACAGGTGCAGCAAATACAATTTCAATCTATTCTAGTGGCTATTCCCTTACAGGTGCAAATGCTCAATCCTTATTAGACCTTGCAGGAACTTGGAATACAACAGGTAACCCTACTGCAATAAAGTTAAACATAACCAATACTGCTTCAGGTGCAACATCTAATTTAATGGATTTGCAAGTAGGTGGGGTTAGTAAGTTTAAAGTAGATAAGGCAGGAAGTGTTACAACCGCAGGATTTGGTTCAACTACTGCAAGACCTTGGAAACTTGGAGAACTTGTAACTGCAACTGTTACAGGTATAAACTTAACAGGATATATTACTATTGAAGTAAATGGTTCTCAATATAATTTAGCATTAGCAAATTTAGCATAACAATAAAATAAATAAAAATGAAAATTCAACCTGTTACAACTTGGTTCAATGGAGAACCACAAACCGCAACAAACTTTACTCTAATAAGCATTAGAGATAATTTTACCGATGCCGCAACTCTTTATTATGAACTACAAAAGGAAATAGTAAACGAGGAATCAGTTAACTACGAAAACCTAATTACCGCAACATTAGACATTAGTGGTCAAGATTATCAAGATTGGTCAGTAGAACCTGATGCAAACACTTGGATTTATAATTGGGCAGCTGCAAAGTTAAATCTTGTATTAATTACGGAATAAACTTATATTTGTAAAAAATCAACCAATATGAAGCCAATTCCTAATTATCCAAATTATAGCATTACCCAAGATGGTAAGGTATGGAGCCATAAAAATAGAAAATTTTTATCTTCTGCTTTTGTTGGTAGGGGATATAAAAAGTTGACATTATGCAATGAATTAGGCAAAAAACAGTTTTTGGTACATAGATTAGTTGCTATTACTTATTTAAACAATCCTGAAAATAAAGCTCAAATAAACCATATAAACGGAATAAAAACTGATAATAGGGTTGAAAATTTAGAATGGATTACTGCTGGAGATAATAATTTACACGCATTTAAAATGGGTTTAAAAGAAGCGAATATAAAAGCATCTAAATTAAATGTAAAAAAGGCAACGGAAGCATCAAAAAAAATAGTATTAGATACAAATACAGGTGTTTTTTATAATTCAACAAGAGAAGCATCAGCTATTTTAGGTATTAAAATACACAATTTGTATAAATATCTTACAAATGGATGTAAAAATAAAACATCATTAATTTACGTTTAAAACAAACCAATCAATATGAATTACAATCAACTCAACCAATTAGTATCAAATTTAAATGCCGTAATTGGTAGTCAAGAAAGCCGTACGCAGAAAAAACTTTTCCGCATTTATGAAAGGGTAAAACCACATCACGAGGCATACCAATCCGAAGTAGAAACTTTAAGATTAGACAATGCACAAGTAGATGACAAGGATTGTCTTTTACTTTCAGAGAAGGGAGAATATCGTTTTACTAAAGAAGGCATTAAAAACCTTACAAAACAAGTACAAGATTTAGGAAATAAAGAATTTGATTTTAAGTCTATTGAAATATTAAACGTAGCAGGTTTAGAAACCTTTACATTCTTAGAAGATTGGACAACAGGTATCACATTCGTTAAAGAAGAAGAAGAAGAATTGTAAATGTCGTTCGTTAAGAACAATATCTTATTCATAGCCATAATGCTTTTAGTGTTGTGGCTATATTTTTTGCTTAAACCGAAGCAAGTAGATACTATTTTTGATCCATCTAAATACAAAAAGGTACTTATTATTCACGATACTTTGTACAAAAACTTGTACATAAATAAGTACAAAAAAGGGGATTCTATTCCTTATAAGATTTTAGATACGATATATACGCATATATCCGATACGATACGCATAATATCCGATTATAATCAGGTCAAGGCTTATTCTGACACTATTAAGAAAGATTCTAATATCTTTGTGATAGATGATACTATTAGCCAAAATAGGATTATTTCAAGAGGCTTTCAAGCCAAAATAACCGAAAAAACCATCTTAACTAAAGAGTTCTACGCTAATAAACCAACTAATACCCTTTTTTGGGGCATTAGAGGCTCATATAGCCCACTTAATGGCTTGGAAGTACTAAGTCCTTCCTTGATGCTAAGTGTCAAAAATAAGGCTCTAATAGGCTTTAGTGTAGATATAAGTAAAAATTATAATGTTGGCTACTCAGGTAGCTTTTATTTAAAGTTAGGAAAATGATGCAGTTTTTAAAAAAGATGGTTTCAAATGACAAAGAAGTTTCCTCTAAAAGAGTAGCAGGATTATTCTCATTATTGAATGGAATAATTTTAGCTTACTTGTCAATTAAGTACGATATTAAAGAATGGGCTTTTAATGGCTTGTTAGGTTTTTCAGCTATAGCACTTGGCTTAACCACAATTAATCAAATCTTTGAAAAAAAGCCTAATGCATAACATTACAAACTCGACTGAATTATCTTCAGTAGGTATAGCATCTACAACTATCTCTTGGCTATCTTTTATGGAAGTAGTTAAGGTAAGTCCTTACACTCAATTAATCGTGAATATTCTTTCCATAATTTGGTTGTCATTACAAATCTATAATTTCGTAAAGACAAAGTTCCTAAATGGAGCTACTAAAAAAAGAAAGAATGCAAATCACAACTCACTTTAGCCTAGCAGAGTTTACTAGAAGCGAATCCGCTAAAAGACATGGAGTGTCTAACGATCCTACTCCAGAGCATCTAATAAATATTACAGTTTTATGTAATCAAGTGCTTGAGCCGATTAGAGAAAAATACGGCTCACTTAATATTTCTAGTGGATATAGAAGCAAAGTATTAAACCATTATATAGGAGGAGCATTAAGCTCACAACATTGCGAAGGCAAAGCTGCTGACATTGACCAGGATGATATGCCTAACTCTAACAACGTAGAGATATTCCATTTTATTAAAGATAATTTAGAGTTCGACCAATTAATATGGGAAATGGGAGATACAAGTAAACCTGATTGGGTTCATGTTTCTTATAATGATGGTAAGAATAGAAAGCAAGTGTTAAAAGCACTTAAAGTAAATGGTAAGACAGTTTACTCCGTATATAAATAACCAACCAAACCGATATGAGCAAAACCAAAAATGTGGGCATCATAGGCGATACCCATTTTCCATTCTGTCATCCTAAATACCTCGACTTTTGTTATGAGGTTTTTAACAAGTTCCAATGTACTGAAATAGTCCACATTGGAGATGAGGTAGACAATCATGCTATCTCTTATCATGAAACGAATCCTAATGGAGAATCAGCCTCCAAAGAATCACAATTAGCCCTACAACAATTAAGTATTTGGTACAAGCGTTTCCCTAATGTAAAAGTTTGCATAGGTAACCATAGTGCCTTACATAAAAGAAAGGCTATTACAAGCGGTTTACCGAGCCGTTTTATTAAATCCTATGAAGATGCTTGGGAAGCTCCTAGAGGCTGGAAATGGAGCTTAGAATGGGAAATAGATGGTGTTCTATATACCCATGGTACAGGATCATCAGGACAAGCAGGTGCAATCAATAGAGCAAGGGATTCTAGGCAATCTACCGTTATAGGTCATATTCACTCCTTTGGGGGAGTTTTGTACTCCTCAAGTGATAAGGATATGATATTCGGTATGAATGTGGGTTGTGGCATCGATATTAATGCTTATGCAATGGAATATTCACGACCTTTCCCCAAAAGACCAACACTTGGTTGTGGAGTGGTTTTAGATAGCGGAAGAATTGCTATATTCGTACCTATGCCACTAGGCAGTAAGATAATTAGGTTACCCAAAAAATAGATCATAGTTAGTAAACACAAGAGTGTGTATTGTATTGATAATCAATATGGTATGCACTTTTTATTTCTATAATAATTAAAATGTAAATTTGTATGAGCAATCAACAACCTGATGAAGTAATCAAAAGTCTGAAGTTAGAGCAAAGAATCCTAGAACAACGATTAAACGAGGTAATGATGAAGCTGAGATTAATCATTATAAAAGAAAGTGCTAAAGATGTTAATGCACATCGTACAATTAACAGAGGATGATAGCTATGAGTATGGCGATGGTGTTGAGCAAACCAATGCTCACATTAATATTAATTTAGTGGAGTCTGTTACAGATGATGATGAATACGAAGATAGATGCTTTGTATATATGCAATCCCAAGACTACTTCTACATAAACGAGAGTTCAGATTCATTTATAACTAGGTATCAGGCTATGCTTTACGGAAGTATCCTTACTAAGTTTTACGATAATACAAATAGGCAATCATAAGAAGCTCTCATAGTTGGTGGTTTTTGGTTTACCTACTCCTTAAAAAAGAGTAGGTTTTTTTTGGTAGTTAATTGCTAATTATTACCTTTGAGTCTTGAAGGACATACGCATAATAAAGGAAAATCAAGCCTAGGTTTCTACCTGGGCTTCTTTATTATAAAAAACCCCCACCTTATTTAAGGGTGAGGGTAACTATTAACACAAAACACAAACTATTTTTTTCTATACTCTTGAATAGCATAAGTCATCAACGCTAGTAACGTAAGCACATATAATGCTCTTGATATCCAATGCCAGTTAAGTGGGTTAAATTCACCTAATACAAAAGCATAAGGCAAATATACTACTACCAATAATACTAACAAATTAAGAGTGAAATCTTTTATAGTTTTCATTAGAATGGTAATTTTTCTTTTGGTTTACCATCAGCCTTCCAAGTATCAAGCTCGATATAAAATCCAGCTTCACCAGGAGTAGCTCCTTTCTTTTCTTTGATTAAGATGTTGCACCAACCATTGTTAGTTGCTGCGAAATCACTCATCTTCTTTAAATCATCTGGTCCGAATGATACTTTTTTAAATTCACCGAACGCAGTTTTCATAGTCTGTGATCTGCCTAAGAAAACCTTTTCTTTACCTGCTGCCATGTTGTTTATTTTTGATTATTAATTATCTTCCTTGCCCTCTGTAATCTTTGGGCTTGGGAGAATGCTTGTTATAACTCTTTTTCGCCTTACCCATTTTTCGTTTTCCGAAGTTCACCTTCGATGAGTTCCCAGTCTTCGCTTTCGCCATCTTTAAATATGTTTATTATGATTCTTTCATCCCTTATCTGCTTACATAACATTGCTATCCCTCCTGCATAAGCTAACTCATTTAAGAACATTAACTGTTCTGATGATATTTTATCGCCTATTGCTTTTACTTCACAAGCAACGAATGTGCCATACTTCTTACTATAGCCAATGATATCAGGTACTCCTTTCCTTCCTATGAACGATCTACCTCTAACGGCAAGGTTGTTATTCCTCCATACATCGTTGCCATTATCCTTTAAATACTCCAACATCATTTTTGTTAAGTCACTAGCTGAGTGGTATGCCATAAGTTCAAAATTACATAATATATTTAATATATAATTAGTACCATCTGATTAATTCCTCAGTTGGCATCTTTACATATTTGATTCCATCCTTCTCTTTTGTTTCTCCAATACGAAAATATCTTCTAGCTTTAGCTCTTAAAAACTCTGCTCTAATAAATACTATTCTATCCCTTAAGTCTAAATTAAATGCAAAAAACTCAGCTCTACTATCTGCTATGCCACTAGGCAACCCATTGTTCTCATACTCTAGCAAAAAATACTTTTTCTTTAGTGCTTCAGTTTGGTGAATCACGATTATTTTAGTGCTCTTAGCGAATAGTTTAATAGCTTGGTAAGTTCCATCCTTAGCCTTAGCTTCTTCTATTTCAAACTTTCTACGATTTCTGTATCCTCTGCGTTGCCCCATTTTTTAATAATTTTAGATTCCCTAATCTCAAAAGAGTCTATATCATTCAAGTCAGAAGCTATCAAGATTTTTAGAACAAGGTAATCACAAAAATCTAAATCCATAGTTTCTTTGCCAATCTTAATCTTAACTCCATCACCATGTTCTTTGATGTGACCATATATTGTACCTTTTAATGTTTCAGCCCATTCAGGGTTATTGGAATAAAATACGACTCTTTTGTCATCATCATACATAATGTCATAATCATGCTCTAATCCTTCTCCTAAATTGTTTTCAACGTAAACTTGTTTCATGTTATTTGTTTATTAATTTGTAAAATAATTTCTTTAATAGTTCCCAAATAAAAATAGTTAATAGATATTTCATTTGAATTTTTTTATAAGTAATAAAACTACTGCCATTAAACCTATTGTTCCCAATAGGAATAAACCAAGTATTGCACCAAATAATAGTCTAGTAAACTCAATCAATATTTGTATCATTTCTTTCATTGTTTCTTTGTTGATTTGATTTAACTTCTTTAAATGTTTTTTCCTTTCTTTTATCCGACATCTTAAGCATATCTGTTATGTATGCAAATTCTTTCTTATCTTTTTTAGTTAAATCTGGATGAGTCTTTATCCTGTAAAGCACATCTTCCATTGGTATAAATGTTTCGTTAAGCATAATCTTCAAATTTCATTGTTTCAGGTAAAAATCTTAATGCAATATTCTTGGTACTTCCATGCCTATTCTTCTCCACTTTACAAACTACTAAATCCTTTGGAGAATATTCCTTACCTCCAATCTCAATAGCTTCAGTCATTTCATAATAAGCAGGTCGCATAAGCATAATAACCGCATCGGCATCTTGTTCAATAGATCCTGATTCTCTTAAGTCAGATAACTGAGGCATTTTATCTCCTCTTTCTTCTACCCTACGAGATAATTGAGATAGGGCGATAATAGGTACTTCCAACTCCTTAGCTAGAGCTTTAAGACTTCTACTGATGTAGCTCACCTCTTGCTCTCTGTTTTGGTTTGATTTGCCTGTTCCACTCATTAGTTGGAGGTAATCAATAAAAATCACCTTGATTCCATACTTCTGCTTCATAATCGTGGCTTTAGCTCTAAGTTGGGTTACACTTATACCGCCCATATCTTCAATATGTATGGGGGAAGTTAATAACAAGTCATCTGTCTTTAAAAGCACCTTTCTTTGTGCATCATCTATAATATTCATTCTAAGCCATTTTAAGGGCAGTTCTGAGCTGATTGACTCTAACCTTTCAACTAACTGCTCGGAGCTCATTTCGAGGCTAAAAATAGCCGTAGGAACGTTATTTACACAAGCTAGTTGGTAGATACTAGAAAGCATAAAAGCAGTCTTACCCATTCCAGGTCTTGCAGCTACAATAACTAAGTCAGGTTTTACCCATCCGCATAGCGTGTTATTTAGCTCATTAAAACCTGTGTTATATCCCAATAATGCTCCTTTTTGACTCATATCACGAGAATAATTGATTGATAAAATAATATCTTCCATCATTTTCTCGTAGATATTACCAAACTCTTGTAGTTGAATGAGTTTTTTGCTCATCTCAGCCATGAAGTCTATGGTTTCTACCTGACCACCAATCGCCCCATTCATGAGCTCCCTGCCCAGCTCAACCAAAATTCTACGCTTGTATAATTCTATGATTAACTCTATATGGGTGTTTAGGTGAGCAGTTGTTACCACATCTTTAGTTAACTCTGATAAGTAGTAAGCATTTACTTGATCCGTTTGTTTACTATCTACTAATCTTTGAAATACTGTTATTAAGTCTATCTGAATATTCTTATCATACATATCTTTAATAACTCTAAACACTAATTGATGTTTATAATCATAAAATATATCTTCTTTTAAGTAGTTGATTACCAATGATAAAGACTTTTTGTCTATCAAAAGTGAACCTAGGATATTCCTTTCTACTTCTATATTTTTAGGTAGGTCTATAACTTGCATTACTTTAGTTTGATTTTTGTGTTTATTGTGTTTATAGGTTCAAAGTTTTTAGAGTTCTTTACCCATGTACCAATTCTTCTACCTATATCAAAGAATTTTTGGTCTTGGTATCTCATTTTACCTTTAGCATCTGATTCAGTCCAGTAGTCAAGGAATGCTTGATATTGATTGCCTAGTTTATCTTTAAATTCATTTACTCTATTAACGAAAGCTTCTTTATCCTTATATAACTTATTAGTATTATTAATAGATGTATTATTAATCAATGTATTAATACCCTTCGCCTTTTCCGAATACCCCTCTTCGGTATTACGAATACCCCCTTCTGTTTTCCGAATAGGTATAGTAGGTGTTAAAATCCTTTGTTTTACTTGTTTTCCTTCATACAAAAGAAAGGTAGTAATATATCCCTTAGAAACTAAAGAAGTTATCATTTCACTTATCCTTGAATTGCTTAAATTAAAAAACTCACCGAAGTAACCATTGGAAGCAAAACATCCTTTTTCAGCATCTAAGGAATCAATCTCTACTAACAAAAGTTTTTCCATCCAGGTTAAATTATGATCTAACCATACATCCTTAGGAATCCATACACCTTTAAAATCTCTGTTCATATTTTATATTTTTATGTCCATTGACTAGCCATTGCTTTAGCTATTCCTGGAAATGTTTTACTTCTTAATGTTCTTCTTTGTTCTTTATTTAATCCATGTTGCATAAAAGCATCAGCATACCATTGGGGTTGTCTTTTTTCTTTACCTGTTTTCTTATCAATCCAAGTAAAAAATTCACCTTTTGAAACAATATTTGTTGGTTCTAATATTGGTAAATTCTTAAGCCAAAGACAAGTTGATTTACTTGCAGAATCACCAAACCAATAAGGTTGTATTATTTGGTCTGGTTTTCTAATTTTGCTACTTATTACACTTATAGGATTTTCAATAGCAATTTTAAGTATATCTACATTCATTAATTTTTGTACAAATTCTAGTGCTTCCATTTGATTATCATATCTTTCTTTGTTAATTGATCCATCTTTATTATAAAGCCATCTAGCACCACTAACTGATAAATATGTACAAGGTGGATGAGCAATCATTAAATCGTACCCCCCCCCAACAACATTAAAAACATCATCTTGAATATGCCATTCAGGGTGTCCGCCACTACAAGGTAGAATATCACAACTAAATGCCTGGTGTCCTAATAACCTAAATTCTTTTGTTACTGCTTGACTTTCTTCACAAGCTACAAGTACTTTCATAAAATAAAAAAGCCCATCGGATTTGCTGGTAGTTGCAGTACCAACGCCTCCTAGGGCAAAAAGTTCTAAATGAGTCTGCAACACTCACAACAAATATACTAAAGTTCCTTAGCAATCCTAAAAACCACCTTCCTATTTTCTACCATAAATCTCTTACGAGCCATAGGGTTAAGCGATTCTCTGATTACTTGAGCTGCTATCTTAGTCTTGCGACTAGCTAAAGCTGCTGATTTAAAAATAACCTCTTCTCTTGTGTCAGTATAAACCATTCTAATGGCTACTGAGTTCTCTAATCCTTTTATCTCACCTGGCATCTTCTGTTGGTTTAAAGTGGTTTTTTAGTCCTTTAATGAATGATTGATTGGTTTCATGGAACTCCCTTTTAGAAAAATAATCCTCATCTATTTCCCCACCATCCATTGAATTGGGGTAGATGAGTATGTCGTCATCGTAAAAATTACGCACTCTACCTGTTTTGTAACACACCACTTTCCAAATGGTGTTTGTATCTGTTCCGTAATCAATCCATGCGATGCACTTTCCATATCCTAAAGGGGTTAAAACATCAATCGTGTTTTTTAATTGGTGTATCATTTCTTTAATGATATTTTAAAGGTAGTTGTAGATACTCTAGGAGCAGGGTGTACCATCTCTCCTGTTTCAGGATCAACCACAGGGGATGTAATCGACCTTAACATCTTCTCCCTTTCTTTAAGGGCATATTTAAGGCTTTCTACTTCCTTGTTAAGCTTGTCCCAAGCATAATCTTGCTCATAGATGTACTTCACTCCTGATTCAATCCTAGAAACCTCGCTACCTAATACCTCAGCCTTGCCTTGAGGATACTTATCAAGCTCACCTACTACCAAGTCACGAAGGTCAGCTCTTACCTCATCAAATAGCTGAGAGATTGCATCCATTCTAACTAAAGTTTCTAAAGGTGATTCACCTGTTTCTTTAAAGTGTTCTACGATAGTGCTTTTAATCACACTATTGTTAAATTTACTAGGCTCGAAGGAAGCCAGTTCTATTTTTGGTAATGATAATTCGTTCATATTATTTCTTTTTACTTGTTAACGCATCTTTTTTACTCTTCATTAGCATCATTAAAGCTTCATCACTTTCGATGTAAGCCTTATGTGCAAAAAATACCTCGGTTAAATCCTTCATCCTAGTAACCACAGCTATATCTTTTATAAGTTGTACTCTATCAATCTCGATAGGCACTTCTTCTGCCATAACTTCAACTACTTGAGGTTTTTTAGGGGTATCATCCTTAGCAAAATCCATCTCTTCAGCAGGTGTCGCCTCGAATCCAGCAGCTTTCATCAACCAAGCAAGTAAGTTCCTATAAGCCTTACCAATCGCCCTTGTTTGTGCCATACTAAGAATAGCATACTCATCAAAGTATCTTTTAGTTTTTTCGGTATTTGAGCATAAAGCAGTACCTGTAGCAACGAGCTGACCTGTAGTAATATTGCGAACTTCACAAGTCGCCATATATTTAATAGCAGTTTCATTTGATAAGTCTTGTGTTGATGTAATAATCGGCATTAACCCTAGTGAAGCACCAGCAAATTGCCAACCTTCAACATTCACGAATTGTTTGCCTTGGATGTTGGATGACAATCCTTTTTCCTTAATTAATCTTGATAAGTCTTTAGATAGGTCAAGCATTGATTCTGCATTAACAATATCAAATTTGGGTTTAGTTTGAAGTTCCATACTGTAAGGTTTTTTGGTTTTTTAGATTCTGAGTAAAAAATACGGCTTGTCTTATTGGGTGTTCTTCCCAAAAGTTTACGATGCTTTGCATCATTTCTAAACTACTCTGTGAATAGTTAATGTTGTGAATCACTTTAGCAATAAACAATCTTTGTTCTTGCTCATCCCATTTTGAAAAATTACTCGACATAATTAGTGTGTTTTGGTTTATAATATGTTTTGAAGGTTTTTTAGATCGTTGATAGTTGGCTCATCATAACAAAGCAAGTTATTGATGTTTTGAATGGCATGGATGACAGTTGTATGGTCACGATTGAATAACATACCAGTAGCTTTAAGCTTCAATTTTACCTTGTTTCTGATGATATAAATAGCCATGTGCCTAGCCATTACGATTTCTTTGAACCTGGAACGACCTACCACATCTTTAACAGATACTCCATAATAGGTACAAACCTTTTCTATAATCTCGTTACAAAGAGCTAGTCTTTGCTTAGGAGTCATCTTTCTGTTACTAACAGAAGGCATAATCCAATAGTTAAAATTTTTATTCTGACTGAAAATCATAGATAGAGTTTTTAATGTCATCAATTTTTTTAGCGTAGTAGGTTTCTACTATTTCAATCATCTCCTCATCAGCCTTGGCTAAACGAGTTTTTACTAGGTAAGGGCTGAATCCAGTTGCCTCACATATCTTCTTTATATCGCCATATTTAAGCATGGCACGATAATCTCTAATCAGCATTTTTGGTTTTTTTAAATAGTTTATAATGTCGGTCAATGGATCGCATTGCAGCCTCAATAGAGGTAAAATACGAAGCTCTCCAGTAGTAGAACTTGTCTAAGGGCTTTTTGTTATCCCAATGGATAAACATTCCCCTGTAGATGTAGTCTTTCTTCATTCTATGAGTATCGATAGTAATCATAAAATAGTCTTTAAGACCTTTTTGTTTTAGATGGGATGGTGTTGGGTGCACGATTCAAATTTTTAGGCTAGTTTATAAATAGTTTCTACCACCTCTTTTTGAGGTTTAGTTTCAATATTTGAAGCAATGTTTAAAAACATATCGTAAGCCTTATCCTTATCGGCAGATATGCTATTGCTAACATACATTCCATCTTTTTGGGTAAAATAAACGATTAATTTAGATACTGGATCAAATTCTTTGATAAATTCAAGTTTTACTGACATAATTAAGGGTTTTGGATTTTGTTAAGTTTTTGGTGTCTTTGGAAATAGGATGTAATCCCTTGAGAATTGATTTGACTCATGACATTCTCGTAGTATCTAGGATGTATGCAAGTTTTTGCCGAATAGTTGTAATAAACATCTTCTCCTTGCTTGATAAGTTCTCCAGTCATACTGCAATAGCAGTCAAACCTGGCGGTGATTAGTTCAAAATTCATAGATGGGTTTTTTGTGTTTGTTAATAATTTTAAACGAAGTTAAAGGTTTTTTGTTATTGTTTAAGATTTTTATGGGGTTTTTTGTTAAGGAAATCATAAAAGATTTTTGCTGGATTTTTGCCTGTGGGATTTTTAGGGAGTTTTTGCTATGGGGTTTTTGGCAAGTTTTTGGCACTACGTTATAACAAACTAATGTTATAACATTAATGTTTAAACTTTGAATCATGACAAAGTAGTAAGCTTATAACAGTATAAAAATACTATTTAAAGCTATTTTTAGCCCTAAATTTAGCCTATCTTTTTAAGTTAATACAAGTACTTAAACTAAAATAAATAAGCTTAAAATAAGTCCTATTTAGCTAGATATTCATTCCAACTTTTAGACTTATAAAAATTATTGTGCTCCTGCTCCAATTGTTTTTTTACTTTGTCAGCTATTTGATTAAGTTGATCCTGGTATAAATCCTCATAAAATTGGATTAAATAACCGTTATTAGGATTATTTTCTTTTTTTAGGGCTTCAATTAAGCCCTTGAGTCCGTAGATAGTCATAAAATTAAAATTTGATTCGCTCCTTTGCCTGGCTTCGCTCCTGGTTAATTACTCAAGTAACAAAGGAAAGGCCCTAAAATTAATTAGGGCCCTAAGTTTATTTAATTAGTGTAAGAATATTTAATATTTCGAGCTTTCAAGTCCTTAATTGACTGACTGGCCTTTGATCCTTTTGGCTGTTGGCCATGAATTAATAAAGCGAAGCTTTCAGTAGTTTTGAAAGCTGCTTCATCTGTATGATCTATTTTAAGGCCTAAAAGTTCAGCCTGTTCGGGACTATAAACTACTTTTGCAAATTTTAAGCCATGCAAATTAATTTGAGCATCTAATTTGCCACCCTCTGAAGCATTAAGTACTAAATTACTAGGTATTTCTTTAATATAATTTACCCAATAAATTAAACTTTTAGTATAAGCATAAAATAAAACATTGGGCCTAAGCTTTGCCACCTGCAGCCATGCTAAAAAGTAAGCCTCATTAAAAAAGTCACCGCTCACATGAATTCGGACTATATTGGCCTTAACTGGTAAGCTGTTTAAAATAAGATCTGAAGCCTCTGAACTGTTTAAGTTTCTTAATAAGTCAAAATTATGCCACCTAGCTAGTCTAACATTCTTATAAACAGCTTCAGCCGAAGCAGCGAAGCAGCGAAATTGTGTATTGGGGCCATCTGTTAGCTTTCCTGTTAATCTGTCTGACTTACTTAGGCAATCATTGGCAAAAGGGCAGCTATGCCCTGCAGGTAAGCTAAAAGTATAAATTTTTTTATCAAGCTTTGCATTACCTTTCTGAAATTTTAATAAAGTGCTCATGTGTGTTTTTTTTAGTTTGTTTTTTATTTAATTAAGTTTTTTAATTCAGCTTTAAGCTGCTTCGCTTTGTCACCTCTGTAGGCTGAAGCATTGCTAAGAAAGTATAAAATAATACTTTTGGCTGTATCCTGGCCGTAATTTTCAAGCTCGTTATTTATTGTAAGCATGGCAGCTAGGTAAGGCCTTGCACCAAAATAAGGGGCTTTCCAATCGTTTAATATTTCATTGGCTATTTTATAAACAGGTCTTTTAATGTTTGTCATAAATTACTTTTTTAATAGTGTTTTGATTAAGGTATAAACTAAAATAGATCCTACACTAATTAGAATCAATTCGGCTAGGCTAATTACTTGCATGGTTCAGATATTAAAAGGTGAATTAATAACCTGGTGAATGATCCTACAAAGTAGATAACGATACCAGTAAATAAAATAGGTAGTAAAGTTTCTGTAAAATAGTACATAATAAAGGAGTCATTTTGTTTTATAATGACAGAGTAAAGATAAGTAACTAACCAATACAAAAGTGAAACAATATGAAATAATATTAAAAGTATTAATATTGTTAACAAGGTTTTAACAGTTAATGTGTAGTTATTACATTAAGTAAATTATTTAATGATCCTGGTATATAATATACTAACTAAATGATTATATTAAGTTACTCCTATAATTATATATAACTAATATAATAGTATATTATTAATATAATAGTATATTATAATAGTAATTATATTACTAAGTTAATTATAGGGATATAGTTATATATACAATGATTGTAAGTATTTATAGCTGGTTCTTATCTGGCACCTATGACAGAGCAAAGAATCAATACATAAAAATACATATCTTTGACCATGGCAAAGGGCTAACAATAGGAGAGGATTGATTGCTCATAATTTATATTATGTTAAATGGCTAACCTATCCCCTACCCTACCTACCCCCTACCCTATTTTTTCGTGTAGAAGAAATGGATTGCCCCTTGTGCCCCTCAAAATTCTGATTTCATCCAATAACATTATAAAAATATATAATATGTATAAGTGTAAACCCAAACCAAAGAAATAATGAATGCACAATTCAAAGACATTACTAAAGAAGCTTTTATCATAGCTTATAAGGAGAACTTTGGCAACATCACGATTAGTTGTGAAGCTGCTGGGATTAGTAGAGCTGCTTATAGCAGTTGGATTAAGTCAGATGAGGAGTTCCGTACTAGACTAGCTGAAATAGAGCCTGAAGAGATTATGTTAGATTTCGGTGAACATAAGTTGATGGAGAGAATATCCAAAGGAGATACATTGGCTACTATGTTCCTTTTAAAAACCAAAGGTAAGCGTAGAGGATACATCGAAAGACAAGAGGTTGCTCATGAAGGAGATGTGGTAAAACAGATTACTGTCAATGTCTTAAAGGCAAACCATGTAGATGATGTGCCTAGATTAGATGGTGATGAGAATCTTCAACTAGAAGATACAGGAATGGTTGTTCCTGCAACTATGGCGGAGCATATTGCTGAGATTCCACTCTACGACCATGACAAAGGAGTGC
>Ga0114981_10000253_pt1 | contig 33666 bp, 58 predicted proteins | sample S_140806_MF_Meta_FD_87028 | JGI IMG/M metagenome (GOLD analysis project Ga0114981, IMG submission 87028) | Freshwater microbial communities from Lake Simoncouche, Canada to study carbon cycling - S_140806_MF_MetaG | ecosystem: Environmental > Aquatic > Freshwater > Lake | place: Lake...
TAGCCCCGATTGTTACAGGTCGGGGCTATTAGTTATATTTACTCTATAATTAAAACTTAAAAACTAAAGCGATGACAAAAATTCCAACAGAACAAGAGGTGCACAACCGAACAGTTAGAGCACCAAATCTACAAAAACATCTTACCCTTATCCAAGGAGGTTTAGCAATGCTTGACTTAAAAAAGGAGAGCAAAAAAGGTTCAGAGTTTGTGAGAACATATCTTTGGGCAATACAGCAAACTGCAGATAATGATATTGTATTTGATATTGCACTATTGAGATGCAGCAAGGCAGGTGCAGTAATTGAAGATTTAGAAGAAATAATTAAACAGTTCACAGTATAATCTAAACACTCCATGAAAAAACGACTCAATCCATACGAAGACTTCACTACTCTTAAATTAGAATCTATTATTAAGTGTGCAACTCACCGCACTTGTAAAGAGACTCGTAAAGAAATTACAAAGATAGAAAACGAGCTAAAACGAAGAAATTAAATCCGCTCCGATTTTTTAGTGTCAACTTAATTTGTTACATTTACTTAACATTAAAAAATAGAACCAATGGTAAAGAAAGTAAAATTATATCATGCAACAGATGCGGATAATCTCGGCAGAATCCTAATGGAAGGACTTATCGCTAAGTGGGAAGGTGTCTACTTAACTGACTCGGCAGAGAGTGCAGCACGCTGGATAGGATTCAAACTTGCAGCAATGGGCAAGTCGAAGATGATAGTCGTTGAGGTGGAGATAAGTCCTAAAGGATTGAAAGAAGGATGCGACCATAGTCCCATTATGGAAACACTATTTGGCGTAGGTAAATCAATATTATCACCGAAACCAATTCCCGCCAAGTGTATCAGAAATGTATATGAATATCAATTAAACCCAAATCTATGAGTAACGAAAGAGAATTCGAATCAATTTGTCCAGCGTGTGGCAGTGCCGACTTACATAGCCTAGGCTACAATTACGACTTGGCAAAAGTATTTTATGAGTGTGGAGACTGCAGAGCAGAGGGCGACGCCGAATATTTTGAACCTGCAAAAGAGGAGGAAGATGATTAGTTGGGACTCATTACAAGAGAGACATGTACGCGGCACCTGCAAACGCGGTTATCTTTGGATTCGAGTAGGTCGAGACAGCAAGGTAACCGCGTTATATACCATGTTTGGAGAGGCGGTGAAATACGTGCCGGAAACCGAAGAGGAGACCGGAATTGAGGCTATGAAAATACGAGCCGAACTTATTCTTGAAAACCACGATTTTGCAGAAAAACTGGCAATAAATAATAAGAGATGAATTATATTGAGCAATACGACGAAGAGTCAGATTACACATTTGAGATTCCTGAATTGGATGCTACTGGCTATGCAACTCTTGAAGAGTTCGCAGAGTCGCAGTCTGCCGAGATTTATGAAGCTACTCTTTCTGCCATCTATAATGCTATTGAATTAGACCTAGGCCAGATACCTGTCTTTGCAGTAAAAGACTCGGACTCCGTAGTGAGCCTAGTTAGAGACCAGTTCAGGGACAAGCTTGACCGATGCCTAGTTTATTATCAATCTATCGAAGAGTATGAGATCTGCTCTACTATTAAAGACCTGCAAGAGCAGCTATAATTTATTTTTCCAAAGATTTTATTTTACACTACTTATATAGTATAGTTATCTCATACTAAAAAAAATCCAGTATTATGCGAAAAATTTATGCAACAATTACAAAGGCCAGTAACGGCAAGAGCGGACTTACCGTAAGTCAAAAGCTTTCTGTTATTAGCCAACGTTTACGCACTGGAGACATGACAGCTGTCGCGACGAAGACAGGATATGATACAAGTCACGTTAGCCGAGTGCTACGTGGTCTGCGTTCAAATCCATCTGGTGAAATCGTGAATGCTGCCTATTCTCGTGTAAGCAAACGCAAGGTTACAGCGTAAGGTTTAACCCCGAATTGAAGGAGCCCCAAGTGATTGGGGCTTTTTTTTGTCCCAATGCCAGGGTCTGGGAGGGAGTCTCTGCCAGAGCTACCTGCGCTGGATCTAAAAATTATCCTGCCCCGATTGTACTTTGTCAGAACCTATCGTTACATTTACAATATAATATAAAAGAAAAGATATGTCATTTACAACTAATCCAGGAAAAGAACTTAATTGCCGCGAGTGTGGTGATTTAGTAAAGAACGTCGGTCACGATGCAACAGCAGTAATCTGTTGGAGATGCACTATGAAATCAGTAGGAGGTTACCAACACGAAATAGTAGAAGACATAAAAGAAGACCTCAATAATAAAGAGGAAAATATTTAAGCCCCGATTTTTAGTTATCAAACTGAATTGTTATATTTACTCTATAATTAAAACTAAAACATATGTCATACGAAACATCAGAAAATCTGCCAAAGTATTTTAAGACTATTGCAAGTTCTACTCCCCTAACACTAGACGAGGAGAAAGCGCTAGCAGTACGTATTAAAGCTGGAGACCACGCGGCCATCCATAAATTAGTAACAAGCAATCTAAAGATTGTAGTAACGATCGCCAATCGTCATATCGGCCAAGGCGTACCAATCGACGACTTGATTCAGGAAGGAAATATTGGTTTATATGAAGCTGCCCAGCGATTTGACCCTAAGGGAGATGCTCGATTTATTTCCTATGCTTCCTTATGGATTCGTAAACGCCTTAACGAGTCAGTGGTTGCAACCGGTCGTATCGTTCGTCTACCTCACAATCAAGAGTACGATATCTATAAAGCAAAGAAAGCTGGTGAAGAGACTGGAAACTTATCTACTGTTGCTATTGATGCTAAGGTATCTAGTGATAACGATACCACCATCGGTGATATCCTACTTAACGCTCGACCTGAGGCTGAGTTCGAGATGGAATTTGACTATACTCAATTCACTATCCGTCGAGTAATGGGAGTCTTAAAACCGCGAGACCAAAAAATCGTGGCTGCCTACTTCGGTATCGGCCATGCTGAAGAGTTCTCAACAATGGAAATAGCAAAGCAATTCGATATGACAAACGTTCGAGTAAGTCAAATCGTAAAGTCCGCTATTCAAAAAATGAAAGAAATTATTTAATCACTTAACTCCGTAGTCCTATGACAAACTTAATTTTTACTGGCGATCATGAAGTCTTGATGCCAGCCTGCACAATCGAACACGAAATCAGTACAGTAGAAGCAATCGAACTCGTACAGTCCACAATGGTTTACAAAGAAGTAGTTAAAGAGACCATTAAGAAAGACCCCGATCTTTTCCTTCAGTACAAGCTTGCACAAATTTCAAATGGAATTAACGCTTTAGCTGAGAGACTTGAACAGGATCTAGGATTTGATTCAGCGGCGATGATTATTGCTCAAGCAGATTTAACTATTAAACTAACCCTATCATGATAAGAAAGATTATAGGACTGCTGATGCTAGCAATGGTTGTACTTGCAGTAATCGTCTCGATTGCAGACATTTTATCTCGGCACCAGACGGAGCCGCTCGTCGACCGAAGACTACAGCCAACCATTGACGAGTGGAGACTCGACATGCACCGTGCAGGAATCTCGTATGAGAAAGGATTTAATAAAATTACTATTATCCGAGTGAGAGCAGGAGATGGGTTGCACAGTGGCGGATCTGATAGGTGGACTGGTGAAGTGTCAGTTTTCCTATCTCAGTTAGAGGCCGGTCCCTATTCGGTAAAGGGTACTCTATACCATGAACTAGGCCACTATATCTTTCATCTAGACCATGACTGTTGTGCTATAATGAGACAGCAGGTTTGGGAAGAAGAAGAATACAGAGAACACTGGGCAGAGTGGACCAAGGAATATCTAGAGTGTATTAAAAGAAAATCTAATTATTAACCCTTTACTCCGTAGTGATATATGTCAAATACCAATCCATTAAGAGATGAAGCACTGCTAAGAGCGATGCTAGAGATGAGAGCCAAAGACCCCGACGGTTTCATGAACATGGTATTATCTGCATTAAAAGATAATCCAGAGTATGCAGTCGCGGATGCAGCTCCAGCTTCAGCAAAACTAAAAGCACTAGAAAGTTTAATTCAATATTATGAAGGTCTTGAAAATTATGAGGACTGTGCCTTTATCCAAGACTTAAAAGAAAAGATATCCCATGGCAGCAAAGAATAAATATGTAATCCTAAGCGATCGCAACTCCACTGCAACCGGTTGGGAGTCGGCTCTACAAGAGACACTTGGTATTTGCCATACTTTTGCGAAAGCATTTGAAATTGCGCTCTTCCTCTCGGGTATCACTAAACCTGCAATAAAGTATCGCAAAGCTTTAGAGACAGTTAAGCTTAGGGGAGCAGTGCGTATTGATTCAGAAAGGGAAGAACCTTCTGCAATAATAGTTCGAGTAAAGATTTATTAGCCCCGATTTTTTAGTATCAATTATAAAAGATATATTTACCTATGAAGAGAATCATCCTATATTGTGTAATGGCGGTCACATTGACTGCTTGCGCTGGCAAATCATCTGTCGATCCATATCATCCGGTGAGACCTTCGGATATTCCTGAAACTACTTGTGATGGAACACCAATCGAATGGAATTGGCAGAAACAGCGAGCTTATAACGAGGGCAAGATTACCTTGCTCCGAAGCAACGAAGGTTGTGTAATCGCAGTAATAAGAAAAATAAAATAAGATGGTAAGTATATTCAACCTTTTCAAGAGACCCGCGCCGCCGCCTACACCACAGCTCGACTGGCAGGAATTAAGATTACAGTGTATCAATAATATCCTGTATCTTGCTTCCTATCTGCGCATGCTCAATGCCCAAATCGAAGACCTAAAGAACAGGTCAGCTCGTGGCTCTCGCGAAAAGATTACCCAGTTAAACAGGCTGAGAGACTGGATGGAGCGCAAGCTTGAGGAAGAAAAGGCAGACCGTTTATACTTTGAATCTAAGTTGAAAAAAGTTTAGCCCCGATTTTCTGGTTCCAAACTAAATAGTTATATTTACGCCATAACCAATAAAAACAAAAAACTATGTCACAGTATGAAATCAATGTATCGAAAGATGGTAAACACTTTTTTGCCACGCATGAGCGCTCGCTCGGTTTAAGTAAACGACATACTAAGGAAGTATACGATAAACTAGTAGAGGCGTTTCCTGCAAACGAAGGATATCGAATAGAGATTTTCTATTGGGAGAAGCGAGGCGAGTCAATTACGCCAGCGGATTTAGACGATTAGACACTAAAAAATAATCGGCCCCGATTTTTTAGTTCCAAACTTAATTGTTATATTTACTTATTATTAATCGTCAAACCAAAAAAGAAAAAACTATGGCAACAAGAAGCAGAATCGCAATCGAATTACCAGACGGAACGGTTAAATCTATTTACTGCCACTGGGACGGGTCACCCGATACAAACGGCGTAACCTTAATGAAACACTATCAAGAGAGAAAGAAAGTAGAAGACCTAATCGCGCTAGGTTCCATTTCCATCCTTGCGAAAAACATTGAACCAACTGAAAAGCACACGTTTAGCAATCCGCAGTCGGACGTAGTTGTCGCTTATCACCGTGATCGAGGAGAAGCGTACCGAAAACCCGATAGTCACCGCCATAGAGAAGATTATTTTGCGAGTGATGTCGAGTGTTTTGGTTACCTATTTACTAAGGAAGATAAATGGGTATATGTGTCCTATTGTGATCGCCGACCACGACCGATATATTAACCTAACTTCCCGTACCCGAAGCCCCAAGAGATTGGGGCTTTTTTTTGGTCCACCGTTTGGCAGGGCGACGGCGAGTCTCTGGCGGGCAGGCCCAGCCGAGCCGGTCTCTGACAGAGACTCCCAACCTGGCCGGATCCAAAAAATAACTAATATTTCTTTGGCCCCGATTTTTAGTTATCATAGGTATTAGTTATATTTACTCTATAATTAAAAATTAAGCACTATGAAAAAGCATATTGTAATTATCAGGTTCGGCTCACCCATACCCTTGCCGAAAGAGATTAAATTTATGTGTGAAGAGCTTATTGCCGAGGAGGACCGTGAAAAAGCGGTAGGCCTGCCCTTCCATGACATGGGTATAGCATCTATTATCTGTACCGAAATGGACCCCGTCACGATCGCAAGAAAATTCAAGGAGTTGGCCGACCGGAATGAAGACGTCTTGCCAGTTGTAGTCTTTGAACTAGGAGACCCAAGAGTTGGCATCAATTTAGTGGACGTACCGGGTTGGAACGAGACGGTTGAGACCTATCGTAACCGTGCTGGAGTAGAGCGGGTTGAGCCTGCTGTAATCACCGCGACCCTAAGTCTAGACGAGTTATTAGACCTAGTAAATCGCAAAGGCGGCGTCGCTAAATTAAGTCCTGACGAACTAGCAAGACTTAAAGAATTATCTCAAGAATAATTTTATAGTTCAACAGTTTTTTAGTATAATAATCTAGTCAAACCAATAAAATCCAAAAATCATGATCGAAATCAAAGGTGGTAAAAAAGAACAAAGCGTTCGTCAGTGGATTAATAAAATTCACGGCGGCAAGGTACCAAGAGGTAAAGTGCTAGATGCATTCCTCGAATTTGAAAACCGTATCGGAGCTGCGCTCGATGAAGAAGTTTCCTATGGCCTCTTCAATGGAGTGCTAAAGAAGATCGTCAGCGAAGGCGGTACGTTCGAGGAGAAGCCAGGGGCACTGGTCACGTCTAACTCCGTAGTCCCAGTAATAATTAAGGTAGAGGACATGGTGTTCCCAGACTTTAAGCTGCACAAGACCGGTAAGAAGATCGATGACCTCTTCTCGGATCACGAAGAAGGCGGAGGTATCTATGGCGGTACAGTAAATATTGTAATCGGCGAGTCGGGTGTCGGTAAGTCTACCGTGCTACTTGACGTCTTGTCCTCTATTCAGGCAGAGAACGCAGAGGCAAAGATACTTTATGTATCCAGCGAAATGACTCGTAACGATATCTTATTCTATTATAAGAAGACACCAGCTATCGGGCAAGTACCTACCCTACTCTTAATGGACTACATGGCACACGGTCAACTCAATGGAGTGTTAGAGGCGGCCTTCAATGGTAGCTATGATATTATCGTGTTAGACTCATATCAAGACGTGTTAGTCAAACTGAAGGAGGCACAAGGCTGGAAGTCTACACAGGCCGAGTCATGGTTGACTAACATGATGATCGACGCAGCAGAGAAGAGTGGCTGTGCCGTACTAGCCATCCAACACATGACGAAGGGCGGTACCTACGTTGGTAGTACTTATCTTAAGCATGCAACCACTGCGATGTTGGAAATTCGTTTCGATATTTCAGGTCAGCGTTACCTTGAGTTCTCGAAAAACCGTCGAGGTGGCGGCGGAGTCGGCAAACGTTTATACTACCGATTGGACGAGGTTGGAGCAGTAGTCTACGATCACGAACGTTTTAAAGAAACTGAAGATATTCGTGACATCGAAAACACTGAAAGTATCAGACAGCACGACCTGACGAAGAAGTTCGAGGAGATCTTCCTTAAGCCAAAGAGCCAGACCGAGGACTCCGTAGTAGAGGCTACTGAAGAAAGGGTAAAATAAATAGTTAAAACAGTTTTAAAGTTTTGCAGAAATATAGTATTATAACCAAGTCAAACCAATTAAAAAAACAAAAAACATGGCAAAAAGAGAAGTAAACAACGAGCAATTCGAAAACATGCGTGAGATGCTCGCAAACGCAGAGTGTGCAACCAAAACGGTACCGCTTAGTGCAATCACGCTAGACGACAAGTCTATCAGTCGCGGCACAATTAATATCGGCGGCAACGCAGTCCCAGTCGGTAATGGGTTCTTTCAAAAGCTTGCAGGCTTGCTCAAGGTAAATCGTTCCTTAACCACAGAGATGATTAAGAACGAGGACGGCAAGATTGCAATGAGCCTGATCAATGGATTAAAAGATTATCGTCAGTCCCATGGCGGTGGTGAAGTAATGTTGATTGCGAATCCCAATACCCGAGAGGTAATTGATATTTGCGATCCTAAACGTTTCCGTCGCTTGACTAACGAGTCAGTATTCGACGTGACCTCAAAAATCATGAACGAAAACTCGAACCTTTCTATTGAGACCATCGACTTTAATCCGCATACCGGACGTTCAGTAATCAACTTACTTAATTCCGAGGAGGTAGGTTTCCCAGGTGCTGGTAAAGACGAGTTCTTTAAGTTTGGTTTCTCGATCGTACAGAGTTCAAAAGACACCTTTGTCGAGATGTATAATCAGAGATTAGTATGTACCAATGGCTTAAGGGTTTCCCTAGGTCAAGGCGCAATCGGCGGTAATCGAGATATCCAGTTCGAAGAGCGTTTCCGATTAGCCGGTACAGGTGCCGAAGATATTCGTACCTTCTTGAACCAAATCGACCAGATGAACAAGGCAGGCTTCGTACCAGCTGGCTTCAGTAACGCACTCGAAAGTGCAGTCAACACTAAAGCAAGTCTATTTGAAGTAGAGCACGCAATGATCGGTGCACAACGCCTGATACAAGAGGACGACCCTAACTTGAAGAAGTCTTATATTGACGCCGTACAACGTCAGTACTTCCACACCTACTCGGATACTATGGCTCGCATCGTAAGTAAAGGCCAAGACCCAATGAAGTTAAATGATAAACAGAAGAGCTTCGTAAAAACCGGAATGAGTATCTGGGATGTTGTTAACTCAATGACTTTCCTTGGCTCAAACAACACTGGTTTTCCGTTGGACAACAAGTACTTGCTAAAAGAAGAGGCAGGTAACCTATTTGGAAAAGGAACGAAGGATGGATACGACTTACAGTTCGCGCAATTTGCCCAGCTGTAAGGTTGGTTTGACGACCCAAAGGAGCAACGCAAGTTGCTCCTTTTTTTTGTCCCAAACTTTCGGCCGGCGGCGAGTGTCTCTGCTGGACTAGCGTGGGGTCAGTGTCTCTGGGTTTCCCTGCCCGCGGGGAGTCCAGAGAGTTAGGCTACCATGGCGCGCGGAGCCTCCTGGAGAGCGGCCTGTTTCCTGAAGCTGGTGAGTACAATATCTTATATAGCCACAAAAGGGAGTCCCGTCTGAGGCTCCCTATGCGCTGCAATACTGACGAGAGTCAGCGTCCCTGTCCGCGGTAACTCTTCTTCCAATTCTTGCTCGACTTATGTACTGAAGTCTTCTTCTTCGAGTGTACACCCGGTCTCGTCTTCTTTGCAGAGGCACGCTTAGCGGTGCCCATTGCGGTATTCGTCTTGGCCATTCTTATTTTTTATTTTTATTTATTGCCGCTAGGGATAAATAATTGAAATAGTAATAGATCATGTTAAAGTCTTTTAAGAGTTATATCCGGGAATCCATTGACGACGAGGGGCAGGTCTTACGAGATCTATTATCAAGTGGTCTAATTAGCCGTAGCGAGTTCTACACCTTGGCTAAGGAGTCCGGGATTCCACTCCGCTCAGGGGACTTTGAGTGGAGATACACGGTCACTCTTGGAGTTCGCATGCGGCATAGTGTCATTGCTGGGCCAGGCTTACAGCTAGAAGAGGCGGACACCAAGCCGATTGCCGACCTAGTCGAAGAGCTCGTCTCTACAGTCGACCGCACGATGGTCTCCTATATCGAGTATGGAGGAGTAGAATCAGACCCTTCATTCGCCCTATCGCAAAGCCGAGGGCACATATCTGCCCGCCCTCGGTATAAATTTATCTTAACTATCGCAAGTGATCTAGCTGAAGAAGACCTAGATACTGCAATCCAGCAGGCTCTGTATGGGCATGAAGACATTGCCTCTATTCTCGTCTCCGAGATAGAGTTACATTAGGTCACTCAAGTCTCGAGAATTAGCAGGTAAGGGCTCACCCTCCCAAGTCGGCACAATCTTACCAGGATCCTTTAACTTCGGCCGTTTCGGTACAGGCAAGGTCTCGACACCAACCTCAGCTAGCCTATCAATCTTGGCCTTCTTTAAGAGTCTATGTAGGTCAGCCTCCTGCTCGGCAAGATACTCGGGTTTTTGAATCACCCTATTTACATACACGAGCTGGACTCCGTAGTAGCGGCAGAGCTGTTCGATCAACTCGCGACCAATACGGGCCAGTCTATCAGGTGTCTCGACCACCACGGCGGAGACACGTTTTTGAATTATATCCTGTAGCAAGAGGTGCAGACCAGGTCTCTCCTCTAGAGAGTACTCCGTAGATGGGGCCCAGTCCTCGTACTGCCGGTCTACTGAGAGTCCACGCGCAGCGCACCAACTGTGGAGTATCCGCTGCTGCTCGGCCATGACCTTGCGGTCGGACTCCGTAGTCCCGGCTACTCGACAGTAGATGGTCGTCAGGCTTTCTTTTGAGACCCGCTTGCCAATCATCGACCAGACGTCGTCGTCGTTATAGATCCACTTGCCGTGGTCGTCCTTCCACCGGCGTATCTTGCCACGGCTGCCCCACTTACGTAGGCCGTTATAGCTGCACCCCAGCAAGTCGATTGCTTCGTTTGCGTACATAAGTTACTTCTTTCTTTTTATTTATCCCGACGAGCATGCCACACTCTGGAAAGAGTAGCACTAGGTAGCAACATGCCACAGGTGGCAAGCGTTGACAGTCGGTGGCACGTGTTTTTCTTGGGATGCCCCGATGAAAGTAGGTGGACACCCGCGCATTGCATTACAAAATAGGGCAGTGCCTGGTCTAATACTGTCTGGTCTTTGGGCAGTGCCTGGTCTAGTGGTGCCTGGTCTTTGGGCGACGCCTGGCATAGAGGACTAACCTCGCCTTGGTTAAATAGTTGGGCGACTCCTGATTGCTGGCCAACCGGGACTCCGTAGTAGATTGACCACTCTCTTCTTAATTGTCTAGGCTGGTGGACTCAGTAGTAAGCTTTTCAAAGCTTGCATTTAATAAATAACTAAAAAAGATTTTAGTAATGAATAATAATGTAAAAAACTTTCTTCAATTTATCAATGAGAGCAAAGAAGATAAGAAGAAAATTACTTTTGAATTAGAATTTGATTGGACTCGTGCAGATCAAATGACTCGAAGCGAAGCTGCTCAGAGCCTAAAGGATGAGTTAATGAAAAACCTGCCGGATGGTGCTAAAATAGTAGGTGCTCCTAGACTAGACGGCTGGAAAAGATCAAGAAAGGAACCCATATATTGGATGCCGTATACTGCCGAAGTCGCAGTGTCATTTACTGGTCCTGAATCTGAAATTATGAAATGGGCAAAGTCTCTTTCTCTAGATATTCTTGACTATGAGACTGAGTAGTTGAGCGTCGCGTGGTTAGATGGTTGGGAGACTCCTGATTGCTGGCTAACCGGGACTCCGTAGTGATAAATTTAACTAAAGAACTAATTATACCAATGAAACACCTATCTACTTTTTCTAAATTCATTAATGAATCAGAGTCGCCTAACGATTTGTCAATTGGACTTAAAGAACTTTGTCAGGAAATAGTAAGAACCGTCAATATTAAAGTCAATGGTGTCGACTCTAACTCTACTCTTACTGCTCGCTGGGTGCCTGGAAATAAGGAAGAAAATTCAAAAGTATGGCGAGCGGAATTTAGCTGTAAGCTTAGTGATTTTTATCCTGAAGAGGAGACTGCATACTTAGATATTGACTGGGACTATTATCTAGTTACAGCGGACGGAGACACTGGCACGGTTACCCATGCTGGCTCGCTCGCGCTTAAACTAGATTCCAAACAGTGGGACAGTTCAGTATATCCTCGTATTAATTCTTTCTCAGTGGATCAGTCCTTCGATATTGCCCGTTATGGGAAAATGGGCGAGATTGAATCTATTAGTGGAGATGGTGACGGTCGATTATATCAATTTAGCGAAGAGGAACAATACTACGACAGATATCCGCAAATTATTGCTGACTGCCTGGTTAAAGACTTTCGGGCAGCAAATGACTATTTACTTACTGCTCTACCTAATCTCTAGGTGTCAGGACTCCGTAGTCCCGAGGAGGCTCTTGAGAGAATAAGTGATCCCGGTGTCTCGTCTATAGGAAAGTATGAAAACTTATAGCTTCGTCGACATTACATAACCACTACCGCTGACATACTTCTTCTCTGCTCGTTGTGATAGTGGTAATGAGGACCCTTAATTATAGTGTTAGTTTTTAGTAGTCAGGACAGGATTCGAACCTGTATCTCGCTTCCCATTATATGGGTTTGCAACATAACCTTTAGTCCACCTGACTATATTTTATTCCCAAAGAAGTATAATATTGAATTGACCGTCATAATCAAATCCAATCACTTCTGATTTCATTCCACACGATTCATAGATTAATCTACCGTTTTCATCAATGTAATACATATTTATATTTTTGTAGTCAGGACAGGATTCGAACCTGTATCTCCCCTACCCATTACTAGATGGGCTCAGGGTACTTAGCCATTCAGACACCTGACTATATGTTATTCATTAGTTTAAGAATATATCCCATTACAACCATTAATGCTATAGCTAATACTAATCCAACTATTGCTTTTAAATTTTTGTTTTCCATACTTTTATTTATTTGTAGTCAGGACAGGACTCGAACCTGTATGAGTAGTTACCTTGTTATATCTAAGTGTGTCAGCTACTCTAAGACCACCTCATTAAAGAAACTCTTAGCGTCTACCAATTTCGCCACCTGACCATTTATTTTGAATTTTTTAGCACCTCGCCAATAGCTATATGCAAATCTTTTAATTGTTCCCTAGTCATAAGGGGAACCATAATTCTGTTGAATTGTAAATCTCTTCTTTCACTTCTACTATCAGAATCAGGATATAGATTATTATCTTCTATAGATATATAACCACAATCTCCTGTTAGACCTATACTAATAATATGTCCATTACTAAGTATTTGTCTTTGTGCTAGTTTTTTCATTAGTCTTGTTTGTTTAGTGAGTTGATAATATCATCTTCAGTGTTAGAGTACTTTAATCTATGCTCTCCATCTTCAAGACAGGAAACATGTGATAACATTCTAGCCATATCAATTACTTCTCTTATATCTTCTTCTGTGTATTTCTTATCCATATCTTCTTGGCATTGATTAGCATATTCTTCCATTGCATCAACTATTGTTAATGGCAATAGTTCAACAGTTTCTGATTGATTAACATCTTCAAAATTTATGTATTCTTTTAGTATTTTTTCTGCTGATTTCATTAGTCTTGTTTGTTTAGTGTTAGTATCTTTATTCTGTTAACTTATGTAATAAAAAACCTCCAAATGCACCTATTCCTATTACAATAGTTCCTAAAATTCCTGCATAAAATCCATCATAATTTTGTCCACAAAGCAATCCTAATATTCCCAAACCAACAGGTAGTAATAATATTAGCACTATAATTATAATTAATTTTTTCATTTCCTTAAGTTTAGTCTTGTTTGTTTAGTTCTTCTCCTGTTAATGCAAAGTATAAGTTTTGTAGTTGGTGAACGTATTTAATTTGTAAATAATCAAATACATCCCAATCAGGAAAAACGTACTCATTTGAATCTGAATTTAAGCAAATCCTAAACTCTTTTATTTTATATTCAAATCTGTCTTTATGTTTAACAAATCCAAACTTAATCAACCATTCTTCAGTGAGTGGGATGGGTGAAACCTTTGGATGTGGATAATTGAACTGTTCCATTGAATTAAATAATGCTTTTGCATCTTTAATTTGCACTTCTCCACTTCCTAAATAGTTTATAAAATTTCCTATTCTTAGTTCTTTTGCTTCCATATTAGTCTTGTTTGTTTAGTGAGTTGATAAAGTAATCTTCTAAGGTAATTCCAAGTTTATAATTAAATCCTTCTGGGTAATCTCCAGCTTCAGCATTTATACCAACTTGAATAGCTTTTCTAATATCATCCTCTGTGTATTTCTTATCAGCATTATCTTTTAATAATTTATGTATGGTTTCAACCTTATCACTCACTTCCCAACAAAGTGATTCTATACATTGGGCATCTGTTTTGTTTGGGAACGCTTCTTTATACTTTTTATATTTCTCCATTAGTCTTGTTTGTTTAGTATTTGTAAGCAATGTTGTATGTACTCACTTAAAGACATATCATATCCAACTTCCCCTTCTTTAAATGTGTCCCAATGTGAAGCATTAAACATAAGATGGATAACATCATCCTCGGTATATTTCTTATCACCCATATCTTCTTGCAGTTGTATATAAGCACAAACAAAACCTTTTATAAAAAAGTACTTATCATTTGCATCACAACCATCGCATCCTTCCCAATAGTCATTAGCTAACTGTTCTATTTCTTCTCGGCTTTTCATATTGCTACTATACTAAATTTACCGTATTCTATAAACTCTAGCCTGGACTCCGTAGTAAATTAAACACTTTTTTAGTTAGTATTCTTAATAAATAACTAAAAGAATCTTTTTAAATGAGCAATTTATTATTTGATTGGGGAAATCGTACTCCAGAGCAGAATGCAATGCAACGCCGACTTGAAGAACTTGGAATAATGGAACAAGCTATCAACTTTGGTCTAAGCCAAAGCGGCCAGACCGGTGGAGTTGGAGGTGGTAGTACACTCTATCAAACCCAGGCACAGACTCTAGAAACAGTGATCCTGATGGTCGACGAGCTTAATGGTACTAACTTTACCTACTATGTGGCAAACTATGCAAAAAATACGCTGACTGGTCCATTTGATACTAATATTTCATTTACTGATTATAGTATTACTGATCAAAGAGGATTATATAATAAGGGATATTTTTTCCTGTTTAGGCTAGACTCCGACCCAAATGACTATAAAATGTTATTTTTAGATGCCTCGGGCACGATCGTTGGCCTAAAGGAAGGTTATACTAGTGATTTGACCTTTAATTATTATGGAGGCAGATGGCTAGTAGCAAATGATTATGACGCTCGATTCTTGTGGTACTTTGATGGTGAAACCCTTACTGAAAACCTGACCTACCTACAGTCCGCAGATAACTCCTTCAATATCGGTTGTAATTTCGATTCAGCCAATGCAAGTGGGTTTGCGCTTAGAACGGTAAAAACAAACGGTGACAACACCTTCTGTTTTGCAACCAATAGTGGAATAAATGAGATCTTTTCACATAACACGGTATCAGAGCCAGACTTGAGTTACGGCATGTATCTCTACAACATGGCAAACCTTGCTGTGATTGAAGAGAACGACGCGGCCAGCGGATTCTTTACTTCTCTCAAGTTTTTTTCACTTCCAACTGGCCTCCAAGTTGAAGAATTTTTGTTGACCGCTGGAGAATATACTAACAAATTTGGCGAGTATCGATATGGTTCCGGTAATTACCTTTGGCTTTATTACAATGCGGCTGAGTGGCTAATCATTAACTATCGAGCAAACACTGAAACGTTTGAGACCATGACCCTTAGTAAGACAGATTATCCTGATGTTGCGGAAGCATACGATCAGTTCTCTCTATACAGCTATAATTCTTATCCAATGCACGATACTTTTGCACTCGTGTTTTATGATTATGCAGACACTCCAGTAGCCAACCTGTCCACTGTTTCTGCGGCGAAAGTAGTCTACTCAGTAAACGGAGGAGCTCTTTCTGAATACGATCTTAAGACTCCTGGGCCAGGCACAATCAACATAAAACCAAGCGTTAGTGTTTCTAAAAACACTGTATTTGCGTTGACTGACACCTTTGAGTCAAAGTACACAGCTGTTGTGTTTACAAGCGGACTAACATACGTGCATCCTCTTGGAATTGAATTGGCAGATTATGACGGTTTTTCTGAGATAAAAAGTGGTGAAAAACACTGCTTTAGTCTACAACTAGACGCAGGCGATTCTAAGTTCTTTGTGATAAATTCAACTGGTACCGCGTGCACCCAAACGAGTCTACCTGAGCAAATTAATAGTTTGGAAAGCGATTATGATGCAGTAGTAGTACTTGGCCAAACTAAAGAGTGGAGGTTAAATAATTCTACTGACTCTTTAGTTGAAATACCTCGTTTTGATAACCGTATTTTATCTGACCCTTACACTAACCCAGGATTGAGAGAAACAGGTATCATCATTGAGACTAACTCGCCTAGAATCCAATACACGCACACGCAGATGACTAACCCTCCAGTAGATAGCGGTGATGAAGCAGTTCTTGAAGATTTTGCAATGGATGGAGCTGTAGTCGCTGGCACACAAAATGACTTTGGTCCAGGCTCTTCGTACTTTACTAACCTGTACCCAGGTTTATTTGTGTTATGTGCAAAAAACATTAATATTACTTCTTTTTCAATTATTGGAGACATTGGAGCGGACGGCACCGGGTCGATGGACACTTCTCTTAATGATGTCACAATCGGTGGACAAGTTTATACATATTGGGTAAAGAGAGTATTCGATGCAGGTGACCCTTCAATCAATCAAATAATTATCGTAAAGGGTAATGGCTCAGGAATCAGTCAAACCGTTGATACTACAACTGAAGACGACACTCATATCCTTACCGGAATTCCGGCAACTGCTACTGAACTACACTATCTACTTCTAGCTCAGTCAGATGAAGCTAAGATCGAGGATGCTGAAGTTTCTCAGATAGTTGATGATTACTTAACTATTGTACATGGAAAAAACATCAACACTGTCCTAGCTGATCTTAATGCGGGCTATGCTACTGTTACTGCAAACGTGCCCAACTTGTACTTATTTAATGACGTATCAGACACCTCCAGTGATATTGATGATGGTGGAGGTGATATGTATGATGGCGCTAACCTACTTCTTACAAATAGATCATCTGGTTCTGCTAGGATAATTAAGAGCACTGGCCTTACTAGCTTTGTCGATTTTCCACCAGTCTATGAGATCATTGAGCATGGGCCGACGATGCTTGGAGTTTTATATTATGATTTACTCAATAACAGCAAAGTAAGCGTAAAGATTTACAATACGAACGGTGTATTGAAACAATACATCAAGACTCCTCACTTTGAATATGAGGATTTTGATATTGTAGGTACACGGGCAATTCTAGTAGCTAAGGATAAAGTATTTGATGGAGTCGACACCTATCGAAACACCACAATCTACTCGATCACCCCAATTTCATATAAGTCTAAGAACTATAAATCAATAGATTCGAATGGATTCGTACAGAGAGCAATGAATGATGTTACTTGGTACGATTAAAAATAAAGATTAAACTACATGAAAAGACTAAATATTCTATGTGAAGCCGATAAAATAACCGAGGCTAGAGCAAAAGCAAAAGAGATAATGAACGCGGATGTACTGACAGTTGGACTTTCTAAAAGCGGAAAAGCTCCAGCAACTCATTGGTTTTGTTCATTAAATGTTAATGAAGAAGGCTATCAAAAAATCATGGGGATCCAAGAACACTCCATCATTGAAGAAGGTTCACCGAAGGATTTTTTAAAGAAGTGGGAGCTGCAAACCATAAAAGAAGAAAAGAAAGCTTAAAAATTTTTAAAAGGGTAATCAACTATTTGATTGGGTGGCATTTGGTGTATCCGTTAATATTTCTTCTTTGCTTTTCATTAGTCTTGTGTGTTTAGTGAGTTAATATACTTATCTAATTTTACTATATCATCAACAGATAATGGAAAAAATATTCTTACTGCCTTTCTTATATCTTCCTCTGTGTATTTCTTATTCATATCTTCTTGGCATTTAAAGTAACCATCTTGAAAAGCAATATAACTTGCGTGTGCTTCATCTGTACTATAACCATCAGCATACCTTTCAGCTAACTGTTCTATTTGTTCTTTTGTTTTCATGTTATTTCTTTTTAAATGACAACATTCTCCAATTAACATACTCTTCAACCTCATCTCTTTCCAATCCGGCTTCCATCATTTGAGCGTTTCCTTGACCGTGTACAAATGCTCGAGTAAGTTCAGTCCTAATTAGTTCTACCATATCTTCTTGGCATTGAGTGTAGCCATTGTTATACGCTGATATAATATCGTGTCGACAATATTCATTTTCATTTGTAGCGGGACACCTATATCCTTCTGCATACTTTTCTGCTTTTTCTTCTTGTGTGGTCATATTATAATAATCTTTATATTAGAGTTAAGCGATTGTATTAATATGCATTCGAAATTTGACGAGTGATAATTGCTGCATCCTCTTCGCGAGAAACAACATCTAAACTATCACTACGACCCCAAGTTTTAGCTACAATAATCGTTTCTCCATACTGGTCAACTTGGGTATCAAATCTAACAAACCCTGCACCGTCTGCTTCCCTACCGTATCCCACCATTTCGGAATGGGCAATTACTGGTGAAAACACGATGGCAGAACCATCTATTATTACATATTTTGCTGGATACATATTATTTACTCTTTTCTATTACGAAACAAAAGGCTCCTTTTGCAGTGAACGAATGGGCACCAGTAACGTGTTGTGCTGTTACTGAGACAATGCGCCAACCTGTTTCTAGCCATGAATTAATTTCAGTTGCTGACTCGGTGATAACTACTCTCTGTTCCATTAGTTGAAAAGTTTAGTATAAATCTTTTTAAATACCCAAAGACAGCCGCCGATAATTAATCCCATTAATCCAATTAGACAAAGTGCCTGTACTAGGAATATTGAATAGCTGACCATAAACTCACCAAACGGGTGTGACTTGCCACAGACTTGAGTAATTGCATAGTTTGCTATGCCTGCTATTTCCATTGTGACAAATATAGCTATCGCAATAAATGCCACCTTCATGATTTTGTTTTTCATCTTCTTTAATTATTAAAAATTTCCTGGGGCAACTTGAAAGCAGGTAAGGCCTTCGCGTCTCCACATGTTTACCACCTTGTCCCTATCGTCAAAGACGCACAAAATATATCCCTTGTCTGGAAATAACTCATCTAGCCATGCTTTTTTTAACACATCATCTGGAGTATAATCTCCGTTTTTACGCATACGTAGAATATCTGGCACGACTCCATGCATCTTCAACCAGTTTGAGGTTTCCTTTTCAGAAATATTGTCACGACCGCTAAATACTACCATTGTATACCCAGCTGCCTGTAAAGCCTGAAAGCTCGCGATGACCGGGACATTAGGCTCATCGAATTGAATGTTTTGAGGATCGAAGAAGGTTTGCCAATCCATTTTGCCGCTGGCCATTGCTAGATCGCGGCGTCTATCAATCAGGGCAAGGGTGCCGTCTAAATCGAAAATAATTGTTTTTGTCATGTAGTTATAATACTATTTTTTAGCTAAAGATAAATAACAAAAAGATTTTTTATCATGATTAAAGGATTTAGCCAGTTTATTAACGAGTCAGATGAAACTAGTATTGAAAATCAATTAGAAGTATTGCGTTCTTTACTTGACCTTGGTTTAATTAGCGACAAAGAATTTAAAAAGGATGTACTCGTACTTACTCGTTCAAGCAAAAAATATCTTTCTATTTTATCTCCTGAAATTCAGTCAGCGATGGAAACCCCTGGTGCAAAAGAGTTATTAGCTAAAGGATTAGAATTATCTTCTTCTAATGCACAATTAATGCACGGAACCATCGTTTTAGCTAAACCTGGATATTTTCACGCTGACGCATATGGACTTGGTTTCTTTCCAAGCGTAAAGAGAATACGCCGACTTGTGCCACATAATACTCGCCATTTCCTCGGCTGGACTATTAAAAATCCGCTGGATCCAACAATCAAAATATTTCCTCCGACCATGAGTACTGCTGATTTCTATCGAATCTCAATGCAATGGGCAGCTGACCATATCGATTTTGAAAAAGAAGGTTTCTACTCCTCTGGTAAAACTAAAAAGGGATACTTTGATAAATTTAATAGAGATGAGCCACCAGCTATCTAAAATTGTATTTTTTTGATTATAAGTGAATATTCGCGATCGCTGCTTATTAGTTGTTCACCTAATTGCTTTTCACTTAATACTTCCTCCATAAATTTATTCCGAAAATCTTCTGATCTATTACATAGGTGAACAAATATTGCATCTTTGACTTGATGCAACTGTTCTATACAATTAAGTATATATGGATCATGTATTATTATTCTTTCTCGGTACTGTGGTATAATCTTTTCAGACATAACTTTTTGTTCAAATGGAAAGCGTTTCCATTTGTGGTCATTCCGTAATTCCCAGATATCTGATTCAATTTTAATAGCTTCTCGACTCACAAATTTAACTCCAGTATTAATTGGATATGACCATGGTCTTTCGTGGAATAGATGATATAATATATTTGTATCTGATAAATCTATTACTGATTCTAATTTAATATTAATTCTATTTACAAAAATATCTGTATCTAACCATAAAAACCATTTAGCTTCAGGATAGTTAAGCGCGGCTCTTTCTAAAATAGAACATCTGTTATAATGCAGGTGTCTATCTTCTTTTTCAATTGGCTCTATTTCATCATAGTAGAAGGTATACCCATGTATGTTACAATAGTTTTCAATTGTTTGTTTAGTATATTGAGTGAATTTTATGTTTCGTGGATAGTGTCCACTTACTATTATAATATCTGAATGGGTCATAAAAATTTAATAGATGTGAGCTATGAGCTTAAATACAAGCTTCCAAAAACCAAAACCTATTATGATTAGCGCAAGGTAGATGATCCACACTGGTACCTTCACTAGTTGGTCAAATATCCAATCCATGATTTTCATTAGCTTTGATATAAAAAGTGATCTAATTTAGCAGTATCAGGTTTCATCGACATGCTGCACTCTGGATAGTAATACTGATTGTTTCGTGAATCAGTTATTTTTACTTCGCCACTAATAAAAGCCAATACTTCTGCTCTATTGAGAGTACTTACTTCTTCTTTCCACTGGTCAATTACCTTAAATGAATTTATGTTTACTCGAACGAGTTTAAGAACAGGTCCCTCTGAATTAAGGATTTCCAAGGAATTTGGTCCATGGTCAATCTTATTAATTATTTCGGCGATAGCTGACAGCACACCGTTGTGGTCACTGCCCATAAATTCTTCAAATAGAACAGCATGTGCCATACGAAGATGGTCTACTGCATGATCGTCAGCTGATCTAAATTGACCTGCTTCACGGTGTACACGATTTATTAAATGATCCATTAGTCTTTTAAGTATTAACTAGACTAATATACTATAAAATTATTGAAAGTAAAATTTAAACTTTAGTGGATTTATGATCTCTACTTTTAATTATCTATTTTCAAAGTTTCATTTTTTACTCGGCCCGCCTAAAATAAATAATAAAAAACCAAAAGACTATGTTATTGAAGTTGGGTTCTACAGGGGACGACGTTGCAAAATTACAAGCAGCACTAAATTTAAAAGCAGACGGCTCGTTTGGTCCAGCGACAGAAGCCGCAGTTAAAAAGTTTCAAGCAGAAAACGGTCTTACTGCAGATGGAATAGTTGGTGATTCTACATGGAACAAGCTAATCAAACCAGTTACTGAAAATGTTACAGGCTCTGCTCTTAGCTTGACCAAATTAATCTCTAAATTACCAGCAGATCTGGCAAACCAGTTACCGGATACGATTTCAAAATTTGGAATTACTACTCCACTTAGATTAGCACATTTCCTAGCACAGTGTTCTCACGAAAGCGGCGGATTTAAGACCGTCTCTGAAAACTTAAATTATTCAGCAGACGGTTTAAAAAAAATATTTGGTAAATACTTTCCAGATACACTAAACGAATCTTATGCTAAGAAACCTGAAAAGATTGCAAACCGAGTATATGGAAATCGAATGGGTAATGGCGATGAATCATCTGGAGATGGTTACAAATTTAGAGGTCGTGGTTATATTCAATTGACTGGAAAAAGTAATTATGCAGCATTTTCAAAAGACACAGGTCTTGATGTTGTTGCTAATCCGGATCTAGTTGCAACAAAATATCCTCTACTTTCAGCCGCATGGTTCTTTTCAAAGAACGGACTCTTTGCGATTGCTGATACTGGTTCTACACCAGAGGTAGTTGAAAAAATAACACGCAGAGTAAACGGCGGAACTATTGGACTAGACGATAGACTTAAGCATTTCAACGAATACTATGCACTATTGAAATAATATTAAAGAATGAACTATCAATTACGAACAAAGGTTACATTTGCAACATCAATTCTAATTATGCTATTATTTATGTCAGTAAAGCTATTAGTTTTATTTGAAGAAATACCGTCGACTCACCTTACTCGAGTTATTGAAATTTCATGTTTCTTTGCGCTTATTCCGTTTTGCTATTCCATGTTTCGTGATATAACCAAACAGCTAAAGGAATCTTTATCTGAAGATTTTACACAAAACTTAAAGGACCTTGAAGAATTTATTGAAACTTCTGCAATTATTTCTAGAGCAGATGCGCATGGAAAGATCACTTACGTAAATCAAAAGTTTACTGATGTTTCAGGATACTCATTAGAGGAAGTAGTCAGTAAGGATCACAATATTGTAAATTCAGGAAAACACCCAAAAGAGTTTTGGACGAACATGTACAAAACTGTTATTACTGACCGGAAGATTTGGAATGCAGTGTGCACAAATAGAGCAAAGGACGGTAACTTATATTATGTTGATACCTTCATTAAAGCTAAATTCAATAGGGATGGAAAGTTAGAAGGATTTGCGTCTATTCGTCAAGACGTTACTGACTTAAAAAGAAAGGAAATTGAGATTAAAAACAGAATGAATGCAATTAATAAGTCAAATGCAGTAATCGAGTTTGATCTAACTGGTAAAATAATGTTTGCCAATCCAATATTCTGTAACATAATGGGATATACTGAAAAAGAATTAATCGGCAAGTATCATAAAATTTTCGTTAGCGAAGAATTTCTTTTTTCAAACTCTAGAGCAAAAGAATACAAAGACTTCTGGAAAAAATTAAAGAGCGGCGAATTTGTGTCAGCCGAATTTGAAAGAATTAATAAAAATGGAGACCGAGTTTGGTTACAAGCATCGTATAATCCTATTTTAGACACCGCTGGAAAACCCTATCGAATAATGAAGATTGCAATAGATATTACAAATAATGTAAATCAACAGAAGGAGATTGAAAAGAAAAATACGTATCTTGAACACGCAGCTAAAATTCTTCGTCATGATATGCACAGCGGAATCAATACGTATATGCCTCGCGGATTAAGTTCACTCGATAGAAGATTATCCGATGAACAAGCAAAAGAGCTTAAAATCGAAGCACCACTTAAGATGATTAAAGAAGGACTTCGACATACTCAAAAAGTTTATAAAGGAGTTTATGAGTTTACGAATCTTGTAAAGAAAGATGTAGTTCTTAATCGTGTTGAGTGTAATCTCAAGGGCATACTTGAAGACTACTTGTCTGCTACTGCATATCGCCCACAAGTAATAATTGAAGATTTAGGAACAGAAAGTGTAAACGAAGCTCTTTTCTGTACTGCACTAGATAATTTAATTAGAAATGGACTAAAATACAATGATAGTAATAGCAAACTCGTAAAAATATACCGAGTAAATAATGATATACTCGTTGAAGATAACGGTCGAGGATTAACATCTGAGGAATTTAAACACCTTTCTCAGCCATATACTCGTAAAGAAGGACAAAAAGAGTCTGGTACAGGACTTGGATTAAATATATGTATCGCAATACTCGAAGAACATAAATTCACGGTTTCCTGCGATAAAATTCCACAGGGTGGAAGCCAAATAAAAATAAAAATAAAAAATGATTGATTCAATTTTACTAGTAGACGATGAAAGTTTATTTCATCTTGTGTTTGAAGACGCGTGTAGTCTTCTCGACATTTCCCTATCTCTGGAAAGCTTAGACAGCTCAGATGAAGCGGCTAAACTTTTTTCGGAGTGGCAAAAAAATCCAGACGGAAAACCAGAGTGTGTTTTTGTAGATCTAAACATTATTGGTTCTTCATATGATGGAATCGAATTAATTAGAAAAATAAATTTTGAATATGGTAATAACGTTGTTATTGGGATTATTTCTTCATCTAATGAACCAGAAGAACAAGCCAAAGCAGTCAAAGCAGGTGCACAGTTCTGGATCATAAAATCAGATGACATTGAACCTCGACTAGAAGATTTCAAAAAAGATTTCAATGGTTATAAAAATAGAACAAATCCTTTTAAGGTATACAGATAATGAAGGTTAATAAGGAAGTTAGAGATTGTTTACTTGAAATTCATAAGAAGAAAAGAATAGGGTTAGAGGGAAACATACTAAAGCTCATTGAAGCAGAGGATGATGACGATGAATTTAAAACTTATCTTGCGACTTCGCTTGAAAAAGATAGGGATAGCCGACGAAAGCGTCTTGATATAACTAAACAGGTTCAAGAGAGAAATCGAGAGTTACAAGCATCTGAGAATGAAAATTTACGGATTAATGGTGAACTTAAGGAAGCACTAACTTCTGCAGAAACTGCAAAACACGAAGCTCTTGCTGCAAAGGATGCCGCGCTTAGCGACCTAGACATTGTACAAAAACGCTCACAGACTGAACTTATTGGAATTATTGTTAGAGTTGCATTAGCTGTTATCCTAAGCGTTGGAGTAATAACGACGATAATGTATTCAATTGCAATGATGACTGGAAAAGATACTCAAATTATTGGATCGACATGGTCTAATATGTTTGGAATCCTATTAACTAATGCATTTAGCATAGTTGGTACAATCATGGGTGTGAAATACGCCTCAGAAAAAAATAATTAAATAGTATGAGTTATACAAGAGAACAAATTGAAGCTGCTGTAAAAGCAAAAAGTTATGTCTGGTTTGAAGGAGGATTAAATTACGACGTAAATATCGTTGGCGTTAGAAACTCTTCTACTGGAAATGTTGTAACTAATGTATTTGACGATACTCTAACTCTTTCTTACAAAGTAGATGGAGTATGGAAGTTTCATACATGGTCAGCAACGACTGACCCTGGTAAAAAGGGAGTAATGGAATTCCACAATGAGGCTGGCGTAGCACGGTTAGTACCTGGTCAATATCGTGGTTCACACACTATTAGATTACACCAAGGAAAATATGAAGCAGTATGCCAAGCTAAGCCAGTAAAAGTTTATCGTGATGCAAATCGTAACCTGACATATGAGGAAAACCAAATCCAGGAAGGAGTATTTGGTATTAATATCCATAAAGCTGGTGCTGACTCTACCTATGTAGAAAACTGGTCAGAAGGCTGTCAAGTATTTAAAAAATCTGCGGATTTTGATGCATTTATGGCAATCTGCAATAAGGCAAAGGCGATTCACGGTAACTCGTTTACATATACTCTACTTGAAAGCAAAGATATTGTTTAATATAAATCAAATAGACTCGATGAGTTTAGCGTTATTTGGTGGAATAAATAATAAAAAATAAAGAAAACAAATGGCAGCATTTAACACAATTCATGTATTCGGTTTTGGCGATACTCAGCTTATCGCAAAAGAGAAGAGCGGCACAGTAAAGTCAGCTACTTTAACTAAATTGCAAGCGTTCATCGACCACGTAAAAACCTTCAAACCAGCAGACGTAGTAGCCGCTGAAGCTCATGTAATCCACGTATTTGGAGACAGAGACGTTCGTTACTTAGGTCGTACTGAAAATCGTGAAGATAAAGGATCTTACTCTGTAAAAATCACTGAACTTAGCGCAACTATTTACAACGATTTCGTAAACGAATTGGTTGCAGCAGTAGCAGCACTTCCTGCACCAGTACAAGAGTAATTACTTTTCTAACAAAAAATAAAACACGGTGCCAGACTATATAAAAAGGACGTCAAATTGACTTCCTTTTTGTTTATTGAGACTAATAAATAACACTATATGAAACACATACAATTATTTGAAAGCTGGCAACGTGAAGAAGAGATCACTCTTACTTCAAGACAGGGCAGACCTATTATCGTAAAGACAAAACACGGTAAAATCGAAGAGATAACTAATGACTCTGGAGTAAGTTTTCCTTTTCATGCTGGACAACCTGTTACAGTTTTTATGAAAGGTTGGGCATGTAATCATGGATTCAGGTGGAATGGCAAAGATGCTTGCGATCCAGGAGAAAAGAAAGTATTTGGAATCAAAGCTAAGCATATTCCTAAAGGACACGAATGGCGCAGTATTTGGCCACACAAATTCAACGATTAACTATTTAACCAGTTTCTAAAGTTTAGAACGTGTACACTCTCGCGAACTCCTCTAAAATCTACAAAGATATTTTGAGCTTCATCTCTATTAATAATAATTGACTTATCCCAACCTGCAGTTTTTACATATGGAAATTCACTGCTTCGGGAATCAGTTGCAATATCAGTAACAGTTCCAGTATTTACTAACCAATCACCATTTGCAAGCTCCTTAGCTAGAGAAACAGTATCTCCTTTTTTAAGAACACGTTCAGAAGAAGTTCCAGGTGGATTAAATTTTGGTTCAGGCAACCAGTGCAACCATTTTTTACCGAGAGTTATCTCTATTTCGTTACCTGTTGCTCCTTTTATTTGTTTAGATTTCAGGATAGGTAAAGCTCCCCAAGTATTAAACTTTTCGTTTCGTTCAACTACCCATACTTTATCTGGAGTTACGTTCATTTGTTTAGGCACGTTTTCAGGCACAAACATTTCTCCTCCAGTCTGAGGAATTAGGTATATCTTTTCTTGAGGCAATACTGTATTTGCTTTAACAAACTCTTCAAGCTGTTCACTTGGACTAAGGTTAGAAGTAAAATCCAGAGTTACTGGCGGAATATTTGCCGGATTTAAGAGAACTCTGTGAATTTTTACTAAGTCTTCCCTGTCTGACGCTTTAAAATTAAATATTCTAGCCATTCTCTCCAGATATCTTTCGTTTTCTCTAAGCAAGTGGTCAATTGATTTATTAATTAAGAAATCTCTACCTTGCGGAGTCTGTCCGTCTACATTATAAAGCTTTAAAGTCTTGGCAGTTGGGCCGACTGTGAAAATCCAAAAGTATTTTCCCTGTACCATTTTATTGACGGTTCCCTCTTTTCTTTCATATACTTCAAAGATCGGTTTAGCTCTAGTTCCATCAGATAGAATTACAGTCGGTAGTGCCAAGCGAACAAGTCCAATTTTATCGCTCGGCACATCTGCCGCTGCAAATACTGATCCTGTTTCTGGATTTGCCAATTGGTGTAGTGCAACTCTAAAAAATTTAGTAATATCTGCAAGTTCAGATGAGGATACTTCTACTCGAGAACCGTCTTTTCCTTCTAATCCAACTACATCTAGTTTTGCTAATCTGTCCTCTACTCGATCTGAATAGTGTTGATCCTTTACACCAGCTGAATTTTTTGCTAATGCTAATGCTTCGTTAATGAAACCTATAAAGTCTTTTACCACGAATTGCTTACTTTCTTATTATTTATTTAATAAATAATCAAGAAAAGCTTAACGATGATCGATTTCAAGAAATATGAAACAGTCGCGGCAAAATTAACCTCTGCTGCAAACGCTTTATGGAATAAAGTAACATTTATTACAGTCGCTGATATCCTAGCGGGTGACGTTGATCTTACTGGATTAGACAAGAAATGTTGGGAACTAATGGATGTAAACTCAAATGCCATGCGATCTCTGTCTAAAGAGGTAGATTCAGTACCAGAAGATGAGTATTTTGAAAAATATGAAGATTTACATAATGCTACTGAAAACCTCCTATATCAATCTAGTGACAAACTAAATGCTATTGATATTATTATTAGTGCATTCCGAGAAATAGAATACAAAGCAGACGAAGATAATTTCAAGGACAAATTTGGTGATATTCAACAAATTAACCTAGGAGAATCAGTTATTCGTCTAGAACGAATTACTATGCTGTAATTCGTAAGATAAATAATAAAAAAAGATAAGTTAGAATGTCAAATTCAATTAACAAATTTTGGGCAAAAACGTTCGAAAGTTTTATCAACTTCGACTCTATTTTTGAAGCGTCTACCCTAAGTAAGACTGGTATGCCAGATAAGATGGTGACCGCTATTCATAAAAAAGCTGAACACTGGGATGAATATCCAAGAATGGCGCACACTTACCGTGGAGGAACAGCGATTCCGATGCCGTATAAATATCATGCACCATCTCACGATATTGAAATTAGCGAGCCTAAAGTGTTTACTGGTAAAAAGACTAATGTTGATCCATATAGTGGTCGCGAAATTAAAAGTTTCTACACTGACTTTCACTGGTTTATTGAGTCTCTACCTTTTGGACAAAATCGTGTCTTGATCGCAAATCCTGACCTAGATTTTTACATGTATATTTATGATAAATCAAAAAGTAAGGGAGCTACTGGAATGCAGTATGCAATCTTATGGTGGGATAAAGATCGTAAGCGTGCAGTTGACTTCGGTTATTCTGAATTAACAACTCAAGCAGTTGACCGTTCTAGAATTCGTGTAGTACATGATACTAAAGGTGGAAACCGTAGTGATAAAATTCAAGAATTTATTAGATCAGCGACTAAAGAAGGTGAAAAAAATTATGCACCGTCTACTAGTAAACCATTATACGCATATAACTTAGATGTAGACTATAGTGGACAAACTGAACCTAGAGCTACACGTAAGGGCAGAGCCGGTTCTGCCGCTCCAGTAACATCAGTTGCTCTAATCGATGTATTTGCAGAGCGTTATAAAAACTTGCTTTCTATTTCTAAAGATGCAGTTAAAGGTAAATTTGTAGCTCAAGTCAATGCTGCCGAAGGTTATGCTCAGCCTTCTGCTCCAGTAGAAGAACTTGCAAGCTCAATTGAAGTTGATGCTAACCAATTAATGTATTTCCTTTTCACTAAAGTTAGAGATTTTAGAAAAGAATTATACGGACTTGGTGCTGGTGCATACTCTAAAACTACTGGCTTCGAATTAGAAGCTGAAAATAAAATTGCTGACTCTTTTCCAAGACGTTCATATGCTGCAAGATACGAAGTTTCTTCAAAGACATTTAGTCCAGACGAAGAGCGTGCAGATCCCGAACAAGGATTTAGAGAAGCTCAACCTGAAAAATACAGAAGATCTCTTCCTGTTGCTGGAGAATATGCATCTATTCCAAGTATTATTAAAAACCATACACTGGATGGAACTCTATTCCGTTTCTTATATTACACATTAAGTGGAAAAATCAATGCACCTAAAGTTAATATTCTTGCTCTATTAGGAATCGATCCTGATCAAGAAGATTTTACAGGATTGCCTGATTTTGAAACTTGGACTCTATAATACAATGAGCCATAAGTACATCAAGCTATTTGAAAGTGTCGAGGATATTAAAGATAAAAATATCCTCGATAACTTAATTATTCTGGCTGAAACTGGAATATTAGATATTACTGATACTGACTTTACTGATGTTGGACCACGCAACGAGGGCTACGAGATTTACCTGGTAACTGACGATGGGAATGTAGGTTTCCACTGGGATTCGGAAGAGTCAACTGAATATACTGGCGACAGCTGGTGGGACATGTTAATCTATTATACTCGTACAATTGGAGATACTCGTTATTCTCTTATTATGAGAGGAAGCGGTAAGGGACATGGAGACGAGGTTGAACTTGAAGAAACTGAGTCAGTCTTAAGACTATATAGCAAACCTGCTACAGAAAAAGCCAGATTTTAATCTGGCTTTTTTTATTTTAATTTAATATCAAGACCCATTTTCTGCATTTTGATAATGACTTCAGCATTACCCTTTGCATCATCTACTGGGTGATGCGTGTGTACAGTGTCTCTAAGATGTTTCCACTTTGCACGCGAATCTTTTACTAAGCCACAGTACATGTCTCCAATTCTTCTACCTGAATATCCAAATGGGTTTGAACCCAAGAAATAGTGAAAGTAATAATTGACCCATTGCCAATCGAATGCAAGGTTATCTGAAATAAAGACCGGTCGGCCGCTTTGGTTATTAGCTTCAATCCAGTCTTTAAACTCCTGCATCACGATAGCCGGGTCTCTAAATCCCATATGCTGGTCTCGAGTAATGCCGCTTATTGCAAGAGATTCAGGTATCCATTCACCTGAAATTGGTGCTACTTCTCCATAAAATGTTTTGCTTAAGCTTGGTTCCACAATTACTGCGCCAAACGACACCATTGAATATTTGTGTGGAATCGGTCCGTCTGCTTCAATATCTACTACGATTAAACTCATAATAATAAAAATTTCTTTAATTTGTTAGTTATTTCTTCTTCGAATACTCGAGTATAGCGATTGCCTTCAGTTGGAGTTTCGCCATTTTTTATGGCGCATACAATATTAACTTCTCTCCATTCTCCCTGAGAATCGTGATTGCCCCATTGATCCCATACCGAATAGCTATGATCGACTATTGAATATCCTTCTTTTTGCAGAAACTCTTTCATTTCTGACTCTTTAAAATAAATGTCTAGTTTCATCTTATTTGAATCCTACTTTACTACCTTTTTTAATACGTGGTGCGTTTTTTAAATCTCCTAAGTGTTTGATTGACTCTTCGAATGTTTTTCCCATTACGATTACCGAAATAATAAGTTCCTTTAAGTGAGAAAGAGACATGTTTTCAGTAAGCTGGATCCATTCACCAATATTGATTCGATCTAAATCCTCTGCTGTAAGTTTTGATTTGATGTAAGCTTCTCTTACCTCGCGAGTTGGCATTTCAACTTGGTATCTTCTATCAAATCTGGCAGGACGATTCGTGATCCTCTCTTGTAACTTCTCGGGATAGTTTGTTGTCGCGATATAAACTACATTCTCAATCTGTTTGATCCCATCCAGGATGTTCAGGAGCTTTGTGGTAGAGTACCGATCCTCTCCAGCTAAGGAGTCAATGTCTTCAAGGATTACAATCAGCGGTCGATCTGGCTCAATTATTTTAATCGTGGTGATAAACTCTGAAAAATAGCGGATTTCATCCTCGTCCTTAATGTTGATAACTATTCCATTCTTCTTTTCAATAATGTGTTTTATACAAAGCTGGATAATACCTGATTTGCCACAGCCTGGGTCTCCATACAATAGAATCCCGCGTTTGTGTACAAAATTATAGTCGCGATAGGTAGAACGACGTTCCCAAAAACATTCAATATCTTCAAGAATACTCTTGATCTCAGCAGACGGTAGTTCATATAACTCGTCCACGTTCATTGGTTGTTTCTTCAGGGTATGCGCTTGTAAAGAAGCATTCCACTTTATTTCGTATAAACCACTAGGAATTGTTGGAGTGGTTGGAAATGCAGCAACATACTCCTCTCCTTTCATCGAGCTCCAACAGCTTGGGTTGTCAGGTCGCGGTCCATCTTCAGTAGTGTCGTCGTCGTCCATTAAATCGGATACTATGCCGAGCTTTCTTTCAAGCTCATCGATCGTGAGTGTCTTGTTTTTTGTCATATGTACAGTTTTTAATACTATACAAAGAAACCCGCAAAAAGTTTAGAAAAAGGTTATTTAATGTACTTAGAAAACCACTGAGGTTGTACATTCTTCTTGATGAGTTTATCAAGATCACCATCGTCACGTCGATACACTAGAGAATTAAGTCTCTTTTTAATTTCTTTAAGCTGTGGAGGTAGCTCATTTGGTGAGCCTCCATCTACAAAAAAGTCAGTAGTTTCAGTACCATCTAAATTAAATTCAATATCAGTATACGGCGGAGTCCAGTAGTCTCCTGGATCATGATCCACGCGTATTTCAAATTCAGTACTAAACATAAAGGTCACATCAACTGCTGGATCCATGTCAAAATACTGCAAGTACTTTTCATATTTTTTGTCTTTACATAAGACTCTAAAATTTATGTCCCATTCTACTGGCGAGGCTGACACATCAGATGCATCACTTGCAGCATTTTTTAATTCATCGCTAACTTCGTGAGAAAGAATATCGATTTCTGGAATATTAAAAAATGCAGTGTTTGCAGTTTCAGTAACTACCATTGAATAAAACTCGTTCCATAACTGATCTCGCTCTTCCATATTGGAGTCAGCTGATTCTAATATGTACTCTACTGGATCAACCACATCTTCGATTTCTCTAAGAGCAGACTGAAGATTTGCATGTTTTAAGGTCTTCCAATGCCATGGAGTTTTATTATTGTTTTTCACGACACTGATCTTGCCAGGAGTCTTAAGATTTAGGACTGATCTAAGTGCATCTTCACTTAAAAATGCTATTTTTGCACTACGCAACTGTCCATCTTGTCTAGTAATTCGATAAAAATCATTTGAAAGAAATAACATTGTTACTCCAGTGTGAAGCTCAGCACTGCCAATTACGTGGGTTGCGAACAGAGACTTTTTACCAGCCTTTTCTTTTCCCTTAATTAGGACCACTGCACCAAATCCAACGGACTCATCTATCTTTTCAAAGTAGCTTTTTATATGCTTTGCCATTATCTAGTATTTCTTTATCTTATTTATTCTACAAATAAAAATAAGTTGTGATCGATAAATAACATAAATACTATATTTTCGTTTTGAAGAAAAATGTTTATACCTTTCGTCAGTGGTTAGCTGAAGAAGTTGAATATCACAAAGAGCTTTGTCCAAAGGTATGGAATAATCACCAGCTTGATCCAGAGGTAAGAAAAAAGTTATTAGCAATAGGTCAAGACTTTTGGGAATCACTAAAACTTGAAGTTCCAGTAGTGGATGTGCAATTAACTGGTTCACTTGCAAATTTTAACTGGACTAACTCATCTGATTTGGACGTACATATAATTATTGATTTTTCACAAGTTGATAAAAACGTTGAGCTAGTACGAAAAGCGTTAGATGGTCAGAGATTTATCTGGAATCAACGTCACCCAGCTATCGTAAAAGGACATGATGTTGAATGTTATGTACAACATAAGGACGAACAGCACGTTTCGTCTGGCTTGTTTTCAATCCTAAAGAATAAATGGTTAGTTACTCCTACCTGGAATCCTCCACAAGTTGACGAAAAAGACGTTAACGAAAAGGTAAGGGTAATTAAGTCTGAATTCAAAGAGATTAAATCAAGAATGCGTGGAGCATCGGCTGAAGAATCCCTTTCTCTATATGATTATCTTGAACGTTTTAAGAAAAAGATTATGGCAGATCGTAAAGAAGGACTTGCTACTGACGGCGAGTTTTCAGTAGAAAACCTAGTATTTAAGGAGCTGCGTCGTGACGGCACCATCGAGGACATACTAGATACAATGAGTCAGATTTATACAAATATCTATCAAGATTAAATAAATAATAAAAATAACTCAAATAAATGGCATTTATTAATTGGGGTTCTGAGAGCCCAGAACAACTAGCAATTAGGCGTCAAATCGAAGAGCAGACGATGTACGAACAGATGGTAATGATGGCACAAAGCAGAGCAGGTCAAGCTCCTGGTGCTGCTGGAGTAGCTGGTGGCGGTGGCGGAGGTCTCACTAACTTTGCTGCACTGTTCAGTCTATATGAAGGACTAACAACATACGCACAAAGTGCAACCAGTGACGAAGCCGGTAACATATATACTTTATCTTCTGTAGAAACTGAAGGTGATAAAAATAATGTTCTACGTAAGATATCGTCTACTGGAGTTATTATTTGGGAAATCATAGTAGAGTCAAGTATGCCAGAATCCGATATTACGCCGAGTCGTATTAGATTGTCTCCTGATGGGTTTTTGTATGTGGTCGTAAGCGCAGGTATCTCAAAACATATGACAGAGGACGGTACTTTGCTTTGGACCTATTTAGTCGATACTGA
>Ga0114981_10000255_pt1 | contig 33655 bp, 46 predicted proteins | sample S_140806_MF_Meta_FD_87028 | JGI IMG/M metagenome (GOLD analysis project Ga0114981, IMG submission 87028) | Freshwater microbial communities from Lake Simoncouche, Canada to study carbon cycling - S_140806_MF_MetaG | ecosystem: Environmental > Aquatic > Freshwater > Lake | place: Lake...
AGATTGGTGCCAGCGACGCTGTTGATGATGAGTGAGAGCTCACCGTCATCGAGCATGCAGCCATTGTCCTCAAGGATCTGGCGCAGATCGTTGATGGAATTGAAGTTGGAACCAAACGGCGTGGTGCCAGCGGTGCCAGTGGCGCGGGATGCACCCTGATAGGCGGCGGTGCCGATGGAGCTTTCCATCTGGTTGATCATCTTGCGGATGCCTTGCTTGTAGAGCTGCTGGAGGGCAAGCTCAGCACCGACGGTGGCGGCCAGCTGGGCGAACTGCTCACCTTTGAGCGGGATGCTCACGCCTGCATACAGACTCAGAGAGAGCGTGTCAGCGATGGTGGTGATGTCAGCCGCGTCAGGAGGCGTCATGGCTGGAGTGTAGCTCGTTTCAAGCGTTGGCTCTGTGGTGCGCAGGGATGTGACGGTGCCGCCAGCAGAGACGCCTTCAGAGCCGCCGTTGACGATGACGCCCTGGGCGAAGCCACTCGGCTCGCGTGCGACGATGTCGCGGGCTGCATAAAGGATTTCAGTGAGACCTGTGAGGGAGATGTCGTTAGCCATAATAGTAGTTTTCTAGAGGAGTGTGGGGTGTTGCTGTTTGAGGATTAGTCGTTGGAAAGTTTTCCATTCGTGGCCATGAAGGCATTGCGCTCAGCATGGGAGAGTGCGTTGAAGGCCTTGCGGCTCATGGTGGGAGCCTCAGGAGCTGGAGCACCAGCAGTGACTGGAGCACCGGCACCAGCAGCACCAGCGGCACCGTTCTTGATGAGGGCGGTGAGATTGGTCACTTCAGTTTTCAGGCTGGCAGTGGCTTCATCGACGAGCTTCTGGAAATGGGCCTTGGTTTCAGGGTCTTCGACATTCAGCTCCATTTTCGGTGGAGTCGGCTTGTGGGCCGCGATGGCGGCACAGAGTTGGTCTTCGGTCTCGTCGCCGTTGAGCGAGAGGCCGACGAGGGAGGCGAGGGCAAGGAGGGCTTTCATGTTTTTAGGAGAGTGAGCGGTGGGCTTCGCGTTTGTTGGCATGTCAAACAAAGCCACAGGCAGCATCGTGAAATTCTTCATCCAGTTCGGCTGAAAGGCCTTGGCCTGCACACCAGGCGTGACCTCATCCGCAAAGCCTGCATCCACGGCCTCCTGACCAAAGAACCACGTGCCGATCTCAGCCTTCATCAGGTCGCGGATGGTCGTCTCATCTTTGCCCGTGCGGGCCATGTAGATTTCAATGATGCGATCCTCAAACTGCTTCATCACAGCGGCCGCAGCCGCCACGTCATCAGGATTCCCCACCACACCACCGGAGACGCGGTGAATCATCACGCGGCCATTTTCAGCGATGGTGATTTTATCAGCTGCCAGCATGATCACGCTAGCCATGCTGGCAGCGGTGCCGGTGACATTGGACGTGACCGGCACGCCCAAAGCCTTGATCGCATCATAGATGGTCAGGCCGTCATCGACTGAACCACCAGGGCTGTCGATGTTGAGGGTCAGACTCGTCAGGCCCGTGGTCAGGCGTAGCTGATTCACAAAATCTTTGGCACTAATGCCGAAATATCCGATCTCGTCAAAAATATCAATGACAGCGGAACCTGCGGCGGAGTTGGTAATGTTGAACCATTTGGACATGCCGGAGACGGCATGTCAAAATCAAGCCTGTGATCTCGGTGGATCGATCTGCTCCAGATCGGCGGCGATGGACTCTGGGGCCAGTGTCGATGCCAGACCACTCATGGCCTGCAGCTGCATCGGATCGATGGCTAGCAAGGTGGCGATGCTGGCAGGCACCGTGATCTGATCCATCGGCAGGCCGGTGGCGATGCTGATGGCAAATTTCACATCGTCGATCTTCTCGGTGATGCGCGCTTTGCGGACCTCCACACCACTGCCGCCAGTGCGCGCTTCGATGTAGTCTTCCATGGTGCCCGCATTGGCGCGCAGCCGCTCCATGTCGGCCGTATGGTTTCGGCCGAGATCCACCGACGGATCGGGATCGGTGACAAAGTCGATCTCTGACCAATCTTCCACCGTGGCAAACGCAGCCAGTGCGCCACCAGGCATCATGGCATCAGCGATGACCCATTCCCAAGTCCATTGAAGGAACGGGTAGAGCATGGCGCGCATGTTCTCATGAGCGCGGCGGACTTTTTCAATCACCCCACGGAAGGCCGTGCCACCGAGGGAACCCATGCCAAAGATCCACTCGACAGGATAACCCAGACCAAAGACAAAGGGATGCGTCAGCTCCTCCAAGATCTGCTTGAACGGGATCGCCTCGCCGCCTTGGAAAAATGACATTGTCTCGCCATCAGCCAGCGGAATCATCACGGCACCTTCGGCGATCTCGACAAAGCGTTTGCCAGTATCCACCGAGGGGTTCCCCTCACGCTCAGCGGCCATCACGGCCTGCATGGCGTTGGGTGCTTTACCGTCACGCGTGGTGGTGGCACCAAGCAGAGCCGAGCGGATCTTGGCCGAGTGCTTGCGGATCGCTTTGAGATCCAGCACATCGAGCAGATCCTCATTGGACCGGAAGATGAACGGCGTGCCGTGGTATTGATTGAAGCGGATGCTTTCTTTCAGGTGAAAGACATTGCTGGCAGCTAGATCGATCGTTTTTGGGATGCCGCTGTTGATGTTGTCGCCGGTGATCACCCGCAGCGTGATCAGCTGGTCCAGAGCATTGTATTGCAGACCCTCGATCCAGCGGGAATCTTTCTGCTCATTGCGTGTCAGGCCCATCGAGGTCATCTGATCACGCAGGAGCGTTTGCAGCTGCAGGCGGCGTTTGGCTTTGTCAGCCAGTGACCACTGCATCGATGCCGGTGAGGTGTCGCTGACCTTCTGCACAAAGGCCTCGCCATCGCCAATGATGGCCGACAGCCAGCGTGCCTGCAGTTCGTAAAAGGTCCCTTCCTTGCGAAGGTCTACCGCCCTTGAGTCTGCCCACGCTTTGTAGTAACGCGTGGCCGCAGCTTTGAACTCAGGATTGCTGGAAATGCTCTTCAGGCCGATGCCCTTACCGATGGCTTCTTTCGGCAGGGCCTGAGTGCAGTAACCCAGCACCGGAATCTTCTCCTGGAGAAAACGGGAGATCTGGACCTGATCACGCGACTTCGACAGCTGCTCAAGCTGCTTTGAGCTCCACGGCTGGTAAGTCGGCAGACTGCGATAGCTGCCCTTGCTCGTAGGCAAGGCAGCATTGGTGATCGGTGTCATCAATGACACCGACTTCGGTGATTTGCGTGTTGGTTTTTTCGTAAACATTGGAAGGTCTAACCAAGGATGTTAAAGGCACCACCAGGGCGGAAACCAAACGGCTTGGCAAATTGGGAAGCCACACTGCCAGCAATCGTGGCCTCGACTTCTTCGATGGCTTTTCTCAGAGCGTTCCGCCGTTCCTCAGGATTCGATGCGCGGAACTGGGCCGCGTGTGAGCTGCCCACATAAGACAGATTGGTCACCTCAGCCCCAGAGCGGTCATCAGCCTCAGCCAGATACTGGTCACTAAGCCATAACTTTTGACTCTCCGCACTCGCAGGATAAAGCATCCTCGCGTGGAAAAGGTAGTCACTGGTAAGATCAGAAATGGAGACGGCAGCCATCGTGGTGGCCGGGTGTCAATACCTCACATGAAGCCAGGCACGGTGCGTGCAATCCATAAGCCCATGAGGGCGAGCTTTGAGCAGTCGCCGTAATGGTCAGCAGGGACTTTTTTCCAGAGGTTCGTGCTCTTGTCTTTCATCTGCCCTGCATGGCCAAGGATGACATCGGCATCGGCATCACTCGGCAGGTGGAAGCCAGGCGTGGTGTGGCGTGAGATGCGCGCACCGTAGAGCTCGTCCTTGGCCTGCGTGTCAGAATACGTGTAGAGTTTCAAGTTAGGCCGAGAGGCTGCACGAGTCTCATTGATGGCTCCGTGCTTGGCGTCGGAACCTTTGGTGGGCCAATAGAACCCACCGGATGCCTGACAAATATCATACTGGGTTTCCGTCAAATAACCTGAGTCGATGTAACCGACTTGTGGCACGATCTTTTCCCCGGTGCCTGGCACAGTGTAAAGCCGATGCCGCAGGAACTCAGCCGAGATTAATTCACGAGAAGAAAGCAGCGTGCCCCAGTCGATGACAAACAGACCGCCGTTTGCATCCACCGCCGTGACTTCCCAATGCGTGAGACGTTCACCAGGGTCAGCCGTTATCATGAGCAGCCGCGGCTTGAACGGCAAAGCCCCGCGCCCGTAGTCACGGCTGATGCATTGCTTTACCGTTTCCTCTTTCACATTGTAGGCCAGATCACTCCAGCAGTTCGCCAGCCATGAGTTCGCGTGATTTTGATGATTGGCAAACAGGTCACTGGGCTTGATGCGATTCCATGCAATGTCGCCAAAGGTCAGGGCCGGTGAATAAAAGCTGGGCAGGCGGAAGGATCGGTTGCGATCACTCGCGCCGGGATTCAGGTCCATCTTCTCCACATCATCCAGCATCCCCAGGCGGCAGTCCTCAGGGATCGGGAACGCACAGGCCGGACAAATGAAGCGGATGGACTCACGCACCTTCTGCTCGATCCACAGCCCACGGGAATCCTTGGCCTCAGGAGACCACACCAGCGACCGATAATCTGGCCCGACCTTTTCATAGCCAGGATGACGATCGTCATGAGTTTTGTCAGGCCAATCCTCAAACGGGAAACGATGCTGGCAGTGCGGGCAGCTCACTAGGAAGTGCGTCTGCGACCCCGCCTCATACCGAGTCCAAAACGGATGGGTGATAATGTTCGGTGAGCTCGACTTGTAGCGGAAGGCATCGGCACCAAAGCTTTTCGCACGTTCATCGGCCAGATCCATCGGGTGGGCCTCGGGGCTGTCTTCATTGCTGTGATGCTCAAACTTGCAGCACTCGTCCTGAAAGATGTCCTGCTCAGAAGTCGAGGCCAGATTGGCGGGTGAATTCGTCCCCGTGAGGCGGATCGCACCGCCCAGCATGTCCATTTCCATGTCCGTGAAATGGTCTTTGTTTGCGGGTTTCCTCTCCGCCAAGATCGGATTTCCATTGATCAGCGGCTGCAGTTTTTTTCTGCTCACCGCCTTCTGGGCCGTGTCCTTAGTCGGGAACACGATCAGCTTGGGTGAAGGCACGTGCACCATCCGATAGACCAGCATCATCAGCAGGCCAAAAGTTTTGAAGACCTGCGTGGCCGAGCAAGTCGTCACATCCGTGATCCCCAGCGATGGGTTCGCGCATTCGAGGATATGTTTCGCAAAGCCCTGATGCTGCAATGAAAACGGTGACGACGATCCATGCACCCGCGCCGGTGACATCGAGCGCGGGATCGAAATGTTTTTCGTCAAAAAGTCCACCACCTCAGGCCGCTGATCGATGAGGAACTGCCTCAAGAAATGTTCACGCCGCGCACTCATGCCGCTAATTCTGGAAGCTCCCCATTCAAGATGAACCGTTGCACCACCGGGTTGATTCGTTTCTGAATCCACTCTTCAAACAGATTTCGCACCCTCCCCGGATTCGTCGGATCGATCTGCGCCGCCAAGTCTGGCACCAATGACTTCCAAAGATCCGCCAGCCTCCGCGCATCCTGGCAGAGTGCTTCATATTCCGAAACCGGCAGCAGCCGCTTGTTTTCAATATCCGCCTGCACCCGCTTCGCCCTGGCCACATGATACGACGCCAGGCACTGGCACGCGATCCGCGCAAAGCCAGCCGCCGTGATGCTATCTGAGCGCGCCAGCCTTTCCGCCGCCGAGGAATTCTCCGTAAACATCTGCCACGCCACCACCTCCGCATGCTCCTCCGGCGTCCTTTCTTCGATCGGCTTCCCGTAGCCCGGCGGCTTCGGTGCCTGATCTTCACCCTCCTCCACACCAGGCGGCGATTCCTTCAGCCTTTTCGTCAGTGCCAAAATCTGCACCACCCCCGGAGTCTCCTTCGGGCTGTGAACCTTCCGCCCCTGAGTCGCCAGCCACGCGATCCACTTCGGGTTGTTCTTCTTGCAGTGGTCCTGTGCCGTGCGCTTTGTCGCACAATGCGGCAGCACCTCACGCCAGTAAGCCGTGATGAGATCTGCGTTTCTATGCTCAGACATTGCGCGAATTGCCCCTTTGCGCATCTCGCAATGTCAAAACGCAAACCCTGCGCGGAATCATTGCGCATTCACCATAGCGCACCCACTCCCAAACACGCAAGAAGACATTAAACCTGCGGGGAGGGTGGGCTGTAAAAAAAGATTCCTTACCCGCCCCCACCATGACGGGGGTGACGGGCCGTGACGGCACCGAGAAACGCCAGCCGTCACTGTGGAACAATATGTGGAACCGTTCCCTTTTTAGTTGGTGACGGCAGTGACGGAAGATTTGAATCAGATTAACTCAAAATATAGAGAGTATAGAAAGAGACAGATTCGCGGCTTGATACGCGGGGATGCCGGAAGTTTTACCGTCACGCCGTCACGCCTAACGTTCCACGCTTATTCTTTGGGCGTTCCACTGTGACGGCATGACGTTTCAAAAGGCGTAACGAGCCGTCACACAAGCCGATTTTCTGAGCCCGAGTAACGGGCGATCAAAGGGGCGCAGCCCTTAGGCTGAAGGTGGGCCGATGATCCAGCCCTTCCACTCGCGGGTATCTCCTTTGGAGATCCTTGTGTCTCTCAATGTATCCTCAGCATGCAGGCCGCTGAGCAGGCGGCTGCATTTGTTGTGCTGGAAGAGTTTCTTGGCCATGGTTGCCACGTTGCAGTGGTAACCAGACTCACCTGTCAAAAGCATCTGCAGCGTGTCGGCCTTGCCTTGCCACAGCTTCACCCTGTATCCGGTGGGCAAATAGCCCAGGTCTTTGTCACCGATGATGTCCCATAATCTGGCATCATCAGGAACGGCCGCATAGTTCTCATCACTTGGGAATGAGCCGTTGCGTTTAAACGTGGCCGAGTCGATCAGGCTCAGCAATTGAGCCGCAGGAGTATCTTCCCACAGTTCACCCTTGATCACCGGCGAGTGATATTCACGGAAGCCAAAGCGCGTGGCGTTGGTCCCCTCAGGATACTGCTTCAGGTCCTCAGGGATCTGCCACTCATTCAGCAGCCAATGAAGATACGCTGGCAGCTCACGCTCCATCGTCTCACGAAACTCCTTCTGGTTCTCGATCGTGTTCGTCGTGATGATCGGCAGAGGCTTCGAAGCACAATGAAAAATCAGCACCTTGTCACCAAAGTCATTCGTGATCAGCGGCAGACTCCTCAGCTTATCTGGGTCATCATTCACCGAGATCGTCAGTCTCCAGAAAGGGCTCACACTGCACGGCTCAGTCCTCATCAGTCGCATACGTTGCGCAGGGTTCGCCACGATCTGCTTGATCTTCTCAGCCAGGCTCGTCCGGTCCACAGTTCGCTGCGATGGCGTCGGGATCTCAGACAGCATCAGATGCTCAGCACTGAACACGTCACCATTGAACTCATCTGCCTCAAAGAGAAACTTCGCCGGATCAGCAAAGCGACCGTAGCCACCCAACAGAGGCGTGATCACCTGCTCCTGCAGACGGTTCTTCCCGCAGCCTCGTGGCCCAGTCAGGATCATCGCATGACCGGCACGCCAGTGACCAGGCTCTCCCTCGCGTATCGACTCCGCCGCCACCTTGCACCAGCTGTGAAAATAGGGCGTCTGATCCGTGCCACCGCCCTCACTGCGATCCAGCAAACCGTGAATCATCTGGCGCATATTCGCCCACTCACCGGCCACAGGTTTGACCAGCTTCGGCGCATTCTTCACCAGCACCTTCTCGCCCGAGTCCAGCTCATGCACGCGGCTCTCATAGCCCGGCAGGGAAGGGATCACATCATCGAGGGCACGATTCTGCCGCACATACAGCAGCACCTTCTTCGCCTCGCTCAGCATCTCATTCTCACGCGCCTTGATCGCAATCATCCGTCCTGGCAAAGACCGCATGCAGTCCACCGTCGCATCCTTCGTCCATCGATCCCATCTCGCCATCGACTCCGATTTCATGTAAAAATTGTCTCCGTCCCCTGACTTCCAATAAATTTTCATTTCTTCTGCGACCGTCGCAGAATCGAAAAACAAAGGCGCAGCCGCAGCCTCGCCTGATTGGAATGACGCCGGGGCATCCGCCTCCGACTTCGCCACCTTGCCACGTCTAGGGTTAGGCAGTTTCTCTGCTTTCTTTGGTTTGCTCACTTGGTTTGTTGAAAAATTGGTTTGTTAAAAGTCCCAGCAGCGGAAGGCATCTCTCACATCCGCACTGCTCAGGACATCTTGGCTACATAGCGCCAAGTCATTCAGATCCTTCACCAGCTCGCCGTCCTTACGGTGAAAGCCAGGATGCACGATCTGCACCTCAGCCGCCGGGATCTCACCACGGCCCCACGCCGCCAGAGAGTCCGGCGCGTGGATCGGCCCCACCGCGAATGTCTCCACCGCAGCCCCAGCCTCCGTCAGTTGCTGCGTCCACTTCGCCGCCGCCTCCATGCCTGGCATCTTCCGCTTCTTCGCGTTCTCATCATCCTTCAGCGGGTCCGCATCCACCATGATCCTTACCCGCTTGCCAGCAAACAGCGGCAGGGCCTCACCTCGGATGCGGTTCCCCGCCCCCAGCATGCACACCACCGCCACCGTCTCCAGCATCCCATGCAGGCGCAGGAAATGATACCCCGCCAGCATATCAGGCCCACCCTCCACCAGCAGCACTGCAGGTCGGCCATTCATATCAGCCGCACCCACAGGCCAGTTCTTCCCGCACGTGCTCCAGCTCTTGATCGTCCCACCATCCTGCCTCACATACTTCTCATTATCCAGACGGCGAAACTCCGCCACCTTCCGCGTCTGGTCGATCGCGCACCAGCTAGGCACCGCCCCGCAGGTGCGCTGCATCCAGTGACCATGGCGTTCATACAGCGGCCACATCGAGAAAGCCATCCGGCGGAATCGCCGCGCACACAGCCACACCGCCTCAGCATCCAGACCACGCGCCGCCGCCACCTGGTCACACTCCTCACGGCGCAGATGCCTCAGTGGCGGCAGTGACGGCATCCGGTGCTCAGACTCCTCATCAGGCCGCATTTCCGGCTGCCTCACCCGCGGCACCTCCGGCCGCGTCCACTCGATGTTCTCCCCCATCGGCACACCCGCCTCCCTGGCAAGATCCAGCAGAGCCTGCTTAAAGTCGCAGCCCTTCAGCTCCTGCCAAAACGAAAAGATGTCCCCATCCCACCCGCAGCCAAAGCAGTGCGCCCTGTGCTCAAAGCCCTTCTTACCGCCGATGTTGAAAGAGCCACTTTTCTCCGCATGAAACGGGCAGCAAGCCACCCACACCCCCTGCCCAGATCGGCGCATCACCAGCCCGCACATCTCCGCCACCTGGCGCATGTCCAGTCGGCCGATCACGTCCGTTTTGATGTCCTCGTAGTCTCTCATGGGTTTTGGAAATTCAATTCACCTCCACCATTTTGATTTTCCTGATCGCGTTAAAATGCCCCTCGGGCGGAGGCGGCATTGGGTGATCGATCACGCTCATGCGGCTGCGTTTGTAGCAGCGCACCTCGCAGCCGTAGAGCTCCAGCATCGCCACCAGATCCCCCATCAGGCAGCTCTTACCGCTGCCACGTTGACCTGTGATCGTGATCGTGATGTCAGGCCCGTGTTCATTAGTTAGATAGTTCACCAGGTCTGCCCTCCCAGAGTGTCAGCATCCAGCCCGACCTCCTGCGCCATACGTTTCAGCATGTAGCCCGGAGAGCCCACCGCATCGATCTCCGCCGCCATGAGCAGCATCAAAGCGTGGCGGAGAGGCGCACGCTGCCGCTTGTCCTGCTTCAGCCACATCACCAGCTCATCGGTGCTGTTGATGCCAAGCCAAGCATGCAGAGCCCAGTCCATCCCCACCTCAGCTTGAAAGACCAGCCGATCCAGCACCAGCTCCCACGGCCCGCTGGTCATCACCACCGCAGGCTTCTCCTGCATAGCTTCCCAGATCGCACCCATGAACAGCTTCACCTGAGCTCGCTGCTCATCATTCAAATCAGCGTGCTTCTCCACGTCCGGCTCCTGGCATGGTATAAAATCCACATGCATTTGATCGTCATCTTGCTCAAGCGTATCTGGCACGTCAGCTGACCGATCCGCAGGCTTCACGCTTTCCGCATCACGCAGCATCTTCCAGCTCACCAGCAGCACATACTTGTCACAGTGCAGCGGCGCAGGCACCACATACACCGGCACACCCAGCCGCTTCGCCTTCTCCTGCCAGCGTTCACCATCCGTGCCCTTCGGCATCAGACCGTCACCATATTCAAAGTCAGGATAAGGCTGACCACTCAGCCCCATCGTGTAGTCACTCATGATCTCATAGTCCACGTAGATGTAGCCATCGATCACCCGAAACCGCTTCTTCAGCTGCGTCTGCATCTCCAGCCATTGGCGTCGATACTTCGCAGGCAGAATGTAGTTTGCCTCCACCAGGTCACGCGCCGCCTTATAGCTCAGCGGCTCGCCCATCATGTCTTCCAGCACCAGCTGAGTCGCCGCAGCACGGTCCTTCTTATCCGGCACCTGCAGCAGCACCTCCGCCACATTGACGCTGAGCAGTCCCTTAGCCAGGGCAGACCGACCCGCCTGAGACAGACCCTCACCCAGATCAAACCACAGCTGTGCCCGTTCATGCGTCACCCCCATCGCTGGGGCCAAATCAGAAATCGTCAGACCCAGCCGCACCCCGTTTTCGATCGCGCACACCTTCTCCTCATTGTTCAGCGGCTCAGTGTGCCCGTGATCCTGCAGCAGGTATTGAAACGCCTGTGCCTCATCATCAAAATGATGAATCACCTGCGCGCACTCCTCCCAGCCCAGTCGAGTCATCGCCGCGAAACGCCGGTGCCCCTTTAGCAGCAGATCCCGATCAGGACGCGGCCAGATATGGATCGCATCTTGCAGTCCCATCAGCGTCAGAGATTCCATCATCTCCTCGATCTTCACGCAGCTATTGCCACGAGGATTGACTTCCCATTCCTCCACTCGGGCCAGAGATCTGACCACCGCAATGCCATTGTTTTCGTTCATGCTTTTTCAGTTTTATTTTGGTTCACCACTAACAAAAAATGATCACAGCCCCAGCCGCCGCAGATCAGCCGCCTCATGCAGCCGTTGCAGTCGCGCTCGCAGCTCCAGCGCGCTCAGCCCCTTGAATTCAGGCTTTACCGGCACGCCCTCTATGAGCTCCGCATGCTCCTTCTTCACCGCTTGACTGGCACTCTCAGAAAGATCCTCATCATCGGCAGGCGCAGCTTTCGGCACTCGGTTTTCATTCCCGATCTGGGCCGCGTGGTAGCGTTCCCGTGTCACCCGCTTCTTCGCAAACCACAGCTCCGTCATCTGCTCATAGTCACAGGAGCGCAGCTGACCTTTTTCGACCATTTGGCGCACCGTCTTATCCATCGCCGCACACACCGCGGACCGCTGATTGCGTGCCTTCAGACCCCACAGGGCACCAATGGCTTCAAAGGATGGCAGCACACTGCGCACCCCATCACCACGTTCAAAGGCATAAGCCAGCAGACTCACACGGCGTCCCACACGGCGCGGCTCACGTTCACCGCCCAGCACCAGCTCCGCCACGTGCTGCCGCTCCTCCAGAGACACCTCACCCAGACCCACCCCATGCAGAGCCGTGCCTGATTCTAAGCACACCCGCCGCAGCTCCCGCCGACCCACATCCACCTGCACACCAGGCACGATGCGGCCAATGAGAAACAATGCCCTAATCCCCATATCTATCAGCGCAGGCCGACCCGTCACACAGGCCACCAGCACCTGAGACAGCAGCGTCACCCGCCCAGAGCGCGGCCCCGCACCATCCGTGCGGTTCGTGCGTAGGGCAGCCAGATCGGAGAAGTCGTTCATAATCTAAAAAGACACATCCCCCGCAATGCGTGCCCAGAGCTCTAAGCACGGTTGAAGCTTCTCACGTTGCTTGGCCGCTTCCTTCCGCTTGTTCAGGCCTACCGTGATCCACACCGCACTGAGTTTGATTTCCAGCATCAGAGCCTCCTGCTCTTCGATCGTCAGACCAGGCTTCAGCAAAGCCGCCGACCACTGCGTCAGCAGGGCCGAAGTCGTCTCGTTCAAATGCTTCGCCTCAGCTTCCAGAGCCTCCGGCGTCAGCTTATAGAGAAGCTCACTCATGCCGCCACCTCCTGGGCAAATTGGTTGATGCGTGCCCGGCATTGCAGAGCCGACTCCGTCAGGCCCTTTGCCTGCAGCTGCTCATGATACTCCACACCCGCAGGTGTCAGAGAATAGCTTTTGCTTGCCACATCAAAGCGCGCCAAGCCCATCTGAATGATCGTGCCCATTGAATGCACTGGGCTCGAACTGCCTCGCTGCGAGTTCTTCACAGCCACCACCGGCCCACGGGCCAGAATGACCAGACCCTCAACAGCACTTATGCACACCTTCGCACGCTTCAGCCCCGCCGCCTCCAGCTCAGCGCGGAACTGATTCGCCTGCACTGATTGAAACGAGCACACTTTCACAGATCGCTTGCTGCTCATCACGCCGCCCTCCTTCTGCGTTGAGTTTTGCCGGACGCATAAGCCTCCGCCGCGATCACGTCCGCCACCATGTAAGTCGCATGGATGCCCCGCGTGTCACGCATTCTGGCTAGGCCACGCTTCTTGCAAATGATGTTTAGATTTTCCAGCCGATCCTGCTGCGTGGCACCCGCGACAGCCCACCGGATCATGAGTTCACCCGCCGTAATCGGACGTGATCGCGCAGCCGGTTGCAGCACCTTCGCCACAGCCTCCAGCAGCGTCTTGAGACCCCGCACCTCTTCAGCCAGACTTTCAATCGTTGCACTCATCACGCCGCCCTCCCTTCTTCCCAGATCTCCTCAGCGCGCAGCACCGCCTCACGCAGAGGCATCAGCTTCGACAACAGGGTGAGGATAATGTCATCACGTTCCTCTTCACTGATCGACTGGTGACAGCTCAGCACCAGGTGCTCGATCTCGCGGAAGGCAGACCTGAAATAGGATCGCGGCCTGCGCTGCTCTGCCTCCAACTCCGCCACCTCCTCCTCACTTGCCATCATCGGACCAGGCGCATCATGCTGATCACTCCCGGCAGCAGACCAGTCAGCACACAGCTTTTTATACTGGGCGTATTCATCCAGCCGCATGTAGCAGGGACCGCCCACACCATCCACCAGGTAATACTCAGGATTCTGAGCCTTTTCAATGAGGACACTGTCAGCCGCTGCCAACTGAAACTGTCGTTTTGCCGATCGTGTCGGAATAATTTGAGTCGTATTCATAGATTGGAAAAAAGGTAAAAATAAATCAGCCCCACCATCCCAAGCCCGAGGCCTAACAAAAAGGCCACCAATCGCAGCACCGATCGGGAGACCGCAGGCTTGCGCTTCGGCGCACATTTAATGACTGTGAAAGCGATGCTCATGCTCGTGCCCTCCTTTGCTTCTGGGGAGCTTTCAGCACTGCCGCTTTAGCGCGCATCAGCAGTTTCAGCCGTTCCGCCTCAGGGGCCACAGGCCACACCACCGCCACCGCTTCCGCCGTAGGCTCCACGCCCTCATCCTTCATCCTTCTAGCTTCATCCTTCATGGCCTTGCCCTCCCAGCTGAAAAAAGGTTACCAAGTTGCGCACCACCTCATTGCCCGCAGGCGTGATGCTGATCACCACCTTCGTGGTCGCAGACTGCTGCAGATCCACCCAGCCCAGATCATGCATGATCTGCATGTCTTGCAGAGTCACCCCGCATTTAGCCACTTGGGCCGTCAGCTTATGCCAGGGCAGGCGATCCGCCTCCGTGACGCTGAAATAAACCAGCATGTAAAGAGCAGGTGATGCCAGCATCCCCTGTCCTGATTTATCGACCCGACGTTGCGCCAGAGTTGTGTTCATGTTCGCGTAGCTCATCGTGTTCCTCCGATTTTGGTTTGTTTTCCTTAGCCCTTTGCGGCCTTCATTCTTCAGCCTTCAAAATTCATCCTTGCTCAAGCTGCCTCAGCCAGAGCCAGCAGCTCAGTGAGCGCATTGCGCAGGTCGCAGAGCCGATCCAAAGCCCGTCTTTGCTCCAGAGTCAGATCCTTGCATGCCACATCTGAGATCACCTGAATCTGCTCACGAGCGATTCGACGGACCTCGATAAAAGCAGCCACTTTAGTTGGAGCCAGTGCCACCCCTTGAGTATTTTGAGACTTGCTCATAGACAGGCAAAAAGGATAAAGATTGCGATCATCATCAGCCCACCGAGGATCATGCTCGCCGCCTCATGCAGCGTGGCCATCCGAAGCTCATGCTCTGCCCGCAGGCGGCGTTGTCTTGGAGTCGTGTGATTCACGCTGCCTCCTCCTCTGATTTGGTTGATGGGGAGTAAATTGCCTTTCTTATAGCCATTGCCGCCCACTTGTCCGGCGTCTGACCATCAGCCTCAGCCAGTTCACACATCACCGCAAAATCTTGCTCAGTGAGTGTATTATCGGGAGTAATTTCGAGAGCGATTTTCATTTTGTAAAGTTGCAGATTGCGACTCCATAATGGGGTAATATGCTACATCGTCAAATTAAAAAGTTGCAAATTGCAACTTTGGCCCGATTTTAACTAGTTATGAAAACCCCCACCCCTCAGCAAATCAATCAGTGGCTAGAGCATACCGGCCGAAGTCGAGCCGATCTCGCCAAAGACCTCAACGTCAGTGCAGAAACCGTCAAAGGCTGGCTTTCATCCAAGCGACCCATCACGGGTGCAGCCTTACAGCTACTGCAAATACTCATGAAACCCACACCTGTGATCAATCCAGAATTCAGTCTTGAAGAATGGAATAAAATCCAAGCCCTCGCTGAAGAAAAAGGCATCAGCACCAGGGAATGGATAAACAGTGTGCTCAAATGTGAGATCAGCACAAACGCACCGTTAAAGCCTCAAGCCCCAACCGTGAAAGCGGGGCCAAACAAAATCCACATCGCAAACGACTTGGTCACAGACACCAGCGACCAGCCTCCAACGGCACTAGCGCGCTTAAAACCTGTGATGAGCCAAGACAAAAAAGAAGCCTAACCCCAAGCATCTCAACCAAAATCATTCAAGGCCCGTGGTAGCACGGGCCTTTTTTTTATACCCATTACTTTGGGGCCAGACCATTGACGATCATCAAGCCAATGCAAAAGAAGATCACCGCATAAAGCATCCACCAAAAGATCTTCGTCATCTTCTGATGAGTGGTTTCAGGTTTATCTTCAAGATCACAATGGCAGGTCGGGCACAGGCCACTCGTCGCCGCCACATCATTCCCACAGGACCCGCAAAAAAACTGTGTCACGTAACGAGTCTGCAAAAGTCCAGCCGCCAAAATAAAAGCCAAGCCTATCAAAAATAACGGACTAATCAGCATGCATAAACCAATCAAAAAAACCACAGCCGCCAAGCATGAACTACCACCTGCCCGCACACGGCGATTTTCACGATAAATCCGACTAGTCGGTTTTCTAATCAACGGCATCACCTTATTCCACGATTTTTGTCCATGCTCACAAACCAAAGCCTCATCCGTGATCCCACCTACGTCAGCCATCGCCCGCAGTTGAGCCAACGTAAACGGCCCCTCAGTCGCAGATCCCTGCGCACGGCACAGCCAGTAAGTCGTCGGTGAATTCATCCATCATCCTTCACCTTCCGTCCTAGGGTTTCAACTCCCAAAACTTCGCCGCCTCCGCCCGAGTCTTAATCGCTCGATAATGCCGGTGCAGCATCGCAGCCGACTCATGGCCCATCTGCACCTGCAGAGCCGCCTCATTTTGATGATGCGCATAGTGCATCGAGGCAAACGTATGCCGCAGCGCATTGTGAGGCCACTCACCATGCACAGGCTTAACTTGAGCGCGCTTGACTCGCTTTTCACCCGCGCCCACAGCATAACCCAGAGCATGGCGGAATAACCGCCACCGCGCATCCCACCACGGGCCACAGATCTTGCCACTCATCTCGACGCCACCGGCCCGAATCCATGCCACCGCATTTGAGCATAGATCCACGACCCGCCGCCGACGCGTCTTCGCCTGGCTGCCAGCCACAATCACCGTGCCAGCGTCAAGATCCACCGAACTCCAGTCCAGCCTCGCAATCTCCGCCGGTCGCAATCCTCCAAACATCCCCAGCACCACAAAGCCCATCATGTCCGGCTGCGCGACCGCAGCCCGCAGCAGCTGCTCACACTGGCTCAGCGTCAGCGTGCCGATCTCGCCCTCGGCGGTCTTTTGGCGATCGATCTCCACCACCGGATTGATCCGCACATAACCCTCCTTGAGTGCCCAGCTAAACATCGCGCTCACATCCCCCGCATACCCATTCCGCGTGCGACCCGCCCACGATCCCGAGTGCAGCCAGCCTTCCACATCCTCACGCTTCACCTCGTGAGCCATTGCCGCAGGCAAATGCCGCGCCAAAGATCCCAGCGATACCCCAAGCTGCCGATAATATCGCTCCGAGCATCCCGCCTTATCCTTCGCATCACGAAACGTCTCCACCAGGTCAGCCAAGAGCATTGGCTTAGTCATTGTCTTCGCGTGCGCCAGATAAAAATCCACCGCCTGCCCAATGGTCGCCCCAGTCACCAGCAATCGTTCCCGTGCCAGCACAATCTCCGCCATCTCTCGACCCGTCATCGAGCTTGCCAAAGCCCCATGCCGAGCCTGAGCCTCCTGCGCATTTTTCACCGCTTTTTTAGCCTCATCCTCTGTCGGATAAGATCTTTGCACACGTTTCCCCTCGATTTCACCCAGATCGACCTGCCAACCCACCTTTCCCGAAGCATAAATCCGACGCCGTATTTTCACGGCCACAGCCTATGACCACGTCACGCCCAAGTCACGCTAAAAAACACGATTCAACCCGATTCAGTCGGTTTTAAAGGGTATCCTCTCCCTGTAGCCCCCTGCTACAGTGGTGCCTGAGACAGGACTCGAAGCGTGCTAGGGCATCGCATTTAAAGGGGATGGAGGAGGCGCGTTGCGGATGCGTCACGGCTGGGACGGCTATCTGCGGACGTGAGTGATTCGGGTGAGGGGGAAGGGGGCGATGGTGACGGCGTCACTTTGATTGCCGCCTAGGCAGAATGCCTTGGTTCCTTGGATGCGGTCAAGGAGACAGACGTGGTTGCCGCCGGGGCGGGTCATGACGATGGTGTCACCACGTTGCCAGAGGAGGGGCTCGGTGATGTCGATGGGGCTACCCCATTTAGCCCAGGCGGCGGCGCGGTAGTGCTCAGGGGGACAGCCGGTGGCGGTCTCGATGGCGAGGTGACCTCGGAAGGCTCCGCACCAGGGGGTTTTACTGTCGTCTTTGTCGAGCCATGTGGCAGCTTGTTTGATCCAGCGGGTGATAGTGGGATTTGTGGCCGCTCCAGGGGTTTCTTTGGTGCCGAGGTAGGGCAGGGCGGCGGCGTAGATCTTGGCAGAGGTGGACATGACTTGAGACGATTGTCAAAAAAAAGGCCGCTGCCTGGTGTGCAGGTAGCGGCTGGGAGTGGGAGCGGGTGATGCTGGATCAAAAGGACTATTTGCGGATGCCGCTTTGCTGGCTGGATTTGTCGGCATCGCGCGCAAAGATGAAGCCGACGCCACCGAGGATCTCGGCTTTGGCGAGCATGAGCTGCTCAGGGCTGAGTTCGGCGGTGCCGTTGGCGATGCCGACGGTCTGATCGACGATGACCAGTGAGGCATGCAGGATCATGGCGAGGCCTGCGAGGGTGGTCTTGTAATTGGCAAGGGCTGGGTGGAGGTAACGAGTGGCAAATTTGATGAGCGTTTTCATGGCTGGGAGACTTCTTGGTGCGTGGTGCTTGGTGCTTGGTTACTTGCTCGGCAGCTCGGGAGCTGGAGGCGTGTTGGCAGATTTGGTGCGCTGATAATCACGATACCATTGGGTAATGAGGCCTAGGGTCTGGGTGAGGCTGATGCCGGTGGTGGTCTCGTATTTGGCGTTGGCCTGGTCGAGCTTGGCCTGCGTGCTGGTCGAAAGGCTTGAGCAGCTGGTGACGGCGGCGAGCATGAAGCCGATGATGGCCAAGAGCAGGATGAGGGCGATGGGGCGGGTTTTCATGACAATCCGGTCAGGATGTCAAACCTCCTAGGCTCTGCGAGCTTCAAAGGTCAGGTCAGTGAGGCTTCATTTTTTCATCGACGGCAGACTTTACGAAGGCGCGGAAATGTTCGACCTGCTCCTGGCTGATCTCACAGAGTTTTTCTAAGGAGACGGTTTGCTTGGTCATCGCCTCGGCCATGCGTTCTTCACGTTTCAGGGACTCGGTTTTGTGCAGGTCCCAGGTCTCTTTCATCTCGGCTTTGTGCTCGCGCTGGGCTGACAAAAAGAGTCGGCCGATGTAATAGACGGCAAAGAGCAGTATCCCCTTGAGACCGATCTCTTCCCAGCCTTTGACGTTGGGATCTCCACTGGCATCAGCTAGCCAGGCACTGAAGCCGAGCAAGGCGGCGAGGGTGAGCTTGATCTCGGTGGCATGAGTGGCGAGATGGGTGAGCATGACCGAGAGTGGTATCAGGGATTGGTCACTGTAACGCGGCCATCTTGATGAAATGTGATGGCAAGTTTGGGGGTGAGGTATTTGGCATCACCGAGTAGGATGGCTGGCGTGGTGCCTGCCAGCGTGGCGATGCTTTCAAGGTCGGTGCGGGCGAGGGCGGCGGCGCGGAAGACTTTGCTGGCATTGGTGCCGAGGGCCGCGAGGATCTGGGCGGGCGTGGCGCGTTCATTTTCCCAGAGGGTTTCCCAGAGGTTTTTGATGCGGCTGACGCGGTCAGTCAGGGCCGCATTGCATCCCTGCGCGATGGCCTCAGCCACGACGTGCGCCGGGTCTTGAGTGGACTCGGTCACGGGGATGATTTGCGCGTGAGAGACCACCAGCATGACTAGCGTGACGGTGACAGCGAGGAGAGAAGGCAGGAGTTTCATGATGTCTTAGTTTGTTAAGGGACGACTTTCAGCACGTTGCCATTGGCAGAGTCTCGCCAGAGAGCACCACTGGTGGCAGGGGCTGTGGTGGGAAGAGCAGGCAGCACGACATTGCCGTCGGTATCAAATCGCATCTCGATTGCGTCCCCCATGATGAAATGAACCGCGCGGTTGCTGCCGCCGCCGCTGCCTTTGGAGGAGCCGATGCGCAGGGTGTTTGTGGTCGTGCGCCAGTCTAGCACACCATACTCATTGTTAGTGGCTGAGGTATATGTGTTGGCCACGCGAAAGGTGTTGGCGTTAACTCCGTTGCGTTGGGCAACCGTATAATCGCCGTCTCGTGAAATTCGAGTTACAGCATCAGATCCGAAAGGTGTCGATGAAGACCAGCCGAATGAACCTGATGAATCCGCGACCATGTTTTTGCTCGATCCGTAAATTTTAAAGGCAAAAACATCATTCGATTTAAACAAAATGTCACTAGAATGAAGATTGATAATTGACCCAGCCGTTCCCGCCTGAAACCGTAAATCGCCAACGTTTGCTGCCGTCATAGTTGTCACTCCCGTCATGGTTGGTGCTATGGATCTGACCACAGAGCCTGTGCCTGTAGTGCTAGAAATTCCATCGGGTGGCAGGCCTGTGGCGTTGGTCAAAGTGGCTGAGCTTGGGGTGCCGAGAGCACCACCAGAAACGAGATTGCCGCTAGCCGTGCCTGTCAACGCGCCCACAAACGAGGTGCTCGTCACACTGGTGAGGCCCGTGATCGTTGCAGGTAGCGATAGTGTCGGCGTGGTGGTGCCGGTGACGGTGATCTGGTTGGCGGTGCCGGTGATGCTGGTGACGCCGCCTGCCGCTCCATTGCTGGCGGCAGTGATGCGACCGTCAGCGTCAACGGTGAGGTTCGTGGATGTGTAGCTGCCTGCGGTCACGGCGGTGCTGGCTAGCTGTGTCGGACCCACGACGCCGGTGGCGATGGTGGTGGCGACGGCACCCGCTGTGGTGGTGATGTCACCGGTTAGAGCTGGCATTCTAGCGGTGGCGATGGTGCCGGTGAGATTATCGGCGGGCAGGCTGCTGTTGGTATTGAGCAGGGTGCCGCCCACGCTGGGCCAAGTGACGGTGATATTGCCAGCCAAAGACACCGGTGGCACCACTGAAAGGATGTTTAATGAGCCTTGGTTTTCCATTTCTAACACGCCAGAAGAAAGGGTGCTGACATAGGTGCCTCCAGTCTGAATGGCTCTGTAACGAGTGGCTAAAAGCCCACCTGATTCATCGCGCAGAGCGACGGTGTCAGGGGTTCCATTTTCATCGAAGGTGGGCTTGCCGGTGATGTCTGCCCAGGCACCTCCTGCCGAGTTAAGGGTGGTGCCCGTGAGGCTCAGCCCGGTGCCTAACGTGATGCCTGACAGGGTGCCTGCGGCGGTGCGGCCGATGACTTGGCTATTGCCGAGCGTGAAGGCCTCACGGGTGAAGCCGGAGGTGGCGTTCTTTTTATCGATGACGGATTGGCCGGAGGTCTGACTGAAGGCTGAAGGGTGAAGGATGAAGGCTGAAAAGAGGCAGAGCAGAAATACTTTGTTCATGGTTCTTGGTGCTTGGTGCTTAGTTGGGGGCACGGCCTGTGTTCAGGGCAAAGTTAACCCACGTGAGGTCGGCTAGCTGAAATTCAAAGTAGCCACCAGCGGTGACTTTGGCGGCGAGCTGCTGATTGAACCAGACGATGCTGGCCGCTGCGACGGGATCGGGCGCGGCGTCGTCAGGACGTGCCCAGGCATTGGTGACGGTGACAGGGAAATGCACGCGCTCACGGCGGCTGCTGAGGGTCCACTCGATCTCACCGACGACGTCAATGGTGGGCTGATCACCGATGAGGGTGCGCAGGGCGGTGCTATCGACGCTACTGAAGTCGGCGGTGTAAACGGCCCCTGAATTGGTGAGGCTGCTGCTAAAGATCAGCGGGCTGCTGGTGGGGGTCTCTTTAAGGGCAAAGCGGAAGGTGGCACCACTGAGGGCAGCGGCGGCGGAGCCGGGCACAAAAAAGGAGAAGCTGACCTGCCACTCAGCGAGCAGGGTGCAATCAACGGTCGGAGCAGCAACCCCTGTGATAGCTGCGTGAGCGGTGTATTTGGAGAGGTTGACGAAGATCGCGGATTCCACGATCTGGGGGCGGTGTCAAAATGGAAGGAGCCGTTGGCGGTGGTTGGCTGTTGTTTGCGATTGTTCGGCTTAGAGTCCATCGCGTGCAAGACATCAAAGATGATGCACACGCCAGCAATAAAACAGGCCGCTAGAATCACAGCGGCAATGATGTGCAAAATGCGCTCTTTCATTTAAGCAGAACAATTCAGCAAAGAGAGAGCTTTAATAAAGGCAGGGATTTCATCGTTGCCCATGGAAAAGACCGCTTTGCCGTCCTGCCAAAAGGTGACGGGGCAGTCTCGCTGGCTGCCGTCCATGCTGAGCATGAGGCTGGCCGGATGGTTTCCGTCTCCATCCTCAGAGTAGAGGGTGAGTTTTTCGGTGATGATGGTCATGATCTTATTGGTTAGCGGTTACCGTCTCGGGCCTTTGATCCAGCTGACGAGGCTGTAGCGTTTGCCTTGGGTGACTTCGGTGGCACGGTGCCAGAGGGCACTTCTAAAAAAGAGGAGATCACCAGCATTTTTAAAATGGGTTTCAGGTAGAGGATCACCTTTGAGTTCAAAGGTGCCTCCCTCGTATTTGGCGGGGTCGGTGAGCTGGAGCACAAGGGTGAGCTTACGCTCAAAGGGATCTTTGCAGAGCTCGCTGCTGTCCTGGTGCCAGTCGTAGAGTTGGCGGTCGGCACTGTCGTATTCTGTAAGCTGCCACTCGGTGCTGCTGTGCTGGAGATCATAGCCAAAGGTGGCATTGGCGCGGAGGATCTCGCCCTCGATGCGGCGGAAGAACCAGAAGAGATCCAGATCATCGTAGCGCAGCCAGCGCACGGTGGAGCGGCGCAGGGTGGCATCGACACGGCTTTGACCGCCATGGCCGACGACGGCTGGCTTGGCCGGGTAGTGTTTCACGGCATGCTTGATGAGCATGGTGCATTCTTTCGGGGTCAGAAAGGCTGGGCTGTGATACCAGTGATTACGAGTCATGAGGCGATGAGGGCAGACGCCCAGAAGGCGGCGTTTTGGTTTTGTTGGTTTGCGGTGAATTCAGGGAATCGCCGTGATGCGTGACCTTTAGCAATGCCTGATAAAGTTACGGTGCCTGTCATACCGCGCGGGCAGATGACCTGCACGCGGTCATGGTGCAGGATGGCACGCGTGGCGGCTGGCCGTGCTGTGACCAGGCCGATGACGGTGAGGCTGTCAGGCTCACAGGCAGCGAGTAAACGGGGATCTAAGGCCAGATCACCAGCAGATGAAAAAGGCAGGATCTCCATGAAGCGAAACTCGGGAGCCTCCAGCACATGCAGGCCGACGATCTGATCACAGGACTGCACGATGGCGAGCTTGGAACCAGGCAGGCCGGGAGGGCCGGGACTACCTGCATAACCAGGCAGGCCAAAGGAGATGCCGTAATCAGTCCCGCGTGGCCCTTTAGGGCCTGCCTCTGCCTCTATGCCAGGATTTCCAGGCGGTCCGGGAGGCCCAGGCGGGCCCGGTGTGGTGCTAGGACCAGCCGGAGGCCCCACAGGTCCAGGCGGACCAGTAGGACCTGCGACCGTTTGAGGTGGGCCGGGTGGCCCGAGGGCTCCTTTATTGCCAGGCGTCAGTGAGCCGGGATCACCTGCATCCCCTGGGTCACCTTTATCCCCCTGATCACCAGGTGGCCCAGGACTGCCACCGGCGGTGCCGGGGATGCCGGGGATTCCGGGGGCTCCCGGTGTGCCTGCACTTCCCGCAGGCCCCGCACCGCCAGTTGGCCCTGTGGGTCCCGCAGGGCCTTCAGGTCCGGTGGTGGCTGCAGCGGGATCAAAGTAGACATGAAAGCCATCATGCCTCTCAGTGATTTTGATCACATTCGGGCTGGCGATGGACTGCTGCAGCCGTGCGAGCACAAAGCTGACAAAGTCCCGAAAGTCGGAGACGTAAGCAAAGCCAGTGCTGCGTTTGAATCTATACGTTGTTTTTTGGCTAACCATAAGCGGCGGAATAAAAGGCGTTGTTACGGGCTAGCTGATCAGCCGTGAAGCTTTTGAAATGCCAGTCACTAAAGCCACGCCGCAGCCCTGCCACTGTGATCACGCCGGTGATGCTGGAGAGGCGGAATGGGCTGGCCGTGATGCGCAGGCTGTCACCGATGATCTGGGCACCGATGGCCGATGCGCTGGTCTGAATGACGCAGAGGCTAGAAGGCTCGATGCTGCCGATAAAAAGCGCATCGATGGGCAGGGTGACCACACTGCGCCAGAAAGGGACACGAAAGGTGATCTCATCTAGAAACCACGGCCGTGAGGCCTCTGTGGCATGCAGGCCCACGTGCCGCCCGTCAGGGATCGTGACGATGGCAAATTTATCACCCGCTTCTCCAGGCGTGCCGGGTGGGCCGGGATCACCCGGCAGACCGTTACTGCTAAAACCATCTGTGCCGGGATCTCCAGGATCTCCGGGGCTGCCGGGTTCAAAGGCAGGCGTGCCCGGTGGGCCGGGTGGGCCGGGTGGCCCGTCTGGTCCAGGGGTTGTGTTTGGCTCACCTATTTCTCCGGGTGGTCCGGCTGGTCCCGCTAGGTCATCACCAGGCGGACCGGGATCTCCCTTGGGGCCTTTGGGCCCCGGTTCAGTTTCTGCTGGCCCCTTGGGCCCCTGATCTCCCATCTCACCGGGATCACCGTCTGGGCCGATGGGGGCCACTGGGCTGGCCCCATTGCCGCCGGGGGCTCCAGGCATGCCATTGCTACCGGCTGAGCCCGGTGGCCCGGTTGGGCCGCTTGGCCCGTCAGGTCCCTTTGGCCCGGGGCCACCCTCGCCACCTGCGCCCTTGATGTAGATGCTGCCATCAGCGCGCACCTGAGATGTTGCCCCATCAAAATGCACATTGAAATTCAAAGCTTTGCCCATGAACATCACGAAGTCATTGAGTGACTCCACCTTCAGCACCCCTTTCGGCGGCAGGCGATATTTGAGCGGTTTTCGACGGGCTTCCATCAGCGGTGAGCCCTCCGGTAAAAGTCGGCATTGGCCTGCATTTGGTCAGTGGTAAAAGTGGGGAAACGCGCGTCTAAAAAACCACGGCGCACGCCTGAGACCACGATGGTGGCCACGGCAGGGCACTGAGCAGAAACGTGCAGACGCCAGCCCTTCAGCTGCAAGGTCACCGGGCTGGTGCTGATGATGGAGACGATGCGCAGAGACTCAGGCTCGATGCTGCCAAGAAAGCGCGCATCGATGACATGCATCATCGTGCGCTTTCTTAGCACCACCTTGATCTGCTCACGGAAGCGCGCCTCAGGCATCTCCACGGCCGCCATGCCAAAGATGCCCAGCGGCGTGTTTAAGATAGCTGTCTTGGTAGGGTCACCATCAGCCCCGTCAGGGCCGGGAGGCCCAGGACTACCTGGCGGGCCTAGGCCACCTGGAGGCGCAGCTGTGCCAGGCGTGCCGGGTGGCCCCGGTGGCCCTGCAGGTCCCGGTGAACCGTTTGGCCCCGGTGCCCCAGGGGGTCCCGGTTCACCCTCATAATAAATACTGCCCGGCGGCCCCGCAGGCCCCGGTGCGCCCGGAATAGAATTTCCCACAGGCCCCGGATCTCCGCGATCTCCGCGCTCACCGGCTGGCCCCGCATCTCCGCGCTCACCCACGCCACCCTTGCTGCCTTTGGGGCCTTTTCTACCCTTCGGGCCCACAGGTGGTGCGGGTGTGCCTGGTGTGCCCGCTGCGCCTGGTGTGCCTGGAGTTCCCGCACTTCCCGGTGGGCCATCACTGCCTGGCGGCCCCGGATCTCCAGGCGGACCCGCAGGACCGCCACTGCCACCGGCTAAATGATGATCCACACTCGTGAGGTTAGACGTGTTTTCGGAGCGGCCGCGCTCACCAGCAAAATGAATGTCGAAAGGCGCGCTCAGCCTCGGCCCTAACCACGCAGCAAAGTCACGCATCATGCGCAGCGTAGCGATGCCACGCTCAGCTCTTAGGCGATAGACTGGCCGCTTCTGGATCATTCAGGGAGGATCTTCTGCTGCGCCTCATAGGTGATGGTGACAAACCAGACCTGCTTACCTGGCAGCTGCTCCGAATTGATCGAGGCCCGACGCCAGCCATGCGGCCAGTGGTAGCGGTAGCCGCCCGTCGTCCAGAAAGTGAACTCGGTAAAATCTGGCGCATCCGCCGGAATCGCATTGCCCGGAATACCGCCAAACGGCGGCTCTGTGATCGTCACAAATGAATCACTCACCACCAGCTTCGGGATGCTTAATTCAGCAGGCTGTGAGCCTTCGGAGGGCCAGCCATAAACCGTCTCACCCAGCGCATTCGTCTGATTAGCCATGGCCCAATTGACGGATGGCGAAAACGTCTGTGCTGCTGCATTCACGCGGCGCGTGTAGGGTTTACTACCGATCTGGCCGCGCAGCTGCAAAGCCAGCAGCGTGTAGCCTGCGATCTCCGTCGGCTCCTTCGCCACATCCATGATATACATCTGCGAATGCGCCCCAGCTAAAGGGGAAAGCTCACCACGGGCAAAGATCGGATCGTCAGGCGTGCGCGTGGCGATGGACAGGCTGATCGAGTCAAAGCCCTCACTCGGCGTGTTCTCAGACTGCTGAAACAGCCGCCACGTTTCTGATGCAGTCTTGAAGCCCTTGTATTCCGCATCAAAGACCCACACATCACCCAATTGATTGGCCGCCACATCCACAGCCTTCATGATCGGGTAGCCCGGCATGGATGCGCCTGGGCTCACAAAGGCTTCATTGGTGGAATCCACAGAGTAAAAGCAGGAGTCGAAATCATTCGGCCGCACCCGCCAGCGCAGGCCACCGATCTGCTCTTCCAGAGCACCGAAAGAAATCACTTGGGGAGGTAAAGGCATACTAGGTCAGGGCACGTTCAAAAATTTCTGTTGTCTTAGTAGCGAAAGCGTCAAAGGCCGAGGTCAGCTCAGTCATGCCGCCATCCTTAGCCGTCTCCGCCGCAGGCGTCCGGCCACCGGCTGGCAGGCCTCGGGTAGTGCTTGGATCTGGCATATTACGACCGCCAAAATTCTCATCTAAAGAAGATCTGATCTTGCTATCCATCAGGCTGAAATTGCCGAAATGTTTGTTGATAGACTCATCATACATTTGACGAGATGTGTTCGTTCGTTTCTGAGCACGATCACGCGCATCATTCATTCCGCCTTGATCTTGGGAATAGCCTTGGATTGTGCTGCGGTTATTGTCATCTTTACCGCCACGCTGCTTTTCAGTCTTAGCTTTAGCATTCACCAGCTGCTCAGCTTTGCGGTTCGCCTCTTCATAGCTCAGGCCTAGATCATTCACCAAGCGCGCTGTGGTCTCGATGATGTCAGCTTCACGCTGTAGCTTCTCAGCCTTGCGGTCTTGACCTCGGGCCTGTGCCTCCAGAATATCCAGCTCCAAATCAAACAAAGCCAGATTCCTGATCTGTTGAGATTCCTGCTTGGTTTTTTCAGACGTCAGTTTTTGGCTTTGCTCAGCTGTTTGGGCTTCAGCATCCCTGATGCGTTCTTCTAAAGTCAGGATGCTTTGCTTCTTCTTTTCTCTTTCGATACCCAGCTGAGCCGTCAGCGACTCGCCACCCTTCTGGCCTTTCACGGCCGCCAGTTGCCGCTCGATGTCAGCCAGATCAGCTTTGGCAAGCTCTAGCTTCTCAAGGTCGATTAACTGCAGATCCAGTGTTCGGGTCTGTTCACCCTTCAGCGTGGCTTGCAGCTTTGTTAAAGCCTCATTGGCTTTAGTGGCTTCTTCGCCGCCCTTTTTGATTTCTTTGTTAGCGTCTGCCTGAGCTTCCTCATAAGCTTCACATTCAGCGGCCAGTTGCTCGTATTCAGCATTGAGCGCATCGGCCTCACGCTGCGCATCACGGCTGACTTCATTAGCGTCAGCTTGTTCTTTAGCAGCACCCGCGATAGCAGCTTGCAGCTTTGCCACACGTTCAGTGTAGGTGCCATATTCAGGCCCATAAGTGAAAGCACCGATCAGGCTTTTCACATCGCGGATCGTGCCTGAAATAGTCGCCGCTCCAAAATCTTTCAGGGCTTTCGTGGCGATGTCGATGACGTCATTAGCCTCAGCAATGCTGATGAGCTGCTCCTCACTGATGACTGGAGCTTCGGCGATTTCCTGCAGCGTCTCTTTGCTAGTCCTTAGCAGTGGCAAAAGATCACCAAATTTCTTGCCCATCAGGTCAAAGACCTCCGTGAATCCCTGGCCATTCTTCTGAGCGTTTTGGAAGCCTTCAGCCAGTTCAGCCAGTTGGCGTTCTGGAGACAGACGCACAAACGCAGCCGCATCAATGCCCAAAACTTTCAAAGCTTGATTCCCATCACTGTCCGCACCCTTACGGATCTCCAGATTCATTTTTTGAAGAGCCTTAAAAACCGTCTCCAAATCACTGCCGGTCAGTTTGGCTTGCAGACCGATACGCTGCAAGCTTTCCGGGCTTTCATTGAGTTGCTGAGCGCGGTCATAAAGGTTGTCATATTCATCGGCCAGATTCTTAATGGCTCCCACCGTCACCGCCGCAGCGGCACCAGTTAAGCCGCCAGAAATCCATGCAGGCGTAGGAATAGAGCCAATCTTGCCAAGAGCAGACTGCATGTCTTTTGAAGCTCTATCGACAATCGAAGCTGCACCTTTAGCTCCTGATTCGAGCTTACCATTGTTCCAGCCTAATTGAATTTCTGCAGCCATACATAATGGCCCGTGTCATTGACACGATTCAGCCGTCTCAGCCTTTGAAAGTCTCAAGCCACCGCTGATGCGCTTCCCGCACCTTCTCACGATTCTGCGCACGGCCCGTAGCCACGATGGCCTCCAGCAGCTCCTCCGTGCAGGCATTTTCCGGCAGTGAGATCACCACATCCTGCGTGGCAGTCTTTGCCAGATAAACCCAGTTTTCCCGCTGCTTTTTATCAGGGCCAACAAACTCAAAGCCAAAGGCCTCTAAAATGTAAAAGGCTTCTGATGTGATCATGATTTCAAACTTTTGAGGATTCTTTGCCACCAGCGGCCTTCGGCGTTGTCTTGACTCTGCGGCCAGCGCATGTCGCCGCCTTGTGATAGGAGATACTCATGGATGTAGGCCCAGCCGCGTTCTTGCGGTAAGTGATAACGGATGAAGTCTTCATTGGTGAGAGAAGGACAGGCCCTGGACACAAGTGACACGTAGGTGGCACTCAGGCAGGGCCGAGCTATTTTTTTTCGCGTGAGGCATCGTGCTGAGCGTTTGGCCGTGACGTGGCGCGGGTGGATTGGGCGCGCTGGTAAATGTCGTAAAATAAGCTCACCACCAGGGCTTGCTCAGAATTATCAATATTCTCCCGAGACCAGGCGCGGATGGTTTCCTCAAGATTCAGAGCTTTTTCTTTTGGAGTCAGTCGCTTCCAGTTGCCTTCACTGTCTTGGATCATGCCTGGCATAGACAGCCATTCCCGAGGCTCATGAGCACAGAACCAAATCACCCGCAGGGCGTCCGGTAACAAAGCAAACGGATGGCGGATCAGATCTTTCAAAGGCCCATCCTCCAAGGCTTCACGGTGCCGATTCCAATCTCCTTCACGATCGATGGCAAACGGAGCCAGCTCACGTCCCTTCCAGAAAAAGGGCAAGGCTCCAAAATCAGCATCTAAATTCGTTTTTTTACTGGAGGCATCAGATTCATCATCATCATCCATCATGATCGGCGCAGAGGCAGGCACGCTAAAGCCGTTCGACTCAAGGTTGAGATGGGCAGCTTCTTCGACCTCGATGGAGTCGCAGGGGTGCAGGGGGATTTCTTCGGTGTTCATGGGATTTGCAGGTGGCGTTTCACGCGGTCCATCGTCTTACCTTTGGCATTGCTGGAGACTAGGCTCGCGCGGCCTGTATTAGGTGCGCGGATCAGAATCAGCGGCTGACGGCTCCGCAGCATGTCACGGATGGCCTCACGATTACTTAGAGCCTGCATCATCCACAGCAGCGGATGCTCAGGGGATTCCGCCGCCAAGCTGCCGTTTCGGTAAGCCGTGCGCAGGATCTGCGGAGATTCAGCTGGGAGAAATAAAGCCTGCCCAAAGACAAAGAGCACCTCAGGCGCGGAGCCCTCCAGCCGCAGCAGCTGAAAGCCCAGGACAAGGAGAGAAGCCGCTAGCTTAATGTCACGCGTGCCCAGCAGACCCGGCATGCTGCTCATGCTGGGTGGTAACTGGCCATCAGCCAGCAGCCATCGCTGTGCGCCCTTGACTTTCATTTGGCGGTGCGGCTCTGCCTTACGAGTCCACTCGATGAGCGTATCTGCCGCCTTACAGGCTCGCAGAGCATCCAGCACCGGATGATGCGGATCGGCATCTTGCAGTTGCCCAGTCTGCACCATAGACATCACCAGCTTCGTCTGATGGCTGGGCAATTGCTCGCCCTGCGGATCTGGCAGCGTGTCTAGACTCACCAGCAGGCTTTCCCAGCGTTTACCACTCACGCGGTCCTCACTGAGATCAGGCTTCACCTGCACCCCTATAACGGACAAAGCCGCAGCCAGCTCCACGCTGGTGGTGCGTGTGTAAGCCGGTGCGGCAGTGTTCTTCATGATGTCTAAGGCGGGAGTTTTACGCAGTCACCACAAACGGTGCGTGCGTGATATTCATCGAAGTCTTCAGATCTTCCGTGAGCGTGTAGCTGTCCTCAGCGTCATCGAGCATCATGGTGCCGACAGCTGGATCAAAGCCGCGTTTCTCCACAGCAAAATTAGCCAGAGAGATCACACGTGTGCCGGGATGCTGAGCCGCGAGGCCTGCAGCCGTCACCACGAAAGCCGTGAAGCTGATGGCCGTCATCGGATTAAAATACTCGCGGCGGCGCAGGTTACCAAAGCGGTTCGTGCGGTCACGTGTCTGGCGGCTGAATTTGATTTTAAAATCTTCAACGTCGAGGTTTTCCTCATCGAGCAAGTCGTTGAGAGAGTCAGCCGAACCGTGAATGATGAGAGGAGTGGGAGCAGGCATAAGAGGAGTGAGGGATGAGTGGGGATGTTTTAGACTTCAGTGATCGTGACGGTGTAATCTTTACCAACCACAAAGGTAGCCAGCCAGTCAGCCGAGCGCACAGCCACGTCGATGTATTGGCCCGAATCAGCCTGCAGGCGCACACTGCCAGAGACTGGCGTGGTGTCGTGAGTCGTGATGGATTTACAGCGGCCGGTGAAATTCATGGAGGTCAAAGATGAGCGTTTAGTTAGCAGCACTAGAAACCAGACCAGGCGCGCGGAAATAAACGGTCGTGGCGTTCTTCACCACGGCCACCGCGTGCAGGAACCAGCCCGTGGTCAGATCAGCCACTGGGGCGATGCCACCAGCAGTGCCCGAGCTGATCAGCACCATGTTCGTCGTCAGACCGGAAGCCGCGATCACCAAGGCCGGATCATGGGAAACGTAAGAGATGCGCTGACCGGAGGAAGCCGAGTTCACCGCGATGCCTTCGACCACCCGCAAAGCCACAGCTCCATTGGCATCAGAAAGCTTGGCCTTGCCAAAGTTATTCACATCCACATCAGCTGCATCCAGATAGATCAGCTGACCTGCGGCGATGGTGGCACCAGCGGTGGCATAGCGCACCACGGCATTGTTGGAGGGCACCACATTGGCAGCGGTGATGGTGAGGTCAGCCGCGTGGGAAACGACGGCAAAAGCGGACAGCAGAAGAAGGGTAAGTTTGCGCATACAGAATTCCCAAGATGTCAATCTGGAGCCAGCTCATCTGAGCGCACCGTGACGATCACGTCCGTGCTGCGCGTGCGTGTGGCTGAGTCCGTGATCAGGCTCAGATCACTCTCACCCAGCCGATAGCCGATCATGTTCCAGCCAGTGCGCTGCGCCAAAGTCAGCCCGCGCAGATACGTGCTAAATGCCTGCACATCTGCTAGAATGTAGCGGATGCCGGCCGTCCATGTATTCTCCTGCACCGGATCACTTTTCTCGTGATTTTGTAACTCCACCAGGATCGTTAGCTTGAAGCGTTTCGGGTGCATCATCTCCACCGTTGAGGTCAGGAAGATGACCCGTGGATAGGTGGCCTCAGCTGTCGTCGGACCCACCACAAACGGCAGCAGCGTGGAGGAAGGCAGGCTCAGATCAGCGCGCCGTGAATGCACGTAATTGGCCAGCAATTGAGGGATGAGGGATTCAGTATTCGGAGGCATAAGAAAATCAGGTTAAACCAGCAGCCAGTTTTTTTTCTAAACTACGGGCAAGGAAAGGCAGCTGCCGCTGAATGGCTGCCACGCGATACTTCAGCACGTAATTAAACCGCCGCTGCATGTCAGAGATCGCCCGGCTAGTGATGCCGATCTTCACCACTCGTCCCGCACTGGTTTTTTGGTCACGCACATAGCCACCTGGGGCACTGTGACGCTTCACCCAGGCAGGCACACCACGCAGCGCACCGAAGCGGCCGCTGTAAGCCGAAGGCACCGCAGAGGCCAGCATACCCACGTTCTTCATCTTGCGGCGTCGATACGCTTTTAGCGCAGCCGGATCAGTCACCACAAAGGAAGGCTTAATGCCATTCACGCGGCCATTCCGGCCTCGACGTTTGCCATGCTCAGAGCCGCCATCAAAGCTGCGATGCCTTTTGAATTGAGACGGCAGACTCGGCACAGAATCGGCGATGCGTTGCATCTTAGAGACATCCTTCACCTTCCACGCCGCCCAATAAGCTGCAGCAGGCCCGTCAGCCCCTATCGACTTCATCGCAGCATACACCGTGCCCGGGTTAGCATACACGCGGCTCAGATCACGCATCACCGCGCCCTCACCCTGCTTCTTGGCAGCCGTGCCACTCACACCCTGAGAATGCGGCGGAATGATCTGCACCAGCCCTGGCACATTGCCCGAGGAGCTAATCAGCAGCCGCACATTGTCATTGAGCAGCTTGTTTTGCTCAGCCGCCGTTTGAGAGGGAAACTGTGCCAAAACTTTCAGCAGCCGTGAGGCGTCAATTTTGGCCGTGATGATCATGAGCTTTGAGAAAACTGCGTGGCCGTGATGCGCCAGTTGAGATCGCCCGAGTCGTAGCCATCCACGCCATCCACGCGCCAGGACTGAGCATTGATCGTCAGGATACCGCCATCAGGTGGGGCAGTGGTTAACCAAGTTTTCTTCACCGAGATCGTCAGCGTCTGCACCAGGCGAAAGCCAGACCCGTCTGCCATAGCCACCTGCGAGGCAGGCCCCCGAGTGATCGCCGCAGGATAGGTAATGCCAGCCCAGCGGAAGCTGCCAGAATAGCAGGTTTCTTTGATTTTTTGCTGCAAGGCCATCGCAGCTTGAATGGCTTTGAGGCTCATAAGCTTTGGAGGCGGGGGCTGGTCGTCGCAGCGGCGGAAAGTTGATTGAGTGCGTAGATCAGCTGCTGGTTATTCACCACCTGATTGCTGTGGCTGAATCCATCCACTGGGTGGATCTCACCGTCACAGGATTCACGGGCCATCTGGCGCAGCTGCACGATGATTTGGCGGTCACCCTCCTCGATCACAAAGCGGCGGATGCCGTTGAGCGTTTCATCGGGGTGAGATTCTTCTTTGACGGTGGCCATCATACCGTCAGAGCAGTGTCAAAAAAGAAGATGCCGCCCCAAACCAAAAGGGCGGCACCTATGTTTTCAACAAACCTGAAGACACTCAGGAGAGAGATTAACCGAGCAGCGTGGCGATGAACTCAGGCTTCCAGCATTTGACGCCGTAGAATGCCATGAGCTTGATCTGGTTCATGCCGTAGCCTTTGTAGAGGCGGGCAGAGAAGGACAGGCCAGTCTTTTCATCGACCAGCACCGCGATCTCCTCACCGACGTCACCGCCGGGTGGCTGTGCGGGTGGGCGCATGGCAAGCTCGATGGCGGACTTGTGGAAGCCCACGTTGGCCGTGTAGCTGTTGCCCACCGTGATCGCCGCATTGTCAGCCGCAGCGATGCGCAGACCAGGGTAGTTGATCACGATGTCACCGGAGGTGGCGGTGCTGCCAGTCTTCACCACGTATTTGTTCGTGGTGTCGGAGGCGTGAGTGATGATGTCACCAGCTTTGATGCCGGTGCTGTTCACCGTGCCGGTATCAAAGGTCAGAGAGGTCTGGCCGATGGCCTCAGCACCATTGATCAAGTAGCCAGTGCCAGCACCCTTGGTGTGGCTCTGCACACCTGCAGAGGTGCGGATGCTGAAGCCGGAGACGTTCAGCAATTCACCACGGCGGAGCATAGCGTCACCACCAGCTTCATTGACCTTGGTCAATTGGCTGAGGTTGCGCAGATTGGTGCCAGCGACGCTGTTGATGATGAGTGAGAGCTCACCGTCATCAAGGGTGCAGCCGTTGTCCTCAAGGATCTGGCGGAGCTCATTGATGGAATTGAAGTTGCTGCCAAACGGCGTGGTGCCAGCGGTGCCAGTGGCGCGGGATGCACCCTGATAGGCGGCAGTGCCGATGGAGCTTTCCATCTGGTTGATCATCTTGCGGATGCCTTGCTTGTAGAGCTGCTGG
>Ga0114981_10000260_pt1 | contig 33404 bp, 29 predicted proteins | sample S_140806_MF_Meta_FD_87028 | JGI IMG/M metagenome (GOLD analysis project Ga0114981, IMG submission 87028) | Freshwater microbial communities from Lake Simoncouche, Canada to study carbon cycling - S_140806_MF_MetaG | ecosystem: Environmental > Aquatic > Freshwater > Lake | place: Lake...
CTGCTCATCGCCAGACCATCGGCCTCACGCACGGTCTCGATGCCGTGGATGACGACATTGAAATCGAGATCCCGAACGAGGCGACGGATGATGGCGAGCTGCTGGTAGTCTTTTTTGCCGAACACCGCGTCATCCGGCTGTACGAGGTTGAAGAGCTTGGCCACGATGGTGCAAACGCCATCGAAATGACCGGGGCGGCTGGCTCCGCAAAGCGTCTTCGACAGGCTGGTCTCGAAAAGCTGGAGGCTGCGGTCCGCCAGATACAGATCCTCGGCCTTCGGGGCAAAAATGGCATCCGCGCCGTTGTCGCGGCAGATACCGAGATCCTCAATGAGAGTGCGGGGATACTTCGAGAAATCCTCCCCCGGCCCAAATTGCGTGGGATTCACGAAGATGCTGACGATGACATTGCCTGCCTGCCCGGCCAGCTCGCGAGCGGCACGGATGAGAGCTGCGTGGCCCTCGTGCAGCGCCCCCATGGTGGGCACGAAGACACAGCGCGTGCCGCGATTGATGCTCGTCCAGGAGCGAAGCTGACGAACGTTGTTGATGATGTTCATGATTTGAGATCGCGGGATTCAAACACCGCGTAGCCGAGGGTGAAGAGAGTGATGTTGGTGGCGAAAACGACCGCAAAGCCCCGGAAGACGAGCGGCCAGTCGATGGTCTCGGCCAGCAGCCGCGTCCAGGCGGCCATGTGGCGGGTGATGAGCAGGTGCTGGTAGCTTTCCATGAAGCCGCTGTTTCGCAGGATGAAATCGACGAGGATGTAGGAGAGCGCTCCAATGGTGGCAGCAGCCGGTTTGATGGGAAAGCAGGAGAGGAAAAAGGCGATGCTGGCCATGGCCGTCATGCTCAAGCCAAGGCCCAGCATGGCAAAAGCGTAGCGCTTGATACCCTCATCCCAGTCGTAAAAGGACACGATGTCCATGTCCATGATGAGCACGCAGAAGCCGCCCCCCCAGCCACGCAGCGCGAGGCCAAGAATGAAAGCCGTCCAGGCGAGAAACTGGATCAAGAAGAAGGCGTAGCAGAAGCAGGTCAGGTATTTCAGCAGCAGCACGCGAAAACGCGTCACCGGCCGGGCCAGCAAGAGTCGCAAATGGCCGTCCTCGCCTTCCTTTGCCACGATGTCACCCGCCACGAGCGTGAGGTACAAGGCCCCCAGGAAAAAAACAGACATCGAAACGACGATGAGGGACACAGTGAGCGCCGAGAAGTAGTAATCCATGTTCTCGCCGGAGCCGACGATGGCCTTCTGCACCGGTCCGAGGCCCTTCACCTTGATGAGCCAAAGGATGAGCAACTCCAGCAGCACAAAAGCCCCGAAGCCAATGTAGGTGCGGCGGCGGGCGAAGAGCTTCAGCAGCTCACCGCGCCATTGCTGGAAGAACAAAATCATCAATACCCATCATGCAGGCTCAGCGCCCGCAGGCAAGGCTCACACCAGCAAATCCTTCACCACATGCCCGTGAATGTCCGTGAGGCGGTAATCGCGGCCTTGGAAGCGATACGTCAGCCGTTCATGATCGAAACCGAGCAGGTGCATCACCGTCGCCTGGAAGTCATGCACATGGACTTTGTTCTCCGCCACACTGAAACCGAGTTCATCCGTGCTGCCATAGTCGAATCCGGCCTTCACACCGCCGCCGGCCATGAAGAGCGTGTAGCAATCCGGGTAGTGATCGCGGCCCAGCACCTTGCTCGCGGCCGTGCGGCCCTCGCGGAACGGCGTGCGGCCGAATTCGCCGCCCCAGATGACCAGCGTGTCTTCGAGCAGGCCGCGCTGCTTGAGGTCTTTGATCAAGGCGGCCACCGGCTTGTCCGTGGCGGCCATTTTGTTGGTCAAACCGGTGGTGATGCCCAGACCTTCACCCGTTCCGTGGAAGTCCCAGCCCCAGTCGAAGAGATTCACGAAACGCACGCCTTTTTCGATGAGACGACGCGCCAACAGGCAGTTGTTCGCAAAACTCGCCTCGCCGGGCTTCGCGCCATAGGCTTCGAGCACGTTTGGCGACTCCTTCGAGATGTCCATCACCTCCGGCACACTCGTCTGCATGCGATACGCCAGCTCATACTGGGCGATGCGTGTGACCGTCTCCGGATGGCCGAATTCGGCGACTTGCTGCTGATTGAGCGCCTGCAACGTATCGAGCGTCTTGCGGCGCATCTCGCGGTTCATGCCCGCCGGATCACTCACGAACAAAACGGGATCGCCCTTGCTGCGGCATTGCACACCTTGATACACGCTCGGGATGAAACCGCTGCCCCAACAGCCCTGCCCGCCGCTCGGCTGCGTGCCGCTGGAGATGAGCGAAACAAAGCCCGGCAGGTCCTGATTCTCCGTGCCCAGGCCATACGTCGCCCACGAACCCATCGAAGGCCGCCCCTGCCGCGCATGCCCGGTGAACAGCAGCAGCTCCGCCGGCGCATGATTGAACTGGTCAGTCGTCATCGACCGCACCATGCACATCTCGTCCGCGATCGTGTGAAAGTTCGGGCACGCATCACTCATCCAAAGGCCACCTTTGCCGTATTGCGCAAACGTGCGCGGTGTTCCCATTAGCTTTGGCACGCCGGTGGTGAAGGCAAAGCGCCGCCCTTTGAGAATCGAATCCGGGCAATCCTGCCCGCTGCGCTTCACCAGCTCCGGTTTGTAATCAAAGAGGTCGAGATGCGGGGGGGCCCCGCTCATGTGCAGGTAGATCACCCGCTTCGCCTTCGCCGAATGGTGCCCATGCTTCGGGATCATCGGGTTAGAGGATTGCGGCAACGCCGCAGCCTCCTGCTGCATCGCATGCATCGCGATGGCCCCGAGGCTGAACTGCCCCGTCGCCCCGAGAAACTGGCGGCGCGTGGTGAACTGGAGTTGGTCGTGGAGAATGGGGTTCATGGGGAAATTTGCCTTTGAGGTCACAAATTGTGACCTCAAGTTTGGCGGGTGTTCAGGGATGGAATCCGATTTGTTTGCGAGGCGCTGGCGGAGGCGGAGCCAGGAGTGGCATTAGCTTCTTGTAGATGTCGCGAAGGGAAGCGTCGTGGATAAGGAGCGTGTTGTCGATCTCGGCCAGACGCTTGAGTATCGAGGCATTCGCGGCGATTTGCTCACGGATTTCGATGAAGGCCCGGATGACATAGACGCTCATCGAGATGGCGCGGTCACTGTTCAGCACCGAGGCCGCCATGAGGGCGCCATGCTCGGTAAAGACGCGGGGCGGTTTGCGACGACCGCCGCGCCCCTCCGGCTTTGATATCACAGATTGTGATATCAAAAGTAGAAACTCCTCGCGACTGACGACGAAGGAGAAATCTTCAGGGAATCTTTTCAGGTTACGTTTGATCGCCTGATTGAACGCCATCGTCGTGACGCCATACAGCGCCGCCAGATCGGAATCCAGCACGACACGCTGGCCGCGCACGGTGTGAATGGGGATGTCGATGGATTTTTGGGCAGCCATGGCTTCGGATTGAATCACCTCCGCATCAAAAACTCATCCAAATTCATGACCACATTCGCCACGGCCGTCCAGGCGGCGAGTTCGACGACATCAGCGCCAGCTTCCACAGGTCCGAGCGGCTCGGTGGCCATCTTCGTCGCAGCGGCGGTGTCCTTTTGATACATCTCGAGGCTTTCCGCATGAAGCTGCGTCAAGGCGGTCAATTCGGTCGCCGTCGGCTCACGCGAGAGACAGAGGCGGAACATCAGCGAAAGCCTGTCCTTTACGTCTGTTCGGTCCTTTCCGTCCTTCAAGACGATCCGCCGCGCCATCGCCTGATGCGTTTCGATGAAGACGGGGTCATTCAGCGTCACGAAGGCCTGCAGCGGCGTGTTCGTGCGGCTGCGGCGGATCATGCAGACCTCGCGATTGCCCGCGTCGAAGGTCGTGAAGCTCGCATACGGCGAATTGCGCCGCACCTCCGTGTAAAGACTGCGGCGGTGAGCATCCTCGCCCTTGCTAACCTCCCAGTCGTTGCTGCGACCAAACGCGGTGCTCAGGCCGAGATTCGGTGTGACGGGCCGCACGGGCACGCCGAACATCTTCTCCGAAAGCAAACCGCTCACGGCGAGCGCTTGATCACGCAGCAGTTCGCCGGTGGGGCGGAAACGCGGCCCACGAGCCAGCAAGCGGTTATCAGGATCATCCGTTTGTAGTTCGGGCTTTAGCCCGTCAGAACGGCCTGAAGGCCGAACTACGAACGAAGAGCTCTGCTGATATGCCTCACTCGTCACCATCAGTTTCAGCAGGTGCTTGATGTCCCAGCCGCTGTCCATCAGCTCCGCAGCAAGCCAGTCGAGCAGCTCGGGATGAAACGGCAGATCGCCCTGGCTGCCGAACTCTTCGCTGCTGCGCACGATGCCGGTGCCGAACAGGCTTTCCCACAGACGATTCACGGCCACGCGGGCCGTGAGCGGATTGTCGCGGCTCACGAGCCACTTTGCCATCGTGAGGCGGTTCTTCGGCTCGTTCGCGGGCAACGGATTGAAAACAGCAGGCGTGGCTTCCTTCACTTCATCGCCGAGCGACTGCCAGTTCCCGCGAAGCTGCACTTTCGTCACGCGGCGCTGCTTCGGATCAAGGTCACGCATGATCGGCACCGTCACGGGCTTGATCGCGGAGAGCTCTTGGGTCGCGGCAACGAGTCGCGTGCGCTCGGCGGCAGATTCTTTGGCGATGTTTCGCACATAATAATCCACGACGACCTTCTGCTGCTCCGGCGTGCGTTTCGGCAGCGCCAGCGCGGCGATGACATTCGCGGGAATCTTCGCCGCCTGCTGCACGCGGGCATCGCCGGTGAAACTGAGGCGGAAATTCCCGAGGGTGTGCTGCTTGAACTCGCTCTTCTGCTCCAAGGTCACGCGCAGCTTTGCGCCCGCAGGCACCACGACGGGTGAATTTGTCAAAAGCGTGAGCGTGTGCGGTTTTTCCGCCGCGCCACCGACGGCCCAGCCCTTGCTTTTCGGAGCGAGGAACTTCACGGTCTCAAAACCGCTCTGTTCGTAATCAGCCAGTGCCGTCGTGAAACCCACCGACACCGGGCCGCTCACCGCAAAAGCCTTCTCCTTCACCGGCGCAGGCGTCAGATCACTCTTCCAGACGATCTGGCGCTTCTCATCAAGCAAGACGACGCGAAAGCCTTCCAATCGGGTGTGAACGCTGCCATCCGTGCGGTTCCACACCACCACGCGATCCACCGGCTTCGCGGCCTTCAGATCGACTTCCCACCACGGATCGTTGTCGTTGCCACTCGTGTGCGACACGCTGCCGTTCTTGTACTCGCCGCTCGTGTTGCCGTCGTTGGCGCGTTTCGCCGCCGCGTCCTGATACTGGCTGCTGTGACTCGCCACCCCCTTCGGCGCGAGGTTCTCCGCGCCGCTGAAAACCTGCACCTCGGCCAGTTGCAGCATCTTTTTGGCCCCCGGCAGCTCCACGCGCACAAAGCGAGCCTGCGAAGCCGCCTTCGCATCCGGCGGCACCACCTCGGCTTTCAGGCTCGTGAGCACAAAATTCCCGAAACCGGCCTGCGGAGCCGTTTCGAGCCTCAGAGCGCTCAGTTTATCACCCGTGAGCGGCAGTTCGACCGTGTAGCTCGCGGTGTCCTTGTTCTTCGCGAGGATCACGCGACCATCGTTTTCGATCTTCGCGCCGCTTTCGCTCACTTTGACAGGCTTCGGGCTCTGCCAGCCCAAATCCCGCGCAAAGCCGCGGTCCCACGCGTCGAGGCCCGCGAGCCATTTCGCGTCCGGTTTCGTGAATTTCGACTCCAGCGCCGCGATCTCGGCTTTCAGCGTCTCACGCTGCTTTTTCCGTTCCGGCGTGTCGAAGGAGTGGAAGGGCGCTTCGTCCTTTTTGTCACTGTCGGCGCTTTGATTGAGGAAGGCGTAGAACTGGAAGTACTCGTTGATCGTGATGGGATCGTATTTGTGCGTGTGGCACTGCGCACAGGCCATCGTGGTGCCCATCCACACCGCAAAGGTCGTGTTCACGCGGTCGATGATCGCCGCGTTGCGGAATTCCTCGTCATCCGTGCCGCCTTCGTTCTGCGTCATCGTGTTCCGATGAAACGCGGTGGCGATGAGCTGGTCGTCCGTCGGGTTCGGCAGCAGATCGCCCGCGTTTTGCTCAATGGTGAACTGATCGAAAGGCATGTTCGCGTTCAGCGCACGGATGACCCAGTCACGATAGGCCCAAATCTCCCGTGGCTGATCACTCGGATAGCCAGAGGAGTCCGCGTAGCGTGCGAGGTCCAGCCATTGGCGGGCCCAGTGCTCGCCGTAGCTGGGTTTATTGAGATAAAATTGCACCGTATCGCTCAGCTCGGACCGTTCAAAACGCGCCAGCTCCTCCAGCGTCGGCGGCAGCCCAGTCAAATCGAGCGCCACACGGCGAATCAGCGTGGCTCGGTCCGCGGCTGGAGAAAACGATAGCCCTTCCTTCTTCAGACGCGCCGCCAGAAACGCATCCACGGGATTCTTCGCTCCGGCAGGCACCGCCGGCCTAACCACCTTCTCATAGCTCCAGTGCTTCCCCCACTTCGCGCCCTGCTTGATCCACTCTTTTAATAAAGCGACCTGCGCCGGTGAGATCGTCTTGTGCTGCTTCGGCGGCGGCATGACCTCATCAGGGTCCGTGCTCACAATGCGCTGGATGAGGGCGCTTTTCTCCGGATCACCCGGCACTACGGCGATCACACCGTCGTTGCTCGTCTTCGCGGCGGTTTCGTCGTCGAGACGGAGGTCCGCCTCGCGTTTTTTATCGTCGGGGCCGTGGCAGAAAAAGCAGTTCTCGCTCAGGATCGGGCGGATCTGTTTGGAAAAGTCGATGGGCTCCGCCAGGGCGGAGGAAACGAGGGCAAAAGTGATGAGGGGGCGGATCACGGCGCACTCATACGCTCGTCAGAAGCGATTTTCGACGGTGGGCAGCATTCTCCATATCGGCGAAGGCCCACCGGTCGCGCTTCTCCCCTTGCCAATTCCGCCGCGAGTCCCTAGCTTGGCGGCCCCACTCGCATGAAAATCGGATTCAACCTCCTTCTCTACACGGGCCACGTCACCGAGGCCAATTACCCCGTCATCGAAAAACTCAAGAAGGCCGGCTACGACGGCGTCGAGCTGCCGATTTTCGATGTGAGCAATCCCGCTCACTTTGCCAGCATCGGCAAGGTGCTCAAAGACAACGGCCTCGAATGCACGGCTGTGACCGTTTTGCCCGATGAAGCGCACAATGCCATCTCCCCCGTCGCCGCGAACCGCCAGGGTGCCATCGACCACCTGAAGCGCGTGCTCGAATGCGCTCACAATGCCGGCGTGCAGACGCTTTGCGGCCCCTACTACCAGGTGCTGGGCCAGTTCACCGGTGCCTTCCCCACGGAAGCCGAACTCAACCACGCCGCCGAAGTGCATCGCGCCATCGCGCCGGTCGCCCAAGCTGCAGGCGTGAAGTGCGCCATCGAAGCGCTGAACCGCTTCGAGAGCCACCTCCTTAACACGATGGAGCAGGCCGCCAGCTACGTGAAGCGTGTGGATCACCCGAATTTCGGCACGATGTACGACACCTTTCACGCGAACATCGAAGAGAAGAACCCATTTGCAGCCATCGACACCGTCTTTGCCTCCGGCAAGCTCAACCATGTGCACATCTCTGAAAACGACCGCGGTACGCCCGGTCGCGGCCACATCAATCTCACCGAGCAGATCCAGCACCTCAAAAAGATCGGCTACAACGGCTGGATGACCATTGAGGCCTTCGGCAGCGCCCTGCCGGACCTCGCCGCCGCCACCCGCGTCTGGCGTGACTTCTTCCCCAGCACCGAGCAGGTCTATGAAGAAGGCATCCAGGTCATCCAGAAGGCGCTGGCCTGATGAAAATGACGAATGAGAAATTCCGAATGACGAATTAAACCCGAAGCCCGAACCACCGCCTCACCGCTCGTTCGGGCTTCGAATTTCGACATTCCTTCGTCATTCTGAATTCTGAATTCGTCATTTTCCGCTCTCAATCACGCACAGAACTCTCTCACTCCACACGTTATCCAACCTCTCATGAACCCACCCACCAACTCACCTGCGGCCACCTCGCGCCGCGATTTCATCACCAAAACAGCAGGCGCTACGGCAGCCACCGTCGCCAGCACGGGCCTCACCGTCGCTCAGTCGGCCAATGTCGCCGGTAGCGACCGCGTCAAAATCGGCCTCATCGGCTCCGGCGGCCGTGGCTCGGGCGCTGCTGACCAGGCGCTCACCACGCCAAATGCCAATTTCGTGCTCCATGCCGTGTGCGATGCCTTCAAAGAAAAAGCCGAAGGCTCCCTCTCCAACATCCGCAACAAACACGCCGAGCGTGTGCAGGTGGAAGACCGCATTTACGACGGCGTCGAAGGCTACAAGAAGGTCATCGACTCCTGCGACCTCGTCATCCTCACCACGCCTCCTGGATTCCGCCCGTATCACTTCGAAGCCGCCATCAACGCCGGCAAAAACGTGTTCATGGAAAAACCCGTCGCTGTGGACAGCCCCGGCGTGCGCAAGGTGCTCGAAATGGCCAAAGTGGCCGACGAGAAGAAGCTCAAGGTCGTCGTCGGTCTCCAGCGCCGCTATCAGAACTGCTACATCGACGCCTTGAAGCAGGTCAAGGAGCAGGGCATCATCGGCGACATCGTCTCCGGCCAAGTGTATTGGAACGGCGGCGGCATCTGGTTCCGCGACCGCAAGCCTGAGATGAACGACCTCCAGTATCAGCTCAACAACTGGTACCACTTCACCTGGCTCTGCGGCGATCACATCAACGAGCAGCACATTCACAACATCGACGTCGCCAACTGGTTCATCGGTGGTCACCCCGAAAAAGCCGCCGGCATGGGCGGTCGTCAGCAGCGTGTGGACAAGAAGTGGGGCCAGATTTATGACCACCACTACGTCGAGTTCACCTACGCCAACGGCGTCCGCGTGAACAGCCAGTGCCGTCACCAGAGCAACACCAAGCCCGACGTGCGTGAAGAATTCACCGGCACCAAAGGCAAGCTCTACCTCGACAACAGCGGCAAGTGCTACGCCGTCGATCACAAGGGCAACACCATCTGGAAATACCGCCCCGCACGCGGTGGTGACGCTGGCGCTGAAGGCAAAGGCAAGAAGAACAAAGGCGGCACCGCTGGCGATCCGAACCCCTACCAAGTCGAGCATGACACCCTCCAGGCTGCCATCCTCAACAACACGCCCATCAACAACGCCTACTACGGCGCTGAGAGCACCATGACCGCCGTCCTCGGCCGCATGGCCACCTACAGCGGCCAGGAGATCACCTGGGATCAGGCGCTGAACTCCAAAGTGCAGCACATGCCCGCCATCATCACTGCGGAAAGCGAGCCTCCGGTCAAACCTAACGCCGAAGGCTGGTACCCCATCGCCATCCCCGGCCAGAAGGTCGAAGGCGTCGAAGTGTTCTAATCCAAGTAACGGGGGCATTCCAGCCCCCTACCCAACGACCTGGCCCAGGAATGGCCCGGTTACCGCCGCAGCGTGCGAAAGTGCGCTGCGGCTTTTTTGTGCCCCGGTTGGAGTCATGGAGACCTGGAGTCTTGTGCCATCGGTCCAACGCTCCATGACTCCACTAATCCATCGGCTCAGATCAGGCCCAACGCCTCTTCCACGCCCGCGCCATCATGCACCATCGCCATCAGGGCCCGCGTGATGCCCTGCGGATTCGGATGCTGGATCACATTGCGACCATACACAATGCCCGCCGCACCTTGATGGAGCAGTCCCTGCGTGCGTTCGAAGATCTCGCGCTCACTCACCTGGCCTCCGCCGCGCTCCGAGGACACTTCGCGAATCATAAAGCCTCCGTCAAAATCCCCACCAGCTCTTCATGACTAAGCACTACCGGATTGGCCTTCATGCTGCTCGCTGCGGCGGCTTTGCGGGCGATTTCATCCAGATCGCCATCGCTAAGGCCCCAGGCACTCAGTTTTGGAATGCCTAGACGTTCGGTCATGCCTCGCAGCCAGTCGATGGCATCGCCGCCAAGAAGTTCATCCACGCGATCAAACTTCTCGCGATTCACGACTCGCTTCGCATTCGCCGCCCAAACAGGGGCCAGCAGCGCCGCGCACACGGCTCCATGCGGCGCATGAAACATCCCGCCAATCGGCGCAGCGAAGCCATGCACGGCACCGAGGCCCGCATTCGCCAGCGCCATGCCGCTGTAGAGAGCACACAGCGCCATGTCCTCGCGAGCGTCGAGGTCGTTTCCATCGTGACAGGCCTTCTCCAGCGATCTCACCGCCCGCTGGATGCCATCGACGCAGAGCGCATCCGTCATCGGCTGCGCTCGTGAGCACACGAAAGCCTCCAGACACTGCGTGAGCGCATCCATCCCACTCGCTGCAGTCACATCAGGCGGCACGCCACGTGCCAGCTCAGGATCGATCAGCGCCACACGCGGCAGCATGCTCACATGCCGCAGGCTCGCCTTCACGCGATGCACCTCACTAGCGATCACCGCATTCCGCGTGGCCTCCGCGCCCGTGCCAGCCGTCGTCGGCACGGCAATGAAAGGCAGCGGAGCCGCATCGAGCGCCTTCCCTTCCCCGATCACCTCGATGTAGCGCATCAAATCGCCCGGCTGCGTTGCCATCGCCGCGATGGCCTTGCCCGCATCGATCACACTGCCGCCGCCGATGGCGACCACCACGTCCGCACCTTTTACCAAAGCCACACCACGCTCCACATCGTCCACCGTGGGCTCACCGAGCACCGCGAAACGTTTCGCCAAGGGCAGCACGGGAAAGCGATTCGGATCACTTCCCGTCACCAGCAGCACCTGCGGCCCAAAACCCGCGCACAAGCCCTCCAGTTCGAACACCACTCCGCGTCCGAAAACAATCCGCTGCGCTGTCGCAAACTCGAAACGATTCATGTCAGCGCCATAGCCCGGCTTCGAGTGCCGCGCTACGTCGTTTCAAAGAAGGCGGATTCACGCACGCCTCACTTTTCATTTTCAGCACGGTTTGCCACTTCCCACCGCTTCGCTACGCTCGCCGTCCCCATGGCAAAGAAAACCGCCCGCAAACTCATCGCCGACTCCATCCGCATACGCGGCGCACGGCAGAACAACCTCAAGGGCATCGACCTCGACCTGCCGCTCGGCCAGTTGAGCGTCATCACCGGCCCCAGCGGCAGCGGCAAGTCGTCACTCGCCTTTGATACGATCTACGCGGAAGGCCAGCGGCGCTATGTGGAGACCTTCTCGCCTTACACGCGACAGTTCTTCGAGCGCATGGACAAGCCGAAGGTGGACAGCATCGAAGGCATCCCGCCTGCCATCGCCATCGAGCAGGTCAACAACATGCGCAGCACGCGCAGCACCGTCGGCACCATCACGGAGATCAATGACTACCTCAAAATGATCTTCCCGCGTCTCGCCGAGGCCACCTGCCCCGGCTGCAAACGCCCCGTGAAGCCCGAGACGCCCGAAACCATCCTTCACGACCTCCTCACGCATCACAGCGGCTCGCAGGCGCTCATCCTCTTTCCCGTCCCGGTGCCCCAAAACGCCGTCACCGCCGACTTCGCCGCGTTTCTGCAATCCCAGGGCTTTCTCCGCCTCCATCTCTACGGCCAAACCCTCCGCCTCGACGAACTCGGCACCCGCAAACTCCCCGCGCAGGTGCTCGTCATCCAGGACCGTCTCACCCTCGAAGCCAAAACCAAATCCCGCCTCTCCGAATCCCTCGAAGCTGCCCTCCGCCACGGCAAAGGCCACTGCGCCGTTTCCTTCGACCAAATCATCAATCATCAATCACAAATCATCAATTATTCGACTGACTGGTCCTGCGCCGATTGCTCCATCACCCTCCCCACGCCCACCCCCGGCCTCTTCTCCTTCAACTCCCCACTTGGTGCCTGCCCCACCTGCCGCGGCTTTGGCCGCACGCTCGGCATCGACATCGGTAAAGCCATCCCGGATGAGTCGCTGAGCATCAATCTCGGCCTCGTGCGCCCTTTCCAGAGCAGCAGCCACGGCGAATCGCAGCTCGATCTCGAACGCGCCGCCCGCAAGCGCGGCATCGACATCCACAAGCCCTTCGACGACTACACCGCCGAAGAACGCGATTGGCTCCTCAACGGCACCTGCGACGACCCCGAGCTCGCCTACAATCGCGGCGAGTGGTATGGCGTGCGCGGTTTCTTCAAGTGGATGGAATCCCGCAGCTACAAGATGCACGTGCGCGTCTTCCTCAGCCGTTACCGCGCCTACACCGAGTGCGCCGCGTGTGATGGTGGCCGCTTGAAAAAAGAAGCCTACGCCTTCCGCATCGGCCCGCACACCATCGCGGATCTGTGGCACATGCCGGTGAGCGAGCTGCATCCGCTTTTACAGAGCTGGCCGCTCAAAGAAGGCGATCACGCCGCCATCATGCTGCGCGATGAAATCGCCAGCCGCGTCAGCTACATGGACCGCGCCGGCCTCGGCTACCTGAATCTCGACCGCCAAACGCGCACCCTCAGCGGCGGCGAACTGCAACGCGTCAACCTCACCACCTGCCTCGGTGCTTCGTTGGTGAATACCCTCTTCGTCCTCGACGAACCCAGCATCGGCCTTCATCCCCGCGACATCGGCCGTCTCATCGGCGTCATGCACGGCCTCCGCGACAAAGGCAACACGCTCCTCGTCGTCGAACACGAAGAAGCCGTCATGCACGCCGCCGACAACCTCATCGACATCGGCCCCGGCCGAGGCGAGAAAGGCGGCGAACTCGTTTTCAACGGGCCGCTGGAGAAGCTCTCGAAGACGAAGGGCTCGCTCACTGGGGATTATCTTTTTGGGCGGAAGAGCATCCCGGTGCCGACGGAACGACGCCCCGTGAGTAATCGGGCCATTCCTGGCCCATCACGGGGCAAGAATGCCCCGGCTACTCTTTCCATCCGCTCCGCCCGCCAAAACAACCTCCGCAAACTCGACGCCGATATCCCGCTGAACGCCTTCGTCTGCATCACCGGCGTCAGCGGCTCCGGGAAATCGACGCTCGTGCACGACGTGCTCTACCGGAACCTGCAAAAGCTGCGCGGCGAAGTCTGCGAAGAAGAACCGGGCCGCGTGGGCAGCATCAGCGGCTGGGAGCAGCTCGGCAGCGTGGTGATGGTGGATCAATCACCGCTCGCTCGCACGCCGCGCTCGACGCCGGCGGTGTTTGTCGGCGCTTTTGATCACATCCGCACGCTCTTCGCCGCGTGCGATGATGCGGCCACGCAGGGCATCATGCCCGGCTTCTTCAGCTTCAACAGCGGCGAGGGTCGCTGCGAGCGCTGCATGGGCAACGGCTTCGAAAAGATCGAGATGCAGTTCCTCAGCGATCTCTATGTCACCTGCCCCGAGTGCGAGGGGAAGCGCTACAAGCCGCATGCGCTCAAAATCCTGCTCCACGGCAAATCCATCCACGATGTGCTCAGCATGACCATCGACGACGCCGTGCCGTGGTTCGCCACCATCGAGCATCGCGCCGTCGCGGCGATCAATCGCAGCCTGCAACTCGTCATCGACGCCGGACTCGGCTACTTGAAGCTCGGCCAGCCGCTCAACACCCTCAGCGGTGGCGAAGCCCAGCGCCTCAAACTCGTCGGCCACCTCCTCGAACCACAAACACCGGGCAAAAGCAGCCTTCTCCTGCTCGACGAGCCCACCACCGGCCTCCACTTCGACGACATCGCGCTCTTGATCAAGCTGCTCCACCGCCTCGTCGATGAAGGCAACAGCCTCGTCGTCATCGAGCACAATCTCGAAGTCATCAAATGCGCCGACTGGGTCCTCGACCTCGGCCCCGAAGGCGGCGCGGCCGGAGGCAATCTCGTCATTGCCGGCACGCCGGAGGACGTGGCGGAGTGCAGTGCGTCGCACACGGGCCAGTACCTTCGAGATCTGCTCTTCCAATCAACGCGAGAGCGTCCTGGAGTGCTCCAGTCCTCTGGAGCTTTTCGCGGGCCTGAAGACGCTCGAAAGCGCCAGAGGACTGGCGCACTCCAGGACGCTGCCGCGAGCAATTGCATCTCCATCCGCGGCGCACGCGAGCATAACCTCAAAAACATCTCCCTCGACATCCCGCGCGACGAATTCGTCGTCGTCACGGGCCTCAGTGGCAGCGGCAAATCCTCGCTCGCCTTCGACCTCATCTTCGCGGAAGGCCAGCGGCGCTTCCTCGACTCCATGTCCGTCTATGCACGCACCTTTGTCGAGCAGATGGAGAAGCCGGAGGTCGATCTCATCACCGGCGTGCCGCCCACCGTCGCCATTGAGCAGCGCATCTCACGCGGCGGCGGCAAATCCACCGTGGCCACCGTCACAGAGGTGTATCACTTCCTGCGATTGCTCTTCGCGAAGCTCGGCACGCAGCACTGCCCGCAATGCGCCGTTCCCGTCAAAAAGCAAAGCGCGGAGGCCATCCTCAAAACCATCCAGGGCCACCTGCGCACCAGTGGTGGCCATTTGCTCGCGCCGCTCATCAAGGCGCGAAAAGGCTTCCACACCGATGTGGCCGAAAACGCCGCGAAACACGGCATCGAGACGCTTTGGGTCGATGGCGAGTTCCGCGACACGATGGGCTTCCAACGCCTCGAACGCTTCAAAGAGCACAGCATCGACGCCGTCATCGCGAAGGTCGCCAAAGGCGAAAGTGCCGATGTTTTGCGTCCCCACATCGAAACCGCCCTCAAGATGGGCAAAGGCACCATCAAGCTGCGTCTCGCCGACAAAACGATGCACGTCCTCAGCACCGAGATGAGCTGCCCGAGCTGCGGTTTGAGCTTTGAAGAGCTCGATCCGCGCCTCTTCAGCTTCAACAGCCCGCACGGCTGGTGCAAAGACTGCCGAGGCTTCGGCTACGTCGGTGCCAAACGCGATCTCCACGACCGCAACGCCGACGTTTCGATGCTGGAAGCCGAGTTGGAAGAAGAACGCCGCTTCAACAGCGACGACGATGAAAACGCCGCTCCACGCCAGCTCTGCGCCACCTGCCATGGCAGCCGCATCAACGAGATCGGCCGCGCCGTTCAGCTCCAGAAGAGCACCATTCAAGACTTCGCCAATCTCACTGCGGGCGATGCCTCCAAACTCATCGCGAAGCTCAAATTCGACGGCACCGAAGCCATCATCGCCCGCGACATCGTCACGGAGATCACCCAGCGCCTCAAATTCATGCAGGAGGTCGGTCTCGGCTACCTGCAGCTCAATCGCAGCGCCGACACGCTCAGCGGCGGCGAGGCCCAGCGCATTCGTTTGAGCGCCCAGCTCGGCAGCAACCTCCGTGGCGTGCTTTACGTCCTCGACGAGCCCACCATCGGCCTGCATCCACGCGACAACGAAAAGCTCCTCAACACCCTCGTCGCCCTGCGCGACAAAGGAAACAGCCTCCTCGTCGTCGAGCACGATGACGAGACGATGAAGCGGGCCGACACCATCCTCGACCTCGGACCCGGCGCGGGCAAATTCGGCGGCGAAATCGTCGCCCAAGGCACACTGGCGCATCTCTTGAAGTCCAAGCAAAGCGTCACCGGCCAAAGCCTCAAACATCCGCTCCGGCATCCCTCACGCGGCAGTCGCAGGCCTTTGCCATCCGCGAAATCGAAGGACGGCTGGCTCCGCGTCACCGGCGCCACCGCGAACAACCTCCAAAACATCGACGTCGCCATCCCGCTCGCTCGTTTGACCGTGCTCACCGGCGTCAGCGGCAGTGGGAAGAGCAGCTTCATGCACGGCGCACTCTCGCCCGCGGTGCGTGAAAAGATCAGCAAAGCCAAGATCAAGGTCACGAAGGCCTGGAAGAGCGTCAGCGGCTTCGAAAACCTCCAAACCGTTCACGAGGTCGATCAAAGCCCCATCGGCAAAACCAGCCGCTCCTGCCCCGCAACCTATGTCGGCATCCTCGACGACATCCGCGCTCTGTTTGCTCAGGTCCCGCTCGCCCGCACACGCGGCTACACCGCCAGTCGTTTCTCCTTCAACACCGAAGGCGGCCGCTGCGAGACCTGCGGCGGCAATGGCGAGATCAAAGTCGAGATGGCCTTCCTGCCGACCACGCGTGTGCATTGCGAAACCTGCCACGGCCTGCGCTTCAACGCCGCCACGCTCGAAATCGAATACAATAGTAAACACATCGGCGACGTGCTCCGCATGAGCATCACCGAAGCCGCCGAGTTCTTCGCCCCCGTGCAAAAGATCGCCCGACCGCTCAAACTGCTCGCCGACACCGGCCTCGGCTACCTCCAACTCGGCCAGCCCAGCCCCACCCTCAGCGGCGGCGAGGCCCAGCGCATCAAACTCGTCACCGAACTCCGCAGCGGCGACGGCAAAACGATCAAAGAGCAGCTCAAAGGCATTCAAAAAGCCGGCAAGCGCAATCTCTACCTCATCGAAGAACCCACCATCGGCCTTCACATTCGCGACGTCGCCCGCTTGATCGACGTGTTGCACCGTCTCGTCGATGAAGGCCACACCGTCGTCGTCATCGAGCACCACCCCGACGTCTATGCCGAAGCCGACTACCTCATCGACATCGGCCCCGAAGCCGGAAACGAAGGTGGCCAACTCGTCGCCGCCGGAACGCCTGAGGAAGTGAAGAAGAGCAAGGTGAGCCGCACGGCGCGGTTTTTGTGATGCGTAGCGTTGACCAACTAATCGCTTGATCGCCCATTTCCGTCAGGAAGGGTGGTGAGTCATGAAAATGCGCTCACTAATTCTCACGATATTTCTTTCTGGTGTTTCAATACTAACAGCAAACGAAACGCTTGAGGAGTTCTCCGTGGATTCAGGCCTTTGGAAGTGGAGCAAAGGAGGAGGGAAAGGTGTGTATGCAGTGCAGAACGGAAGACTGGAGTTTTCAACAAACCGTGGGCTGACGAAGAATGACTCAGCCACTCACTACTTAAAATTGCCCATTGGTCGTTACGATGAGTCCTGGGAAGTTCAGGCTGACGTATATCTGGGCACCTTCGTTTTAGGCGGGAAGAATCCATACGCAGGTTTGGCTTTGTTGGTGGGCAACACTTCACAGCCCGCCAGAGACTTTATGAGGCTTCAACTGCGCAAGGGCGAGAACGAAAGACGAGCGTTCAATGCTGATGCCTACCAAGGAGCAAAAAGTTTGGGGTCTGAGTGGAATGATACCAAAGCATTGATGGCTACACTCAAGATAAGCTTTGATGGCAGAACCAAAACACTGACTGCCAGCTATGATTCAGACGGCCCCGGAATTGCGTCTGCATTCGTCACCATTCACAGCATCAACATCAGAAGTGGCCCTGAGAGCTGGCAAATGAGAGACACGGATGTTTTTGAGTTTTCACTCGTCAGCCAGACAACAGGGACAGTTGTGACTTTTGGCGACATGTATTTTGATAATGTAGTGATCAGAAACCTCGGAAAGTAATCCTCGAAAGCACAACCAATTTGTGCCTATGCATACTCAATACGAATTCATCGCCATCACAGCAGAGCGTCCCGTGCCGCAGTGGCATCAGGAGACCATGGATCAGCGCTGGAAAGACTATCAGGCAGGCAAAACGAAGCGGATGACGCTCAAGCAGCTCGAACAACGCCTCGCCAAACGGTAAAAAGCCAGTCCGTCGAGTTCCTGGAGCATCCTTTTTAAACGCGACAGCGTCGTGGAGTGCGGTGGCAAGCCTTGGCGCGACACCGCTGTCGTGTGCCGGACGGCGCTCAAAGGCCAGAAAGTATTCCTCCCGCGCTCGACAGCGGTGTCGCCGGGGCAAGGCTGCACCTTGCCCCTCTGCCACCGCACTCCACGACGCTGTCGCAAGTAAAGTCACCCCCACTTTCCAAACGGCCTCTCCGACAAACTGGCGTTGGTGTAGCGAAAATCGTGCGAGACTTCGTCGCCGAGCCAGTCGGGGCGGGCGAAGGCGGTGTCTTCGGCCTCCAGCTCGATTTCGGCGACGATGAGGCCGATGTTGGAGCCGTGGAATTCGTCGATCTCCCACAGATGGCCGCCGTGGGGGACGAGATGCCTGGTTTTGTCGATGAGGGGCTGAAAACAGAGCGGGAGGAGTTCGAGGGCGGTTTCCAGCGGCAGTGGGAACTCGATCTCAGTTCGCGAAATGCCCTCGGTTTTGCCTTTGACGGTTATGAAGGCGTTTTCGCCACAGATGCGCACGCGAACGGTGCGCTCGAGATCATGCGAGAGATAGCCCTGGGTGATACGGAGGCTTTGGGTGATGCCCGTGCGCCAGCACGCGGAGGTGAGGAGAAATTTGCGTTCGATTTCGGTGAGCATGGCGAGAATGGCGTGCCATTGAGATATAAAAAAGCCGGGAACGTGGGTTCCCGGCTTGGATCGTTTTGGATGAAGCTTCTTACTTCAGGCTGGCGAGGACGCGTTTGATGTCCTCGGCCTGCTTGTCGGTGCTGGCGGCGTAGTCCTGCCAGACGACCTTGCCGTCTTTGATGAGGAAGCAACTGCGCTTGGCAAGGTTGAAGAGGCCTTTGGCCATCTTTTCGACCTTGAAGCCTGCGACGATGGTGCCTTCGGGGTCGGCGATGAGGTCGTAGGGGAGGGTGAATTTGTCTTTGAAGGCCTTTTGAGCCTCAGGCTTGTCAAAGCTGACGCCGAGGACCTGCACGCCGTCCTTGGTGAGATCCGCAAAGGCATCGCGGAGGGAGCAGGCCTGCTTGGTGCAGCCGGGTGTGTCTGCCTTGGGATAGAAGAAGACGACGGTGGGGCCTTTTTTATAAACGTCGGCGAAGTTGACGGTGGCTCCGTCTTGATTGAGGCCGGAGACGGCGGGGGCGTCGTAACTGACTTTTTCACCTTCTCCCGCTTTGGCGGTGCCGAGGAAGGTGCTGAGGAGGGCGGTGAGCATGAGGAGGCGCGTTTTCATGGGGTGGATGGCGTTGGGAAAACTATTCGATGCTGACTTTCACGCCGGGAAGGGCAGCGGCGAGATGTTTTACGCCGGCCTTGGTGGCCTTGGATTGCCAGAGGTAGATGTTATTGAGGCTCTTGATCTTGGCGAGGTGCTTGAGGCCTTCATCGCTGACCTGGGTGCCATACAAATTGATGCTGTGGAGCTTTTTGAGGCTGGTGAGGGCTTCGAGACCGGCATCGCCGATCTTGGTCTGACGCAGGTCGAGGGTGACGAGACGCGGGAGCTGGCCCACGCTCTTCAAGGCGGCATCGGTGATGACGGTGCGGCCGAGATCGAGGGCGACAATGTTTTCTTTGAGCGGCAGGACGCTCTCGACCTTGGCGTCATCGCACTTCGAAACGCCGGTGAGGAAATCGACGCGTAGGAGCGGGCTCTCCACTTTCACGGCAGCGACTTGGGCACCGGCTTCCTTCGCGGCTCCGAGCACGGCATCGCTGAGCGGCTTCACTTCTTTTTCGAGGGCGGCGAAGAGCAGATCATGCTCGCGGGGCTTCACCGGCTTGCTGGAGCTGGTTTGCGCATCGGCGGGCATGCCGTCCTTGCTGCCGATCCAGCCGCCAAAGTCCGCGCCTTCCTCAATCCACTTCTTGAGCAGGGTGATTTCCTCCTTGGTCAGATCTTCTCCCTTCGGTGGCATGTGAGCGTCGTCGTCCTTGGGCAGGTTCACGGACTCGTAGATGCCGCTTTTATCCGGTGCGCCTGCGGTGAGCACGGGGCCGTTCTCGCTGCCCTTTAATATAGCCCAGGAGGCATCGAGACGCAGGCCGGCCTTGGGTTCCTTCTTCTTGCCGTTCTCCTCGTAGGGAGCGCGGTGGCAATCGACGCACTTCTTGTTCAGGAAGGGGAGGATCTCCTTTTCGAAGCTCACCGCCGCAAAAGAGGAGGTGGCGAGCAAGAGAGAGGCAAGAGGGAGCAAGGCAGGGCGTATCACGGCGGGAAGATTGGGTTGGGGCCGAGGGAAACGCTTGCCTGCATGCCTTGTTTCAGGGAAATAGAACTGGGCTACCCCTCCCGCACAGCCATGAGCACCAAACGCGCCGCCGATACCGAAGCCGACTCCCTCCTCCGCCGCAGCACGCTAGCCATTGTGATGGGCGGTGGTGCTGGCACACGTCTCTTCCCTTTGACCAAAGATCGAGCCAAGCCGGCCGTGCCGCTCGCGGGTAAATATCGCATCGTCGATCTGCCAATCAGTAACTGCATCAACTCCGGCCTGCGTCAGGTGTATGTGCTCACGCAGTTCAACAGCGCCTCACTGAACCGTCACCTCAACCGCACCTATCGTTTCGATCAGTTCACGCGTGGCTTTGTCGAGGTGCTGGCCGCGCAGCAGACGCCGGATGGCGAGCGCTGGTATCAGGGCACTGCCGATGCGGTGCGGCAAAACATGCGCTACTTCCTCGAAGGTGATCACGAGCACTTCCTGATCCTCAGCGGTGACCAGCTCTACCGCATGGACTTTCGCAAACTGATGCGCCAGCACATCGCCAACGACGCGGACATCACCATCGCCACGCTTCCCGTCAATGAGAGCGATGCCACCGGCTTCGGCATCATGCACAGCGACGAAAGCGGACGCGTCACGGAGTTCGTCGAAAAACCGAAGGATCCCTCCGTGCTCGCCAAGATGCGCATGCCCGGGGATGTCGTGAAGGCCCTCGGTATCGACGACGATGAGCCGCGCTATCAGGCCAGCATGGGTATCTACCTCTTCAACCGCAAGGTCCTCGAAGAGTGCCTCGACAACAAGCTCAACGACTTCGGGAAGAACATCATTCCTACCGCCATCAGCGAGCGCCATGTGCATACCTACAACTTCCATGGCTACTGGGAGGACATCGGGACCATTCGCAGCTTCTTCCAGGCGAATCTGGATCTCTGCCAGACCGTGCCGCCCTTCGATTTCTTCGACAGCGTGGCCCCCATCTTCACCCACAGCCGCGCCCTGCCCGCCAGTAAGCTGAACGGTGCCACCGTACGTCAGGCGCTCATCGCCGATGGTTGCATCATCACCGATGCGCACCTCGAAAACGCCGTCATCGGCGTCCGCTCCCGCATCGAGACGGGCACCACCATTCGCAAATGCATCCTCATGGGAGCTGACTTCTACGCGGGTGCTCGCGGCACCGATCCAGATCGTCCACCTCCCGGCATCGGCCGTAACTGCCGCATCGAACGGGCGATCATCGACAAGAACGTCCACATCGGTGACAACGTCGTCATCACCCCCGAAGGTAAGCCCGACCATTACGACGGCCCGAACTGGTACATCCGCGACGGCATCGTCTGCGTGCCCAAAGACGCGGTGATCGCTGATGGAACTTGGATTTAAAGTTGTCCGACATGCCTGAAGAACGTCCCGAAGTGCTCATGGCGGCTCCGCTGCCAGATTTTCTCCGCCAGCCGATGGAGGCTGTGTATCGCGTGTGTGAGCTGGCCAGCTCCTCCGCGAACGTGCGGGCCATCGTGCCGCTGGGTGGCACCGTGCTGAGTAAAGAGCTGCTGGCAGGTTTTCCAAAGCTGGAAATCATCAGCGTGATGGGAGTGGGCTATGACGGCGTGCCGATCCCTTGGTGCAAAGAGCGTGGAATCCGCGTCACGAACACGCCCGATGTGCTCACCGATGATGTGGCGGACATCGCCGTGGCTTTGGTGCTGATGACGAGCCGTCGCCTCATCGAATCGAATCGCTTTTTGCATGATGGGAAATGGCTCAGCGGTGCTTTTCCGCTCGCTCATGCCCTCCGCGGCAAGGTGGCGGGCATTCTCGGGCTTGGACGCATTGGGAAGGCCATCGCGCAGCGCCTCGAAGCGCATGGCATGAAGATCGCCTACCACGGAAGGAAGCCGCAAAACGCACCGTGGAACTACTTCGACAATTTGAAGGCGCTGGCGGCGGAGAGCGATTTTTTGATCGTGGCCTGCCCTGGAGGGCCTGGGACTCAAAAGCTCGTGAACGCGGATGTGTTGGCCTCTTTGGGTTCTGAAGGCACGCTGATCAACATCGCTCGGGGGAGTGTGGTGGATGAGACGGCACTGATCACCGCCCTGGAAAATGGAACGATCCGCACTGCTGGCCTAGATGTCTTCGAAGATGAGCCGCGTGTGCCAGCAGGACTCATGAAGTGCGAACGGGCCGTGCTTCTTCCGCATGTCGGCAGCGCCACGCACGAGACCCGCCGTGCCATGGCGAATCTCGTTCTCGACAATCTGGCCGCGCATTTCGCGGGTCGTGAATTGATCACGCCGGTATGAGATAGCCGGAGCAATCTAGTTTTGAATATCATCTGAGGGCCTGCGTCGGAGGTGGCGCTATGAGAATTCACCTTCTGAAACTCCTCGGTGGCGCTGTGTGCGCCGCGTCACTCTGCTCGTGCTACGTTTATGACGATCCGCTGACGTGGGCGGACCCATGCCCGAGGACGTCCTATGGGCGATCCTACTACTCACCGCCGGTCTATCGAAACTATGGCTACTCCTCGCGAAACTGCGTGCCCGTGGTGCCACATTGTGCTCCTCCACCTCCTGCATGCCACAGCCCTTTTGGCGGCGGCTTTCGCGGCCATCGCGGGCACTTCTAAAGCTCAGCCCAGCTGATTGCGCATCATGTCCGCCACCTGGGCGAAGAAGGCGCCGATGAGCGGAGCCTCGGTGGCGGGGATTTCGACCTCGCGCATGGAATAGCCCATCAAATCGAGCCAGCGATCACGGGCGGCGAGGTCGATGGGAAAAGACATGTGGCGGCCACGGAGACGCGGATGGCCGCGTTCTTCAATGTAGGTCTGCGGACCACCGAAGCGATAGACGACGAAATCGGCGAGACGCTTCTCGGAACCTTCCCAGTCGTTCGGCGGATACATGGGGCCGATCAGATCATCAACGCGCACACGCCGATAAAACGCGGCGACCATGGCGCGGAGCTTTTCCTCGCCGACTCGGGCACAGAGGGTGGAGATTTCATCCATGCGAGTCGGGCTGTGCGGTTTCGACGGGCGTGCGGAGGAAACTGCCCCAAATCGTGGCTGCCAGCAGGAAGCTAAGTACGAGAAGGCTGAGGCCGGTCAGGACGTGGAAGTTGGTGATCCAGAAGGATTTGCCGGTGAGGATGACGAAGATGCCGAGAGTGACCTGGATGGGCGGCAGATACAGCAGCAGCGTGGGCACAAAGCGAAGGCTGGGGATGGTGGCGAGCCAGCGATGCGCCTGGATGGCGACGAAGATAACAAGCGTTGCCGTTCCGAAGCCCCAGTATTTGTGAAGGAAGAGCACAAAGGCATCGGCGGGGAGTGTTGGCGGTATAAGGTGACCTTGGGTGGTGAGGATGTCACTGGCGCAGAGAGCGTGGCGCTGCGTGTGACGCAGGGTGGCACCGAGGACGAGCTGGGTGAAGACGACGACGAAGAGGGTGAGCGACCACCATCGGGCTTTCCGGGCGCTGCTGGCGCTGAGGCGGAGCTGGCCTTCCTCCCAGGTGCGTGAGGAAGCGAAGGCGATCAGGATGAGCAGGCAGAAAAAAAGCTGTCCCAGCGTGCCATGCACGATGCCATAGGCGTTGGACATTTTCAGCACACGGAGGCCGCCGAGCGAGGCCTGCAAGATGACGAGGAAAAGAGCGAGTGTGGTGAGACCCCGCAGTAAATGCCACTTTTGACCAAACCAAGTCATGAAGAGCCAACTGAAGGCCAAGAAGAGGATGAAAGCGGCCGCCGTAAGGACGCCCATGTAAACGAGCACCAGGTAGCCGACTCCGGTGATCAGAATGATGGCGGCCTCGACCAGGTTCGATTGGTGCTTCGCCATGGCCCAGAAGTATTGCCCGAGGACGAGAAAGCCAATGAGGGTGGCAATCCAGCGGTGCCCATGTTCCAAAAGCAACGCGGGAACACGATACCAGCCCTCGGGGTTGATTTTGCCGAAGCACAACGGCCAGTCGGGCACAGCGAGGCCGACATCCTCGGTGGTGACTGCTGCGCCCCACCAAATGAGCACCACGCCGACGGCGAGGGTGAGGAGGGAGTGGCGATGAAAGGCGCGGGACACGGCAGGGGAATGACGAATGATGAATTCAGAATGACGAATGAATGCCGAAGAGTGCCTCGCAGAGCAGCTTTCGCATCATTCGGTCATTGTACATTCGTCATTGCTGCCACACCGGATGCTTTACTTGGCTTCGGCAGCCTTCTTCGCGGCGCTGGCGGACATTTCTTTGCTCCAGTCTTCGAAGTCTTTGGCGGGGATGACTTCGAGGACGGCCTTCATCTGGGCGTGGCCGGGGCCGCAGAGCTGACCGCAGATGATGTCCCAGGTGCCTTCTTTGACTGGCTTGAACCACATGTGAGACTTCACACCGGGGGTGGCGTCCTGCGCGGCACGCATGGGGACGAGAGCGAGGTTGTGAATGACGTCTTTGGAGGCGACATCGACGATGACAGGACGGCCAACGGGCAGTTTCATGGTGCCTGGATTGACGAAGTCATCCTTGCCGTTCGGGTCGTGGAGATCTTTACCGGTGGTGTTGCCGACGGCGGCGTTGATGTTGCGAAGGTCCCAAGTGCTGAGGGCGGTGTCGTTACCGGGATACTGGAAGTTCCAGAGGAATTTTTCGCCGAGGGCACGCATCTTGATGGTGTCCGGGGAAACAGGATACTCATCGGCCTGGCGGGACCAAAGCGGGAAGGCGAAGCCGAGGAGAAGGATGGCCTCGACGATGACGACGCCGATTTCGATGTGGGTGGTGGCATGGCCGGTGACGCCGTGGTAGTCGCCCTTAGCATTTCGCTTGGAGTTAAAGCGGTAGAAAGCGAGGCAGAGGTAGGTGCTCCAGCCAATGAAAAGGGCGAGCATGAACCAATGCACGAAGCCGAGCATGTGGTCCACGAGGCCGCCGTGCTCGGAGGCGTTCGGGGTTTGACCGATGAATTCGTTGATCCAGGAGACGCTCATGATGGGATTGGAGATTTCAGATGGGAGAGTTCAGATGGCGGCGGCCAGGGTGGCGGCGTGCTTTTTCTGGCGGCGGACGAGGGTGAAGACGACTCCGCCCCCGCAGAGGAACATGAAGGCGAGAACGCCGAGCATGGTGAGGATGGCAAATCCCTGCGCCTGACCGACGAGACTGCCCTTGTCAGCGAGACAAGTAGCGCAAGCGAGGGTTGGGAGCGTTGGGAGCATGCGGGGCGCTGAGAGATTGAAAATTGAGAAATAGCTCTGTCGCTCACACGACGATCGTGCGCATCTTTTGGGTGAGATAGAAGGTGCTGTAGGCGAGGAGGATGAGGCAGAGCCAACCGGCGTAGGGCTTCAAATACAGGGTGCCGGCGGCGCTAGCGTCCTCAGGCATGAAGTGCAGCCAGGCCCAGAATGCCGCGTCCGCCAGGGTGGCGATGGCAAGGAAGACGAGATGGAAGTACTTCAGGGACATGGAACGCGGAAGGGATCAGGGGGCTTCGAGCTGCTCGGCGGGCTGGAGGGGCTTCTCAAAGTTGTGATCGACGAGTGGGTCGCTGTTGGAGAAGATGAAAAGGACGAATAGGACGATGCAAAAGGCCGTGGTGAAGGCGAGGAACTTGTAGATGAGCGGACGCTCATGATTCAAGTGCATGAAAATCAAAGCGACGAGCGAGGCCTTGATGGTGGCGACGATCATGCCGAGGATGATGTTCATGCTATGGGTGGGCAGCTCGACAAAAGCGAGTGCGACCGTGATGACGGTGCCAACAAGGAGGAGAGCCCCGATGAAGAGGTACTTTTTAACGTGCTTCTGAAGCTCAGCGGGATCGGCGGAGTCGGACATGAGGTGCGAAGGGGGGGTGAAGGAGGTGTGAGGGGCCGCTTAGAGGAGGTAAAGCAGCGGGAAGAGGAAGATCCAGACGAGATCGACGAAGTGCCAGAAGAGGCCGCCGACTTCGATGCGGTTGGCGAAGTGCTCGGTGTCCTCACGCATCATCTTCCCGTTGAAGAGAAGGAAGTAGAGCAGGACGAGGGCACCACCGACGACGTGCATGCCGTGCAGGCCAGTGAGGGTGAAGTAGATGGCGTAGTAGGTGTTGAGCTTCGGCGTGTAGTTGGAGAAGAAGGTGACGTCCTTTGGCTCGATGACGACTTTGGCTCCGTGACCGCTGCTGTGACCTGCCTCGGCGCTATGGGCATCGGTTTCGGCTCCGCCGTGCTCTCCGGGGGCCGCGCCGGCAGCTGGCGGATGCTGGCCTTCAATGTGGAGGCCGAAGGCGTGCTTCTGGAAGGTGGCAGACTTGGCAGGATTACGGGTGGTGCCGCCTTTGCCGTCACTGTACTTAGTATTGAAGTCGTGGATCTCCTTGTCGCGATTCAGGATGTAGTGCTTCTTCCACGCCTCGCCGAGGTAGCGAGCGTCAAAGGCGATGGAGTTCTCGCGGTTGGCGGCGGACACGCTGCGGAGGTCGAGGGCGTCGGCGGTGAGGGTGATCTTGTCGTCGATGAGCTTGCCGGTGACGCTGGTGCCATCACGGAAGATGGCGCTGTCAGCGGTGTAGGTGAAGACATCACTTTTGCCAAAGACGAGCTTGAATGGCGAGGCGGCGATGAGCTTCACGACGGCGCTGTCACGCCTTTCTGCTTTGGCTTTGGCAATGGCGTCGGCACGCAGCTTGGTGAATCCAGCGGCGTCGAGGGTAACATCGCTGCCTTCAGCGGTTTTGAAGGCGGGGATGGTGCCTTCGGCGAAGGGAAGCACATAGTTTACGGGGTCGGAAGTGACGGCGCTGTGCTTGACGGGGATGTTGAGATTTAGCTCTTGGATTTCGCCAAAGGTGATGTGGTAGCCGTGTTCGAGGTGGCCGCTGAGGATGGAGCCATCGGTGAGGGTGACGCTGTAGTGCTCGAACTTGGCTTTGTATTCGAGGAATTTGTTCACCATGAAAACACCGGCGCAGATCACGGTGATGGCGAGCAGGAGCTGGCAGCGGCCGAACTGGCGCATCTTGGCGGCAGCCCAGGCCCACACGACGGTGACGGAGGAGGCGATGAGAACGACAGTGTTGATGAAGCCGAGGTCCCAGCGCAGCTCGTGGATGGGCCAGGGATAGTCGGCGCCGAGGCGGAGGAAGATGTAGCTGGAGAACAGGCCGCCGAAGAGCATAACTTCAGAGGCGAGGAAGAGCCAGATGCCGACTTTGGCGTTGTAGAGGCCGGTATCGGGACGGGCGTGAACGGTGTAAGGGATGTCCATGTGGAGTTCGCGGTTCTCGGTTCGCTGTTCTCAGTTGAATTAGTGATGGGCGTGGCTGGCGGAGGCGGTTTTAACCTCGTCGCTGCCGTCGGGCTTGGGCTTGCCGTGTTCGCTTTCCCACTGCGGGAAGAAATCGGTGGGATGGCCTGGAACGCTGTACTCGTAGGGACCGCGGTGGGCGTTCACATCGAAGACGAAGTTGCCATGCGGAGGCGGGGAGGGAGTGGCCCACTCGAGGGTGGTGGCGTCCCAGGGATTGTCACTGGCGACTTTTTTGCCGCCTTTGATGCTGACCCAAAAGTTATAGATGAAGAAGACCTGGCCGAACAGCAGCACGATGGCACCGAAGGTCATCACGATATTGAGCGAGAGCATGTTGTCCGGAATGTCGAAACCGAAGAACGCACCGATTTTATGCGTGAGGGTGGTGCTCCAGTTTTGGGACTGGGCGGTCTGCTCGAAGTATTTTCCGCCGTCATACCAGCGGCGGTGGAAGCCAGCCATGCCCTGGATGAACATGGGGGCAAAGATGAGGTTCATGCCGAGCAGGGAGGGCCAGAAGTGCCACTTGCCGAGGGTGTCGTTCATGAAGCGGCCGGTGGCCTTCGGATACCAGTGATAGACGCCAGCGAAGAGGGCGAAGATGGTGCCGGGAGCCACGACGTAGTGGAAGTGGCCGATGACATAGTAGGTGTCATGCAACGCAAGGTCGATGAACGAGAAGGCGAGGGGCAGGCCAGTGAGACCGCCAATGCCGAACATGGGTAGGAAGGCGGAGGCGAAGAGCATCTGCGTGTTGAAGCGGATGGAGCCGCCCCAGAGCGAGATCATGAGGCCAGTCAGCAGGATCACGGATGGCACGGAGATGAGCACCGTGGTGATCTGGAAGTAGGTGGACATCATGGTGCCCATGCCGGTGAGGTACATGTGATGAGCCCAGACGAGGAAGCTGAGGAAGGCGAGCGTGAGCAGCGCATAGACCATCATCTTGTAGCCCCAGAGCGGACGGCGGGCATTGCAGGGAATGACATCGGTCAGGATGGCGAAGGCGGGCAGGATGAGCACATACACCTCAGGATGCGCCAGGAACCAGAACAGGTGCTGATAGAGCAACGGGCTGCCACCGCCTGAGATGTCGAGGTGCTTGCCGCCTTCCATGAGGCCTGTGGGCAGGAAGAAAGAGGAGCCGAACAGGCGGTCGGAAAGCTGGAGTAAGGCGGCGACTTCCAGCGGCGGGAAAGCGAGCAGGAGCAGGAAGCCGATGATGAACATGGCCCAGCAGAAGAATGGCATGCGCATCCAGCCCATGCCTTTGGCGCGGAGGTTGATGACGGTGGTGACGACGTTGACGGAACCGAGAAGGGAGGCAGAGATGTTAAACACCATCGACATCAGCCACCAGGTGTGGCCGTGATTCCAGACGTTGGTGACGCCGATATTCATGGTAGAGGCCAGCGGCGAATACATCGTCCAGCCGGTCTGCACCGGGCCGGTGCCGATGAAGAAGCTGGCCATCATCATGACGCAACTGATGAAGAAGAACCAATAGGAGAGCATGTTCAGCTTCGGGAAGGCCATGTCGATGGTGCCGATCTGGAGAGGCATCACGAAGTTCACGAAACCAGCGAAGCCGAGCGGCACGACGCCGAAGAACACCATGATGGTGCCATGCATGGCACCGAGCATGTTGTAGAGCTCACCGTTGAGGGAGCCATCGGCATTCAACCAGCGGCCGAACATTTCCTCAAAAACGAAACCCAGGCCCGGAATGGCGCGAATGACTTCTACTCCCGGCACAGTCACGCCTGGATAAGCGATGCTCCAGCGCATGAGGAGCATAAGGAAGAAGCCGAAGAGCAGGAACAAGAGACCGGTGATGGCGTACTGGATGCCGATGGTCTTGTGATCGGTGGAGAAGACGTATTTCCAGATCCAAGCCTGCTTGTGGTGGTCGTGCCCGTGGTCGGCGGCGTGGGAGTGATCGTGGGTCGTGGCGGCGCTCATTTCAGTTCAAAGTTTCAGGTTCAAAGTTCAAAGTTGGAACGCTTTCGCGTGGGCGAAGGTGAAGTCCGCTGTGGCGGTGCCTTTGCTGATGGTGACTTTTTGCGAGAGAGGCTCCGCGAACTGCGGGTGCCAGGCTTTCACGGTATAGGAACCATCGGCGAGGGAGCGGTTGATGGTGTAGGTGCCATCGGTGGCGGTGACGGTGCTGTGAATGCCGTCATGAACATAGATCCAGGCTTTCATCCAGCGATGTACGTCGCACTCAAGGCGGTAGATGCCGGGCACGGAAAAAGTTTCGTCATTCGCGTCTCCCTGCGAGGCCTGGGCGAGGTTAGCGAGGTTTTCGCCGCCATGGCTGGTGCCGGGCTGATGACGGGCGATGCGGATGTTGTGGAAGGTGAGATCGCTGTTGTGGAAGCGAACGACCTGCCCGGGCTGCAAGGCGAGGGTGTTCGGCACGAACTCGCAATGGGTTTGGTCAACCAGCGGCGATGTGGCGGGCACGTTGGAAGCACGCGGGCTGCCTTCGACGGTGACGACGACATTGGCAAGGCCCCCATCGGCCGCGACTTTCCAGCTCGGGTCAATGATTTCGCCGTGTCCGGTGCAAAAGGGGTTTCCGCCAACATCGACAACTTTGCGCAGCGAGGAGGCTTCGATGCCAGTGAGGGTGATTTTGCCGCTCAGGCTTGGTTTTTCAGCAATTTCGACGGCTGGAGCCAAAGGTGCCTGCGGGAGCTGCGAACCTTGATCAGCCATTTTTCCGCAGCTCGTGTTCGTGAGGCACAAAACGACTCCCAAGGCGGTCAGTAGCGCCTGGCGGGAGGTGTCTTGTGTTACACGACGGGTCATCTCGGGGTTCGTGAATTACTTCTTGGCAGCCGGAGCGGCGGTGGCACCTGGGCCAGCAGGGATGTCTCCGGGGACGTTCTTGTCAGCAAAGGGCTTCAAATCGGCCTCGGTCCACTGGGTGGCGCGTTTTTCTTCAGAGCGGACTTTTTCGACCATCTCCTTGGTGATCATGGTGCCTTCGTTGCCCCACGTATTGCGGACGTAGGTCAGCACGTTGGCGAGATCCTGGGCGGACATGGCCGCGCCGAAGGCCATCATGCCGCCGGGGGTGTTGTATCCCTGACCTTTGACGGTGATGGCGCCGACGAGACCATGCTGAGCCACGCGGATGAGGCGCTCGGTGCCGCCTTGAACCCACTCCGAACCGGCGAGCGGTGGGAACTGGCCGGGAATGCCATTGCCATTGCCCTGATGGCAGCCGCCGCAGACGGCGTAACCACTGGAACCCTTCTTCATCGCCAGAGCGAAAGGATCGAGAGCGTCTCCAGCGCCGCGACCGCCGGGGCGCACGTCATCGGCTGGCGTGGCTGGAGGGAAGGGATTGCTGGTGCTGAAGCTGAGGCTGCCGGTGTTTCCGCCGAGCTGGCCACCCGCGATGATCGAGACGAGCATCAGCAGGAAGATGGCCCACATGGGTGCGGGGGCATTGGAGGGAGCTTGGTCGGCCTTTTCACGCTTCACAGCGGCGTGAATGCGGTCGAGGTCGGTGGAATCGGGATGGGCGGGGGCGCTCATGGAAAAGGCTGAAAAGATGAAAGCTAAAAGATGAAACTCACTTCTTCGCGGCGGCAGGAGCGGCGGCGACGGTGGACTGTCCGGGGACGGGAAAGTCTTTTTTCAGGGAAAGCAGGTATTCGACCAAGCGGTCAGCCTCAGCCGTGGGGACGACTTCAAAGCCAGTAGGAGGGGCAAATTTACCGGTCAGCTTCAAAGCACGCTCTGAAACGGGACCCTGGATCTTCTGGAGCTTGTAGAGGTGCTTGTAGGCGGGCATCGTGCTCCAATCGTGGAGGGAATGCGGCGCGTAGAGCTTCTTGTGAAGCACGGAGGCGGCGGGGGCACGCCAGCCGTAGTTGGTGAGGTCCGGGCCGATACGCTGGACACCGAGTGGAGCGAATTTTTCGCCGAGGTAGTCGCGGAGGGTGTTGCTGCGGATGGCGGTGGCGGGGCGGCTTTCCTGATCCTGGCCCCAGCCTTTGACCCAGCCATCCAAGCCGAGCTGAACGGGACGGATCATCTGGGTGTGGCATTGGTTGCAGCCTTCCTGAATGTAGATGAGCTGGCCCTGGCCATTGACGACGGCCGGTGGGTAGAAGCCTTCGACGCCATCCTTGTCCTTGTCATAGGCGACACGGGTGAGGCTCTGATACTGGATCGCCGGAAGGACGATGAGCAGGAGCCAGGGAAGGGCGAACGCGGCGGCGAGACCGAGGATGAAGGAGCGGAAGTTCATCATGCGTGGGAGGCTTGTGCAGGGGTGTGCGTGTCGTCATGACCGTGGTCGCGGTGGAGGAGCGTCGGCGCATTGCTGCGGCGGCCAAGACCTGCGACCATGAGCATGAGGTGGAGAAGGAAGAAGATGTTCGAGAAGCTGATGAGCGCCCAGGCGATGGCACGGGCCATGACGTAGGGACGGGAATTGATGACGTGATTCATGAAGTCCTGGTTCCAGTGCTCAGGATTGTTCAAATCAGCGCCCTGCTGCCAGCCGGCGACGAGGCTCATGATGACGATGGCGCTCACACCATAGACGGAGAACCAGAAGTGATTGCGGATGAGGCGGACGCTAAGCCATTCACAGCCAGCGAGGCGCGGTGTGATGTAATAAATGGCTCCGAAGGCGCACATGCTGAAGAAGCCGTACACACTGACGGTCTGGAAGGCATACCAGGCCTGGGTGAACTGCATGGAAGCACCGGTCCAAAAGGCGCTGCTGAGGGCCAAAATGACGCCGGTGACCGGCAGGAAGAGGGATCCGAAGAAGATGAAGCGCAGGGTGGGGCTGTAGCTGACGGCGTCGTGCTTGCCGAGCGTGGTGAGGTGGTGGTTCAGACCGACGAGGCCAAAGGGCACCAGCAAGATCACGCCGACGGCGGAGCCGATGGCGACCATCCAAGCTGGCAGCGGGCCGCCCATGAACTTCTGCATGCCGGTCCAGCCGCCGAGGATGGCGAGCGCCCAGAAGCCGAAGCTGGCGAGCTGCTGGCTGGCGATGGGCTGGCCGGTGATTTTTGGGATGAAGTAGTAAGCCGCACCAACGCCGACGGGGACGAAGAAGAGCAGGATCAAGCTGTGAACATACCAAGCATTGATGCCGGCACCGAGAGCGCCGAGGCCGGGGAGGCAGTGCAGGGCCACATTGGCCGTGATGAAGATCCAAGGGAACCAGAAGCAGGCCGCCAGGATGTACCAGGTGCTAACCATGAAACCTTCCGGGCGGATGGCACGGCCAAACATGCGGGCGATGGGCCAGGCGTAGGCGAGGAAGCAAATCAGAAGGACGGGCCAAACGAACTTCGGCATTTCGAGCCATTCCATCGAGGTGCTTTTGCCCATGAGGATGGACAGAAGGCCGACGGTGATGGTGATGTTCCAAAAAACGCCCGCGGCGAGCATCGTGGCCTTGCCGGTGCGGAGTTCCTGACCGCTGCGGCGGGCCATGATCCAGAGCATGATGCCAAGAGCAACCTGGACGCCCCAGCCATAAACGAGCGCATTGATGTGGACGGGCTGAAGGCGGCCGTAGGTGATGAATTCACAGTCACCGAGGAAGGTGGGAGCGAAGAGCTTCGCGGCGGAGAGCACGCCGAGGATGGTGGAGAGCATGAGCCAGAAGGCACCGTTGAGGAACAAGAACAGCACGGGCCCACGCACCGATTTGTCGATGGCGGCACGGCGCTGGTTGTCGGCGGCGAGGTCCGGGGAGTTAGAAGTGGAATCCATATCGAGTGGGAAAGGGCGGAGTGCTGATTACTTCGCAGGAGCTGCCGGAGGCGCAGCTGGGGCCGGTGCGGCTGCGGGAGCCGCGGCTTGCTTGAGCTGTGTGGGGGAGCCGGGGACGACCTGTGGGCTGGCCGCGACGGGCTTGGCCTTGAGGGTGGTGAGGGCTTTGGTGAAGACTTCGGCCTTCTTCGCGGCGTCTTTGAGACCCATGGCGGTCAGATTGGCGTCCTGGAGCTTGGTGATCTCCTCCTTGGCAGCGAGGCGCTCGGCGATGCGGGGATCTTCCGGCGTGCTGGCGGTGGACTGGAGGATGCTGAAGAGCACGGCGAAGCCCGCGAAGGCTCCCAGCACCCACAGGAAGGTGGCACCGGCTTTTTTAGGTTGTTCAGGCTGCGACATGGGATCGAAACGGGGTGCGGATCAGTTGATGACGTTCACGGACTCGATGAGGCGAGGGTCACGCCA
>Ga0114981_10000261_pt1 | contig 33372 bp, 23 predicted proteins | sample S_140806_MF_Meta_FD_87028 | JGI IMG/M metagenome (GOLD analysis project Ga0114981, IMG submission 87028) | Freshwater microbial communities from Lake Simoncouche, Canada to study carbon cycling - S_140806_MF_MetaG | ecosystem: Environmental > Aquatic > Freshwater > Lake | place: Lake...
GCTTGACCGGGCCCGGCAGGCGGAGATCGCGGCGCTCCAGACCCGGCTTACCGAGGCAGAGGCGCGCGGTGCGGCTGAGGTGGCGGCGCTTCAGGCCGAACTGATCGCGGCCCGTGAGGCGCTGGTGGCGGATCTGGCCTCGCGAGATCCGGCCTATGCCGAGGAGATCGCGGTGTTCCGCCGAGCGGTCACCGACATCGCCTCGACGCCGGAGGGGGCGGCGGCGCTGGCGCGTTACAACGCAGGGGATCGGGTCGGAGCGCTCGCTATTCTGGATCGGATCGCGGCTGCCGAGAATATGGCGGACCAACTCGCAGCGGAAAGAGTTCAAGTTCAGGCGAATCGTCGAAACGCAGCCAGGCTCCGCAGCAACGCGGTTCTTGCGCTGGATGCGCGGGCCAAGGGCACCCCGACCTTCGACACCGGGGCAGTCATCGCCCGCTATGAAGAGGTGACACGGCTCGATCCACACTTTGAAATCGATTGGCTTCAGTTGGCCGAGCTCTATTTCTCCGTTGGTAGACGCGCTGAGGCGGTGGCTGCCATCGAGCGCGTTCAGACGGATGGTATAGGCTATTTTACCCGCTCATCTGCTCGGGTCTTGATGGCCGACATTCTGCTTGCCCAAGGGGACATCCAAGGCGCACTGGCAATCTATGAGCCCGTCTTCGCGAGCTATGTCAGCAGCTTTAGCGGCGATCCCTCGTCATTGGTCTTTGGGACTCATGCGCATCAGGTGCTTGTCAAGATGGGCGACGCCTATCTGACCATTCAGGACTATGCCTCGGCCCTCGAGCGCTACGGGTTGGCCCTTCGACTTGCAGAGCGCCTTTTCGAGTGGGACCCACAATCAGCGGCACTCGAGCGAGATGTGGGCGTCTCGGTGACCAGGATCGGCGATGTGCTTCAGCGCCAGGGCGAACTTGACGGGGCGCTGTCCCGCTATCGCCGCGGCCTCGAGATCTTCGAGCGCCTGTCTGCCGCAGATCCCTCCTCTGCGGTCCTCGCGCAAGATTTGGGCGCGGCGCTGCAACGGACCGGCGATGTGATGTTGAGCCAGGGGGACCGTGACGGGGCGTTGGGGCTCTATCGGCGTAGCCTTGAGATATGGGAACGCCTGTCTGCGGCCGATCCGGCGTCTGCGGAACTTGCGCGGGGTGTCACCGTGCTGCTCGACCGGATCGGCGATGTGCTTTTGAGCCAGGGGGACCGCGACCGAGCCCTGGGACTCTATCGGCGTAGTCTGGAGATCAGGGAGCGCCTGTCTGCGGCCGATCCGGCGTCTGTGGACCTCGCGAACACTGTGAGCGTCTCGCTGAACAAGATCGGCGATATGGTTTCGAGGCAGGGGGATCGCGACGGGGCGCTGGAGCTCTATCGGCGCAGCCTGGAGATCGACGAGCGTCTCTTTGGTGCCGTTCCGGCGTCAGCGGACCGGGCGAGGAATTTGAGCGTCTCGCTCGAACGGATGGGCAATATGCTCCTTGGCCAAGGGGACCGCGACGGCGCGCTGGGGTTCTACCGGCGTAGCCTGGAGATCAGGGAGCGCCTGTTTGCGGCCGATCCGGCGTCTACGGACCTTGCGCGAGGTGTGATCCTCTCGCTGGAACGGACAGGCGATGCTCTGGTCAGCCGAGGGGACCGCGACGGAGCGCTGGAGCTCTATCGGCGAAAACTTGAGATCGACGAGCGCCTGTCTGCGGCCGATCCGGCGTCTGCGGGCCTCGCGAGGAATGTGAGCCTGTCGCTGGAACGGATCGGCGATGTGCTTTTGAGCCAGGAGGACCGCGACGGGGCGCTTGGGCTCTATCGGCGCAGCCTCGAGATCAGGGAGCGCTTGTCTGCCGCTGATCCTGCCTCTGCGCTCTTCGCGCGGAATGTGAGCCTCGCGCTGCAACGGATCGGCGATGTGCTTTTGAGCCAGGGTGACCGGGACGGGGCGCTGGGGGCCTATCGGCTCAGCCTCGAGATCTCAGAGCGCTTGTCTGCGGCCGATCCGGCGTCTGCGGACCTCGCGCGGGATGTGAGCATTTCGCTGAACAAGATCGCCGAAGTGCTTTTGAGTCAGAAGGACCGTGACGGGGCGTTGGGGCTCTATCGGCGCAGCCTTGAGATATGGGAGCGCCTGTCTGCGGCCGATCCGGCATCTACGGACCTCGCGAGGAATGTGGGCGCGTCGTACTGGAAGATGGGCCAGGTCACCGGGGAGCGCCGCTATTGGGAGCGGGCCCTCGCCATTCTGCGGGACCTCGAGGCCAGGGGCACACTGGCCGAGGCGGACCGGCCGGTCATCGCGCAGCTGGAAGGGATACTGGCGGGCCTCGGCGCGCCTGCGAACTGAGGGACGAGCCCGCAGGGGAAAGGTCTTCGCCGGAGTCCGCCGGTTGCGCTCTGATCCATAGTCGGGCCATCTGCGCCGGCGGTTGGAGCGGGGGCGGTTCGATGATGCGGTTGATGGGCGGGGCCACGGTCGTGGCTGTGGGGGTGATGCTGGCCCCGGTGGCGGCGCAGGCCCAGGTGAATGCCCGGGTCGAGATCTCGGCGGCGGTGGCTGGTTCGAGCGCCACGCTGGAGGCGATCGAGCGTCAGGCGAATGCGCGTGACCGGGCCCGGCAGGCGGAGATCGCGGCACTCCAGACCCGGCTTACCGAGGCAGAGGGGCGCGGCGCGGCCGAGGTGGCCCGGCTTCAGGCCGAACTGATCGCGGCCCGCGAGGCGCTGGTGGCGGATCTGGCTTCGCGGGATACGGCCTATGCCGAGGAGATCGCGGTGTTCCGCCGTGAGGTCACCGACATCGCCGCGACGGCGGAGGGGGCGGCGGCGCTGGCCCGCTACAATGCCGGGGACCGGGTTGGCGCGATCGCGGTGCTGGACCGGCTGAGACAGGCCCGGGACGGGGCCCGTCGGGTTCGTGCCGATGTCGAGAGCGCGGCGGAGGCCCGCCGGATCGCCACCCTCGCGCTGGACGCGCGCGGCAAGAGCGATCCGGCCTTCGACACCGGCGCGGTCATCGTCCGTTATGAAGAGGTCGTCCGCCTCGATCCGGGCGACTACGTTGACTGGCTCGATCTGGCTCAGCTCTATACCGACGCCGGTCGCCGCGCCGACGCCCTGGCGGCAGCAGGGCGGATGGAGGCCCTGGCGACAAGTGACCAGGATCGGGCCGCCGCCCTGAACTTCACTGCCGACCTCCTGCTCAGCCAGGGGGATCGCGACGGAGCACTGGAGCTTTATCGGCGGATGCTCGAGATCGCCGAGCACCTGTTAGCGGACGATCCTTCGTCTGTGGACCGGGCGAGAAATGTGAGTGTCGCGCTGACCCGTATCGGCAGTGTGCTCCTTGACCAGGGGGACCGCGACGCGGCGCTGGGGCTCTATCAGCGCAGCCTGGAGATCATGGAGCGGCTATCTGGGACCGATCCGGCGTCTACGGACCTCTTGGGGGAGCTGAGCCATTCGCTGAACAAGATCGGCGATGTGCTTTTGGGCCAGGGTGACCGGGACGGGGCGCTGGGGCTCTATCGGCGCAGCCTTGAGATCAGGGAGCGCCTTTCTGCGGCAGATCCGGCGTCCGCGGACCTCCTGAGCGGTCTTGCTGGCTCGCTGGCCAGGGTCGGCGATGTGCTCTTGAGCCAGGGGGACCGTGAAGGTGCGCTGGGGTTCTATCGCCGCAGTCTGGAGATCAGGGAGCGCCTGTCTGCGGCCGACCCGGCGTCGGCGGAACGCGCGAGAGATGTGACCGCCTCGTTGAACCAGGTCGGTGACGTGTTGTTGAGCCAAGGGGACCGTGAAGGTGCGCTGGGGCTCTATCGGCAGATGCTTGAGGTCATGGAGCGCCTGTCTGCAGCCGATCCGGCGTCTGCGGACAAGGCGCTGGCGGTGAGCTATTCGCTGAACAGAATCGGCGATGTGCTTTTGGGCCAAGGGGACCGCGACGGGGCGCTGGGGCTTTATCGGAAGAGCCTCGAGATCGCCGAGCGCCTATCTGAAGCTGATCCGGCGTCTTTGGTTTTCGCACAGGGGGTAGTCTTCCCGCTGAACAGGATAGGCGATGTACTCTTTGACACGGGGGATCGCGATGGAGCGCTGGTGCTCTATCGGCGGATGCTTGAGATTTCCGAACGCCTGTCAGCGGCCGATCGGGCGTCTGCGGTGCTGGCGAGCGATGTGAGCGTCTCGCTTGAGCGGATTGGCAATGTCCTTTTGAGTCAGGGAGACCGCGACGGTGCGCTGGAGCTCTATCGGCGCAGCCTCGAGATCAGAGAGCGCCTGTCTGCGGCCGATCCGGCGTCGGTGGACCTCGCGGAGGGTGCGATCGCACCGCTGAACACGATCGGCGATGTACTCTTTGATACGGGGGACCATGCTGCAGCGCTGGTGCTCTATCGGCGGATGCTCGACATCTCCGAGCGTCTGTCTGCGGCCGATCCGGAGTCTGTGAGCCTCGCGAGGGGTGTGACCGTCTCGCTGGAACGGATCGGCACTGTACTTTATAGCCAAGGGGATCGCGACGGAGCGCTGGTGCTCTATCGGCGGATGCTTGAGATCTCCGAGCGCCTGTCGGAGGCCGATCGGGCGTCTGCAGTGCTGGCGAGCGATGTGAGCGCTGCGCTATTCAAGATCGGTTCTCTGCTTCAAGGCCAGGGCGACCGCGACGAGGCTCTGGGGTTCCTTAGGCGCAGCCTGGAGATCTCCGAGCGCCTGTCTGGGGCCGATCCGGAGTCTGCGGACAAGAAGCTGGATGTTTTTCGGTCGCTTATAGCGATGGTCATGGTCACTGACTCGGTCACTGAACAGCGGCGCTATGTGGAGCGGGCGCTGGGCATTCTGAGGGAGCTGGAGGCCCGTGGCGCGCTGGCCGAGGCGGACCGGCCCTTCATCGCGCAGCTTGAGGAGGCGCTTGCGGCCGAGGCGGAGTGACGTCCGCGATCCGGGCGGGCGTCGTGGGGCCTCCGTGCCGGGGCAAGGTGGGGACTCTCTGAGGATCGGCCTGCCGCCGGAGTTCGTCGGACGACAGGGCCGCGCCCCACTGTCAGGCTCCGGCCGGGCGCGTTTGGCGTCGAGTCGAAGCAGGACAATATGAAAAAGGACCTCCGCACGTTCCGCCTTCTCTCCGCGACCGCGATCGCCCTGACCCTGGGCCTGGTCCCGACGGTGTCCACGGCGATGATCCGGGGCCCCGGGAACGACCCGGGCGGGGTCACGGCGCGATCCGCAAGCGAGGTGGACCCGGAGCCATCCGGTCTGGACCAGGCCCTGCGATCGGTGGTGGTGATTGAACCCGGTCCGGCCGGGTCGGGACCGGCCTCGGGCAGTGGTTCCGGGTTCGTCTTCGACGCCGGAGGCCATGTGATCACCAATGCCCATGTGGTGGGGGCGGCCCGGTCCGTTACGGTCGGCTTGATCGACGGACGCCGGTTCCAGGCCGAGGTCGTGGGCACCGATCCCCGTACGGACATCGCCGTGGTGCGCCTGCCCGCCGGGGTCGATCTGCCGCCGGCGCTGGATCTGGTCGATGCGACCGACGCCGGCCATGGCGTCGGGTCTCCGGTCTTCGCCCTGGGCAACCCCATGGGGTTCCGGTTCTCCGTCACGTCCGGCGTGATCTCCGGTGCCGGTCGAACCTATGACGTCCTGACCCCGGTCGAGTTCCTGCAGCATGACGCCGCGCTCAACCCCGGCAATTCGGGCGGGCCTCTGGTCGACTCGCTGGGCCGGGTGCTGGGCGTGAACACAGCGACGCCGCCTGAAACCATTTTCGACATCGGGATCGGTCTGGCCATTCCGGCTGCGCTGGTTGCCGACGTTGCCCGTCGGCTGGTCGCGGACGGCACTATCCCGCGGGGCGCGCTGGGGGTTCGGGTCAGCCATGCCGACACGGCGGTCGCAGCCGCGCTCGGGGCCGAGGGGGTTCAGGGCGCGCTTGTGGACGAGGTAGAGCCCGGCGGGGCCGCCGATCGCGCCGGGGTCCGCGCGGGCGACCTGATCCTGGCCATCGACCGGACGCCGGTGGCCCTTCCGCGCGAGGTCCTGTCGCAGATCATGGCGCATCGTCCCGGTGACCGGGTGACACTCGACGTCTTCCGCAATGGCCAGCGGCGCACGGTGGCCATCAGCCTTCAACAGGATGTCGGGGACGTCCAGGGCCCGGCCCGCGGGGTCGGTTTGAAGCGATCGGAAGACGAGCCGGACCTTGGTCTGCAACTCGAAGCCGCAGAAGGGCGGACTGGAGCCGTTGTCACCAGCGTGACGCCCGGGTCCGCAGCCCAGATCTACGGCCTCGGCGCGGGCGATCGAATTGAGGCCATCAACGGGAGAACGATCGGGGATGCCAGCGAGTTTAGCCAGCGGCTCGGTAATGCCGCCGGCGGTTTGGTTGTGCTGCGAGTTGAGCGGCCAGGTCTCGGCGTTCGGCATGTCAACATTCCCCGCACATGGGCCGAAGGACTGTCGCGCCAGCCCGGCATACCGTCTGAACAGCAGTCGGGGCCTCTCTGAAGCCTGCCCCACCCGATGCTGGAACAAGGTTCAGAGACCGACGGATTTCGACGGATGACAGCTTGTTACGGCCAAGCTAGCTTAAACCAGACGGATGCAACTGGTGCTTCCGTGTATTTGGGGACACCTCTTAAATGAACATGATCCGTACAAAGACGATGCTTCTGGCTTCGATCGCTGTCGCGTTGGCCGGACCGGTTGTTGCTCAGGACCGGACCGGAGAAAACCTCGGTGCCGGGTCCGGGCAGGTATCGCCCGCGGCCGAAGCCGTCGGGACTGCGTCCGACGCCCTCAGCCTCGCTGCCTGGGCTCGCGAAGCAGAAGACGCCGAAGCGATGCTGGTGGCCGCCCGGATGCTGGCTTCGGTCGGCACGCTTGGCGGAACGGAAGAGCCGGATTCGGCCGTGAGCGCTGCGGCTACGGGCGCGGCCTCGGGCGCGGCCCCCTCGGCAGCCAGCCTGTTCGACGAGGCGACGACCCTGGCGGCCGGCGATACCGACATCCTGGCGCGCATCACGGCCGCCCGGGCTGTGGCGCCGCGCGGCCTGATCGGCGGTGCCATGAGCTGGGTTCGCGACATCCCGGCCAACACCAACATCACCTACCGGCTCGCCGCGAGGGGCGGATACGTCTGGAACATCGTTGCGGCCGGCGACGGCGACACCGATGTCGACATGGAAATCCGTGACGAATACGGCAATCTGATCTGCCGCGACATCGCGCCCTACTCGCGCGCGGGCTGCAGCTTTACCCCGGCCTGGGACGGCTATTTCAGCGTCCGGATCATCAACCTGGGTCCCGTCTGGACCCGCACTCTGATCATGAGCAACTAAAGCGTGAGGCGGTGGGCGGCGTCGCTGCCCACCGCCGTCTTTACCTTGGTGTCCGGGGAGGATCGGCCGTTGAAGTTTGCAGGGTTCGCCATCAGGCGTTGGCTTCCGGGGCTGGCCGCCTTCGTTGCGCTCTCGACCGTCGCCGGAGAAGTCGCCGCCAGGGATGGCGACTTCCAGAAGGACTGCCCACCAGCGTTCGATTTCGGCCCCTTGCTGATGGACGACGCGGCCGCCAATGCTCCGATCCCGATCGAGGTCCTGCGTTGCGAGACCTTTGTCCGCGCCCAGTGGACCGTGCTGTCCGACGGCGCAGATGCCCTTCAGGCCATGTCGGCCCGGATCGCCCAAGGGGGCGACCAGCTGGGGGTCATTGAGGCCAATCGGCGTCGACTCACAACCCTGATCGCGGGCAAGCAGCGCCGCCGCGAGGAGCTTCTTGGGGGGGCGGCCGAGAGCCGCGAACCGCTGCTTGGCCAGTTGACCGAGGAAATCGCCACTCTATCGCGCGAGGTCGATGCACTGAATGCGCAGATCCTGCGCGAGTTTCCGGCCTATGGCGAACTGTCAGCGCCGTCGGCTGTCGACATAGGCCAACTTCGCTCGCTGATGCGGGACGACGAGGTTGTGGTGCAGATACTGGTCAATGAAGACGCCGCCTATATCTGGGCCGTCAGTCGTGACCGGATCGAATGGCGTCGGGCCCCCGATTTCGGCACCGAGAAGATGAACGCTGCCGTTACGGCACTGCGTCGTGGCCTCGAGGTGGCGGATGTGGCCCGCGACAATACTCCTCGAGACTATGATCCGTTGCGTCAGGAACAAGAGCAGATTGCCGCTGCGAACCAGGCAGCGCCCGCGCCCAGCCCGGACGCCAACCCGTTCGACCGCATGCAGGCCCACAAACTCTACTCAGACTTGTTCGGCCAGGTCGAAGGTACGCTCGCGGGCGGCAAGACACTGATCGTCGTCGCCAATGGTGCGCTCTCCGCGATTCCCTTGGGCATTCTGGTGACGGAGCGGCCGCCGGGCGACGATCGCAACCCGGACGACTTGCGCGCGACCCGGTGGCTGGGAGATCGCTACACCCTGGTCAGCCTGCCTTCCCTGTCGGCCTTGCGTTCGCTGCGGTGTTTCGAAAGGGGTGGGGATCCGGCGAGACGTCCCCAGGGGTGTCCTGATCTGAGCCCGGCTGGAGCGGCCAGCCTGGCGGTGTCCGATGCGGAGCCCCTGTCGTTCTTCGGGGTCGGCAATCCCGTTCTGGGGGGCGTCGAGACCCTCGCCGATCGCGCGCCGGCACCGCCACCGCCGGTCGCCTCCGCCTTTAACGGCCGACTCGCCAATGTGGACCTGCTGCGCAGTCTTTCGCCCCTGCCAGGCACCGGCCGGGAACTGCAGGCGATTTCCCGCCAATTCGAAAGCCAGGGCAAGGGGTCCGTCATCCTGACCGCGGACGAGGCCCGCGAACCCCGTATTCTCGCCCGTGTGGCCGACAGCGCCACGGGTTTGCAGACCAATCCCGATCTGGCGCGCGCGCGCTATGTGTCGTTCTCTACCCATGGGCTGCTGACGGGGCAGGGCGGCGAAAACGCCGAGCCCGGCCTTGTCCTGACGCCGCCGGAGACGGCGACCGAATCCGATGACGGTTTGCTGGCCGCCTCGGAAGCCGCGCAGCTGACCCTGAGGGCAGAGTTCGTGGTGCTTTCCGCCTGTAACACCGCCGCCTCGGACGGGTCGGTGGGGGCGGAGGGCCTGGCCGGCCTGGGTCCCGCCTTCTTCTACGCCGGGGCGCGGTCGCTGCTGGTGTCGCACTGGGAGGTGTCCGATGACGCGACCGCAGAGCTCATGAGCCGGACGTTCGCGGAGCTGGACGCGGCCGGCAGCGACGGGGTCGACAAGGGCCGGGCGGCGGCGTTTCAGCGGGCCATGCAGGCCGTGCGCAACAATCCGGCGCATCGGGAATGGGCTCACCCGAGTTTCTGGGCCGCTTTCAGCTTCATCGGCGACCCGGGCTGAGGGTCAGGCGGCGTCGCCCCCCCGAAGCCTGTCGCACGTTTGGGAAACGGCCATGCCGGACCTTGTCGATCAACCGGTGCAGGATGCGATCGAGGCCCTGCGGTCCGTTTGCAACGGGCGCCACGCGCTCATCCTTGAGGATGACCCGCTGACCGCCGCGCGGGGCCGGGAAGGGCTCCTGGCCATAGGCTTTTCCGAGGTTGACATCGTCACCCGGGGCGAGCGCGCCGTCCAGGCCGCAGGGCGGAAGCGGTATGACGTCATTCTACTGGACCGGATGAACCCCGGGCTGGACGGGCTTGAGGCGCTCGACCGGATTCGCGCCCTGCCGGACAGGCCCGACACCTCCACCCGCGCGCCCATTCTCATGCTGACCGCGCTCGGCGGGGATCGCAGCCGCATCGAGGGTCTGCTGCACGGCGCGGACGACTATATGCCCAAGCCCCTCTCGATCGCGGAGCTCCAGGCGAGAGTCGCCGCCCAGATCCGTCGAACCACCTGGACCGCACCACGTGGGGTGCCCGCGCCCCTGCTGATCAACGGACCCCTGGTGATCGATACCCAAATTCCCGCCGTGACCCTGGACGGTCGCGATATTCGCCTGCCGCCCCGGTCCCTCGGCGTGCTGAGCGAACTCGTGCGTTTCGCGGGCCAGCCCGTCTCCAAGACCATGCTGTGGGACCGCGCCTGGAGCGATTGGGCCAGCCAGCCGGACGAGTGGCAGGACACCATTGACGTCGCGGTCCGCCGGGTTCGGCGCAGCCTCGAGGAGACGGAACTGGCCATCCTTCCGGCCCAGCTTCGCCCCATCGTTCTGACCGTCCCGCGCGTCGGCTATATGGCGCGCGATCTGACCTCGTTCGTGACCTGAAATGCTGCAGTTCGCGACAGCGCGCTGGATCGCCTTGCTGGGGCTGTTCGCCCTGACGGTGCTGCTCGGCGCCGTGGCCGCGACCGACGTCTGGCTGAGGCAGCTCAGTGAGGATCGAACACTCGCCGTCGCCCGCCGGGACGCGGCCATGTTCCGGTCCCTGTATCTTGGATTGCCTGAGCCGGAGCGGACCGATGCGCTGTTCCTGGCGGTGCCTGCCTTCGCCCTGCAGGCCCGGGCCGCGCGCGGAGACATCGGCACGGGCCAGGCCGTCGATGCCGATCCGTGCGGGGCTGCCGATCGGGACCGGACGGTCGTGGCGGCGTGGTTCGAGCGGCCGGTCGTCAACAGCGCCGGCTTCACCGGGCCGCTGCCCGCCACGGGCATCATCGACTGGCCCCGGCTGCGGACAGCGTCGGCGGGAACCCCGGTCCGCTTCACCGTCGCCGCCGACATCGCCTGCAACCACCGCCAAACCGAGGCCATCGGGGTCGTGGAACGGATCGGCGATGTGCAGCTGGTGGTCGGCGGACTGATGGATCGCGAAACCGCAGTACGCAACCGGGTCTGGCTCGCCGGGGCTGCGGCAGCGTTGCTGGTCGGGGCCGCCGTGTGTTTTGCAGTCGTCCTGGTGACCCGGCAGACAGCCCGGCGTGTGCGCGAGTTGTCGGATGTGCTGGCCCGGGCCGGCGAGGGGGATTTCGCGGCCCGGGCCTCCGACAGCGGGGCCGCCGGCGAGTTCGCCATTCTGGGCACCCGCATCAATGCGGCGATTGAGCGGCTGGCTGCGCAGAACCGGGGGCTGCGCGAGATCGCCGCGCGCATCGCCCATGATTTCCAGGGCCCGCTGACCCTGGCCCAGTTCAAGCTGGAGGACATGGTACGGGCCGCTGCAACGCCTGAGGCCCAGGCCTCGGTGGAGGCGGCTTCGGCGGCGCTCGATGAGCTCTCGCGCGGCTTTCGGGCCTATCTGGAAGTCGGCGAGATTACGGGCGGCATGGTTCGCGCCTTTGGTCCGGTCGACCTCTCCGCCGCAGTGGCCCGGTCTGCCGAGTTCTATGCGGAGGGCCCGGCGGAGCGCCGGGATATCCGGCTGGAGCTTTCCCTGATCCCGGCCCGGGTGCCCGGCTCGGCGGCCTTGATTGAACGCGCCATCTCGAATCTGATCTCCAACGCGGTGAAATTCTCGCCGGACGGCGGCCGAATTCTCGTCCGTCTCATGCCGGCCGGGGGGGGCGTTGTGCTGGAGATCGAGGATGAGGGCACCGGCTGGCCCGCGGATCTCGACGCCAGCCTCGGGCGCTTCGGGGTCCGGTCCGAACGGGCGGCAGGCGGAGGACATGGCGTGGGGCTGGCATCGGTTATCGCCATCATGGCGCATCATGGCGGTCAGTTCGAACGGCGATCGGCACCCGCCGGCGGCGCGGTCGCGCGCCTCATCTGGCCATCGGTGATCGAGCCGTGATGTCCTGCATTCCAGCCATCATCCTGTGTCTGACGTCGGCCGACATACCGACTGAAGCTCCGGCCGGTCCGACCGGGGACGCCGGTGCGGGTCTGGCGCTCGCCGCCGCTGTGGCGCACTGGGCGAACCGCAATCAGGATGCCGACGCCATGTCGGTCGCGGCCGAACTGGTCAGGGTCCATGAAGGCCAGGCCCTGGCGGGTTCCGAAGGCGGGGTCGAAATCGGGGCTGAAGCCCTGTTCGAACAGGCGGCTGCGCTGGCGGTCGAGGCGGCCGGGGCGACACGGGTCCAGCAACGCCGCAGTGTCGATCCGAGAGGAATTGCCCGGGCCCTCGGCAATTCCGGACCGATCGGCAGATTGATCCTGATAGAGCCGCAACGTCCGCTGACCTTCTCCATGACTGCCCGAGGCAGCGAGCAGGCGCTTCTGCACGTCGGACCGACCGGGGGCGGCGATCTGGAGGTGTCCGTCGTGGATGACCGGGGCCAGTCCGTGTGCGCGGGCCGCGCGCCGGGCACCCCCCTGCTGTGCGGATGGAGACCGGCTTTCACGACAGAGTACAGCGTCCGTATACGGGTATTGTCCGCCGCACCCGTCACCACCGTGATCACGAGCAACTGAGGGTAAGGCCATGACCGACTTGTCGACCAAGGGCCGTCGGATACTGGCGCTGCTGCTGGCAGCGGCGGCGACCATGTTCGTCCATCCGTCATCGGCGGGAGCGCAGGTTTCCCCCGCATCCCCGTCCCAGCCACGCCTGCATGTGCTGTTGATCGCGGCGACGGACTATGAGGATCCCGCCATCAGCGACATGCCCTCGGCGGCAGCGGACGCCTTCCTGCTGGCGCGGGTCATGATGGAGCGTGGGGCGAGGGCGTCCGATGTCAGGCTGCTGACCGATGGCGCACCGGCTGACACCATGTGGCCTGCCCATCAACGCGAGCAGAGCGAGAAAACGCGCGAGGATGCGCGCGGTCTCGCAACCCGCGGCGTGACGCCTCTCGGGGGGCCGACCCGGGCGAAAATCCTTGAGGAGCTGGACCGGCTGGTCAGCGTCGCCAATGCCGGCGAACAGGCCTTTATCGCCATAAGCGGCCACGGCGAACAGCAGAGAACGACGGACCTGGTTCAGGAACCCGACGGATTCGACGAGACCTTCATCCCCATCGACACCCGGCTTCGGCCCGATCAGACGCTTGAGGGTGTCGTCGTGGACGACGAGATCGGGCAGCGGGTGCAGGCGCTGCTGGCCAAGGGCGTCCAGGTCGTTTTTGTCGGAGATTTCTGCCATTCCGAGGGCAGCACGCGGGGGTCGGCCGGGCGCCGGTCAGCCGGCGGACGATCGGACATGCGGTTGTTGGGCAGCGGCGTCGGGACGACCGATATCGACGGCCGCGGTCGCTTTACGGGCATCTATGCGGCCCCGTCCCTTTCCCAGGCCCTCGCCCTGGCCGTGCCCTACTGGGCGGAAGATGCCAGTACCCAGCGGGTGCATGGTGCGCTCACCTTCTACCTCGCCACGGCGCTTCAGGACCCCACACTCACCTCGATGCGGGACGTGGTGCTCCGGGTCGAACGGGACATCAACCTGCATGCCCGCGTGGTCACCCGCCCGCGACTGCCCCCTCCGCAGTTTGAGGGCGACTTTACGGCACCCCTGCCCGGGTCCGGCACAGGCCTGGCGGCCAGCCTCTGGCAGGTGGCAAAGTCCACCTCTGAACTGACCCTCGATGGCCGGGTTGAGATCACCGAACTGCCGCTGCCGGCGGGTGCGCTGAACGGCGTCGAAACGGGGGCCGTCTATGCCCTGTCCCAGACCTGGAGCGGCCAGGAGCGCGTCGTCCTGTACGGGCGCGCGGAGGACGTTTCGGCCACCCGCGCCGTGCTGCGACCCGTTGCGGCGGGGGCGTTGACGATCGACGCGTGGAAAGACCTCAGGCTTGAGGACGGCACGCCCATGACCCGTCCGGAGATTTTCACGGCCCGACTGTTCGCCCCGGGGTCTCCCGAAACGGTCTGGGTTGCGCGGCCGGCCGTGCCGGAGGGCACGCCGACGGCGGCACAGGCCGAGGCCCTGACCGACCTGGAAGCCTTGTACCAGGTTCAGGCCCGGGGTGTGGACACCGCACCGGCGGGCGGCGTGGCCTTACCACCCTATGTCCGCCTGGTGGAACCGGGCGTCGCAGGTGCCTCGCTGAGCCTGGCCTTCGAGGGCGATGCCCTGGTGCTGCAGGACGAGGTCGAAAGCGGCCGTCCACTGGCGCGCATGGATCTCGCCCGGGCGCTTGAGCGGATTCGTCCCGAAGGCGAGGCAGGGCGGCTGACGGGGCTGCGTGTCAGCCTGGCGGAAGGCCTGAACCTGGCCGCCCGCTTCCAGCGACTGCGGTCCGCTGCCTCGCGCGTCAGCGATACGGCGTCGGAGGACGGTGTGTCCCCGTTCGACGGGCTGGGCCTGAGTCTCTACCGGCACCGGCCGACCGGTGACGAGGCCTGTGCCGCACCGTGGGGCGACGGCAGTCCGACCGCCTGGGTCAATGCCGAGGGCGTCCCCGCGGGCGCTGTTGAAATTGATCCCAGCGACCTCGGCAGTCCCGGGGGTGCCCAGGCCTGCGACGCCTTTGTGATCGAGGTCCGCAATGAAGGCTCGCCGCATGTCGCGCGGAGTGTCCTCGGGTCGCGGTTCAACGCCAACTGGGCGGGGCCGTGCGAGCGAACCAGCGGCGGCGGCGGTCTTTCCGCCGTTCAGCCCGATCAGGCCTATGCCTGCGCCCAGCCGGTATCGGTCGGTGTCGTGGTCCTGTCCAGCGACAGCGCCATCCTCGCCCTGTCGCCGGCCGGGGCGACGGCTGCCGAGCGCCAGGCCGGGGCCATCCGACTGAACCGTGGCGGTCGGGCGCGCTATCTGTATCTGGTGGCGCGGGCCGATCCGGACTTCCTGCTCAGGACCGACTTCATGGTGCTGGCGGCGCGCTCCCTCTATCGACAGGAGGCCCTGCCGGTGCAGTTCAGCCAGCTGTGCCAACAACGGCTCCAGGACGCCTTTGTGGGGCCCATGGGACCCGGGGAGGCGCGGCCCGCGGACCCCTGTCTGGCCATCCAGGGCCGGTTCCGCGCCGCCCGGGCCGCGAACACGGCCAGCGCGCCGGCCACGGTCGATGGCCTGTTCGCCCTGATCTCAGGCGAGGTGACCCGTAGCGATGCGCCGCAACCCGTCGGCGGTACGGCGATGCGCCGGCTGACCATGCAGGTCACGCCGAGGCCGGAGGGCGAGTGATATGGTGACGGGCGGTGGGGTGCTGTCCGCCTAACGGCAACCTGTCTGCACGGGCGGCAGGTAGGGCAGGGGGCGCAGAGCCTATACGGCGAGCGTCTTCCACTCAGCCAGGGCGGCAGAGCCGGCGGAGACTATTTTCTACGCCGGTCCTGGCGGACGTAGGTCCGCACCTCGCATCCATCCTGACGCACCAGCACGGCCAGATCGACATCGCCTGCCGGCCAGATGGTCATGATGGCAGCACCGCGGTGGAGCCCGGCTTCCCTCAGGTAGCGGCCGAAGGCTTCGGCAGTCCACACCTCGCCGCGGACGTAGGTGTGACCGTCACGCAAGATGTCTTCACCGGACACATACCAGTCCAGGTTCACGGCCTCGGGTCCGTCCATGGGTACTGGCGACCAGACGCCGTCGCGCAGCACCTCGCGCCCGCCGCCGGGTGTGGCGCGGCTGGTCGTTGGGGTGACTTCGCCGGTCAGCGGGTCGGCCAGGCAGAACAGTCTGCGCGCCTCGGACTGAACTCCCCCGGACTGCAGCGACAGGACAGCGAACAGGATCTCCAGCATGGGGCTATCCCACCATGGATCGGGCGCGTCGTCTATACGCCGCTACCCGTAAGGACCCGGCGAGCCGCTCCACATTCGTCCGCGCCGCCCGCGCCATGATGTTCGGGGCGGATATCCGGAACGCCCGTTCTCCGGCCTGTTCACTTTGACCGCCTTCGACCCATTGCGTGCATGCATTACGCGAGGTTCACGACCCGGGAATGAGGCTTTAACCTCATAGTGTCTTCCGTCGGACACCGTCGGTTGCCCAATGATCCCGAATGAGGCCATCTGCCTCAGCTGATAGTGCGGGGGGCGATGATGCGACTTATGGACATGAACGAGGGTTGGTCGGATCCGATGCTTGGCCTTCTCCTTGGCGCAGGCGCAGTCGCCGGTGCTCTTCTGGTCTGGGCTCGATGGACGAGGCCCCGCCCAAGCCGCGCCCCTGGATTGACGTCGGCTGCTCGCGACCAGGCCGAGCGAACAACCGACACGGTCTCCGAGGACCTGGTGGCGGCGATCGAAAGCATCTTCCAGCGTCAGGTCGTGGATGGCGAACGCCGTCTTGGCGATTCCCACTGGCAGTCGGGTGCGGGCCGGAACGTTGGTTATGACGTACTCGAAGCAACCGCGGCCGCACGCCGTGCAGTCCAGCCCCTCTTGGCCGTGTGCAGGACCAGGCGCCAGCTCCTTCTCAGGGCGGACGATGCCCTGGATACGCTGATAGCTCGCTGGCGCGAGCGGCCGGGCGACGACGACGGCTATGGCATCGCGACCCTTCACGAAATCCGGCGCGACCTGGCCGCTCTTTGATGCAGACAGGGTGCAGGCGGCACTGGCGGAAAGAGCGGGTCAGGCGTTCGAGTCACCTGGGCGACACCATCACTCCAACAGCCCTCCAATCAGGCAGGCGTCGGGCGAGCGGCGGGGGACTTGGCGGCTGGATCAATCTCCGGGTCCAGAGGGACATCCATCCCTGTGGTCGCTCTTGCCGGGCGGCTAGAGGGCCTGCAACCCCGTCATCTCTGCGGGCGCCTCCGGCACGGAACCGGCCAGGATTCGGGCGACGGCCCGGGTAAAGGTGTCGGCATGAAGGGGCTTGGGCAGGGCTTCGTCAGCCCCGAAAGCGAGCGCCGTCCGCAGCAGCAAGCCACTGCCCATCTGGCCACCGGACGAGATGGCCAGGATGCGGACCTCGGGATGGGCGGCCTTCAGCTCGGTGATCGTTTCCAGCCCGTCCCTGTTGGGCATGAGCATGTCCAGGACGACAAGATCGACCGGCAGTATGGACACCACCTCCAGGGCTTCATCACCATCCGACGCCTGAACGACCGCATAGTCTTCATGCCGAAGCATTTCAGAGGCGATCAGCCTTATGGTCGGATCGTCGTCGACGATTACGATGATGGCCATGTTTATCTCCTGATCCATCATGCCCCGGAAATTACACTGTTCCGTGAAGATGGATGATTAACGATCAGGCAGCCCTTGCCCTTGCTGCAGGAAGGTCGGTGACGGGGCAGGCGCGATGATAGAGATGCCCCTGGAGATAATGGACTCCGGCAGTCTTGAGGAAGACCGCCTGGTCTTCGGTCTCTACGCCTTCGCAGACGACCTTCATGCCCATGGCCCGGCCGATACCGATGACCGCGTGGAGGATGGCCGCAGAGGGCGTATCGTCACAGCAACGTTCCACAAAACTACTGTCGATCTTGAGGGTGCTGAATTTCAGTTCGCGCAGCGCATGCAGACTTGTGTAGCCGGAGCCGAAATCATCGAGGGCGATGCCGATACCGAGGGCCGACAGCATCTGGATGGTATTGCGCGCCGGTTCGATGTTCAGGATCGCCGTTTCGATGACCTCGATCTCGAGCCGCTTCACGGGGAAATTCTCGCGTTTGGCAATCGCTGCGACGCGGACGGCAAAGCCGGGATCCTGAAAGTCGCGGGGACAGGCGTTCACCGAGACACGAAGATCGGATCGCGCCGCCAGTTCACGCATGGCGGTGCCGAGGACGAAATCCGTCAGCTCGACGATCGCCTCGCTCTTTTCCAGTTCGGGAATGAATTCGGCCGGGGACAGGTTGCCGAGAACCGGATCGGTCCAGCGGACGAGCGCCTCGACCTTGTCGGAAAACTCTCCGGACCGGTCGGCCATGAGCTGGTATTCGACCCGGACATGTCCGGCGGCCATGGCCTGCCGCACCCGCGCGGCCCAGTCGGTGCCCGGGGTTTGCTCCGGCTCCGGAGTCGGGGCCGGGTCGGGGTTACGTCCCATGGCCGCGAGGGTGCTGTTGATCAGGGCGGAGACGGCGTCAGGGTCGACGGCCGAGGCACCGCCGTTGCGGGCCCCCTGCTCGATCTCCGAGGCGGCGGCGCTGACCATTGACGCCCCAAGGCTCAGGCTCATCGATTTCAGCGCATGGGCGGCCCGGGCCAGGGCATCCAGATCACCGGCCTTCAGGGCTTCGCGCATGTCGGCGACCTTCAGCGGGGCATTGACCGCATACAGGCCCTCGACCTTCTCGACGAAGTCCGGCCGTCCATTGGCCGCCATCGCCGCCAGGTCCATGCGAATGGCGGGGTCCAGAAGATGGGAGGTATCAGGGGCGGCGGCCTGCAGGCCTGCCCCGTCTTCCGGCGCGACGCCTGCGTCCCTGGCAAGATCATTACAGAAGCGCCCGAGGATCCGGGCCAGGTCATCGAGGGTGAAGGGTTTGTGGATCACATCATCCATGCCGGCGATCCGCCAGGCCTCGGCAGCAGAACCGACGACATGGGCGGTCAGGGCCACGATGGGCGTCCGGGCACGACCGGTATCGGCTTCCTCGGCGCGAATGCGGCGCGTGGCTTCGAACCCGTCCAGGTTCGGCATGGATCCGTCCATGAGAACGAGATCGTATTCCGCCTCCCTGAGCGCCGACATCGCCTGCAGCCCGTCCTCGGCGAGGGAGACATCCACGCCGAAGCGCGCGAGCGCAGCACCGGCCACTTCCCGATTGACCTCCGAGTCATCGACGACCAGGACGCGGGCGCCCGGAAACGTCTGGTGGCTTGCGGACTGGGACGTCAGCCGGTCGAGCGACGGACGCTTGCCGGCGTGCATCTGCTGCAGGACCTGGAGCAGATCATGACGGCGCAGGGGTTTGACCATGGCGCAGACGCCGCGCTCGGAGAAGGCTGCAGCCTCATCCTCCGTGGTGCAGATCATGAGCGAGAGTCCGCCCGTTCCCGCGTCAGGCTGCGGATCCAGCTGGATCGAGCTGCCCATCGGCACCGGATCGTCGGTCGGCGTCACGCCCCAGGCCTTCAGATAGCGGTCGAGGGCTGTCGCGGTCTGGCCGCCGGTCTGGGCGACATGCACCGGCCAGGCATCGAAATCGGGCACCTCGGGCAGGGCGTCCTCCGCCGCGACGAGGGGAACATGGAAGGCGAAGGTCGAGCCCTGGCCGAGAACGCTCTTGAGCGCCCACTCACCGCCCATGGCACGCACCAGACGATCACAGATGGTCAGGCCCAGCCCGGTCCCGCCGTATTTGCGCGTAGTGCTCTGGTCGGCCTGGGTAAAGGCTTCGAACAGACGAGGCAGGCGATCGGCGGGGATGCCCGGACCGGTGTCGACGATGGCGAACCGCATGTGACCCGGCGCCTCGGCAACCGGTTCGACCGTAATCAGCACACCACCGGTCTCGGTGAATTTGATAGCATTGTTGGCGAGGTTCCCCAGCACCTGGCGCAGGCGAACGGGATCGCCGACGACGACCGGTGTGCGCGGATCCACATAGACCGCCAGGTCCAGCCCCTTGCTGACCGCGCGTTCCATGAACAGGCTGGCGACGTCCTCGGCGACCTCGGTCAGGTCAACCGGGACGGCCTCCATCTCCAGCTTGCCCGCCTCGACCTTAGAGAAATCGAGAATGTCATTGATGATGCTGAGCAGCGACTGGCCCGATTTGGCGATGACGTCGGCATAGCGTTTCTGGCGGGCCGGGAGGTCGGACCGCGACAGCATCTCGCTGAGGGCCAGAATGCCGTTCATCGGCGTGCGGATCTCGTGGCTCATCACGGCCAGAAAGTCGGACTTGGCGGCGTTTGCGCTCTCGGCGGCCTCCTTGGCGACAGCGAGTTCCGCCGTCCGGGAGGCGACCTGCCCCTCCAGTCCGGCCACCTGGGCGGCGATCTTCTCATCGCGCACCCGAATGCCGTCGAGCATGTCGTTGAAGCCGCTGACCAGGTCCCGCAACTCCCCTTCGGCCCGGATGTCGGCCGTCCCGGAATAGTCCTGGGACTGCCGGACGCCGTTGATGAACCCAGCGAGACGGATGATCGGATCACTGATCCGTCGGGCCATCTGCATGGCGACCAGCAGTCCGGCCAGCAGCGCCACGCCGGCACCCGCAAGGCTGATCAGGACCGCTGACAGGATGCGCGACCGAAGCCCGGGCACCTTGCTGAGCAGGGTGATTTCGCCCGCCTGGACACCCTCACTGAGGATGGGGGTCCTGATCTGGATCGTGCCGGTCCTGAGCGCCGACCACAGTGAGAGACTGTCGGTCTGCTGAAGGTCGGCGTCAGAGTTGAGGCGAACACCGCCCCCGGTTTCGGCCAGAAGATGTCCGTCCGCAGTCTGGATGCGGGCATAGACGATATCGGGCATCTGGCCGATCGATCGCACGGCCAGAAAGGCACCGGAGGCGTCTCTGGCGGCGACCGAAGGCGCAGCCATCGAGCCGATCACCCGGGCCGTCTGGGTCAGCCGGTCGGTCTCGACGCCGGCCTGGCGCCGCGCATCGGTCCAGCCGGACAGCCCGGCCGTCACCAGCCCGGCCGACACCAGAGATGTCAGGACGAGGACGACCAGTTTCCGCCGGATGGACCCGGTGTTCCTGAACAGTGAAAAAACCAGCGTCCCGGTCCCGCGTTAATACGTATTTCAGTTGTGACACATACTGATGACTTCTCCCTTAAGGCGCTGAGTTGCGTTTTCGTTCGCCGTCTGAAAATCAGGATACCGAGAAGGTTTCTCGATGACCGGCTTCTTTTATGTTCTCGATGAGCCGACGCGAATTCTGTTCGTCGACGACGATCCGATCCTTCGCGAATTCGCCCAGGTCAATCTTGAGACGCCGACGACATCCATCGATGTGGCCGCCGATGGTCTTGAAGCCCTGAACAGCCTGGCCGCAGGCAACCATGATCTGGTCCTGCTGGATCTGGAGATGCCGGTGATGGACGGGTTTTCCGTTCTGGCCCGGTTGCGGGCCGATGCCGCCACAAAGGACCTGCCCGTGATCGTCCAGACCGGTCGTGAGGACGTCGAGGCGATCGACCGCGCCTTTCGGCTAGGGGCGACAGCCTTTGTGACCAAGCCGCTGAACTGGCGTCTGCTGAGCTATCAGATCCGCTATGTGCTGCGCGCCTCGGGGGCCGAGCGGCTGGTCCGCCGGGCCGCGGCCGGGCGGCAGGAGAACGCCGCGTGATCTCCCGCCTGGCGAGTCTGGCCGGGGCGCTGCTGCATCGGCTTCTGCGCGAGACCCGGGGGTCCATAGCCCTGAAATTCGCCCTGATCGTTCCGGCGGTCGCCATGCTCAGTGTCGGCGCGATTGACCTTATGACCGTCAGCTCGGCCCAGACCCGCCTCCAGGCCGTCGCCGACGCGGCAGCCCTGGCCGCTGCCCCGGCCCTGGCCCTGGCCACCGATGGTGCTGCGGCCCGCGAGCGCGCCACCTCCTTCGTGGCCGCAGAACTCAGCCAATGGCCCGATGCCCCGACGGTGGTCGGAACCTATGAAGTCGTGGAGCGGGGTGGACAGCGCGGGATCCGGGTCCTCCTGCAGGCCAACCGGCCGTCATTTTTCGCCAATATGCTGCCGCCGGGCGGCTGGGATTTCGTGGGCGACGCGACCGCCACCTCCGTTGGACTGGTCCCCCTGTGCGTGCTGGATATCGCCACGGCGGGCGAGCGCAAGCTGTTGCTGAACGACAGTTCCCGGCTCGAGGCCCCCGAATGTCTGGTGCACTCGAACAACAACATCGAGGCTGCGGACAGCAGCCGGCTCATCGGTGAGGCGATTCAGGCCGTCCGCAGTGCGATCGGCAACATCGCCCCGAAGGCTGGAACCGGTGCCGCGCCCATCGAGGACCCCTTTGCCAAACTGCCCATTGATGAACCGGACGGCAACTGCGCAGTGATTGACAAGAAAAGCGCTTCAATCCCGCCCGGCATACATTGTGGAGGCAAACTCACAGGCTCCACGACCTACAGGCTGTTGCCAGGCGAGCACTGGCTGATGGGTGATCTCAACTTGGCTGGAACCGCTACACTGCAAGGCACAGATGTCGTCCTGCTTTTCGGTCGCAACGGGAGCCTCAGTTTCAACGGGAACGCACGGGTCAATCTGACCGGCCGCGAGCGCGGAGACTATGCGGGTATTGTCATGGCCGTCTCTCGCGACTTCGCAGAAGATACGCTGACATTGGATAGCTCGCGGATCGATCGACTGGAGGGCGTGATCTATGTCCCGAACACAGTCCTCCAGATCAATTCCAAAAAATCGGCAGACGTCGCACGCCAAAGCGCCTGGACCGTGATCGTCGCGGCAGGCCTGATGCTGACGGGTTCGCCGAACGTCTTCATCAACGCCAACTACGGCGCCTCCGACGTGCCGGTACCCAGTGGTGTCGGTCCGAATGCCGGTGCTGCAAGCGGTGGTGGCTCGCGCCTGATCCAGTAGATGGCGACAGGGACGCTTCGGCGTCGCTGCAATCCGGCATGCGGGCGCGGTCACTGCGGTCCGCCTGCGTCCGCGATAACCAGACAGAAGCGGCCCCTGGCGGCCCGGGCCGTCGCCGCCCGGCGGTCGCCATTCCGCATGTCGGCTGGAACGCAGAGACAGTCTTGAACATATAAACATATCTTTATATGTTTTGCGGCCGTCCCGCCTCGCCGGAGTTCCGTCTTGTCCCGTTCGTCCTTCCTCTTCACCTCGGAAAGCGTCTCCGAGGGCCATCCCGACAAGGTCGCGGACCGCATCTCGGACACCGTCGTGGACCTGTTCCTGTCCAAGGACCCCTATGCCCGCGTCGCCTGCGAGACGCTGACGACGACCAATCTGGTCGTGCTGGCGGGGGAGATCCGGGGTCAGGGAATCATGGACACGGACGGGCAGTGGGCCCCGGGCGTGGAGGCCGAGATCGAGGCCGCCGTGCGCGCCGCCGTGCGCGACATCGGCTATGCGCAGACCGGCTTTCACTGGGAGACCTTCGAATTCATCAACCGCCTGCACGGCCAGTCGGCCGACATCGCGGTCGGCGTCGACGCCGCCGGCAGCAAGGACGAGGGCGCGGGCGACCAGGGCATCATGTTCGGCTATGCCTCGAACGAGACGCCCGAGCTCATGCCGGCGACCCTGCAATACAGCCACAACATCCTGAAGCGCCTGGCCGAGGTCCGCCACGGCGGCGAGACGCGGTTGGAACCCGACGCCAAGTCGCAGGTCACCATCCAGTATGAGGACGGTATGCCGGTGCGCGCCACCTCGATCGTCCTGTCCACCCAGCACGCCCCGGGCCTGACCCAGGCCGAGGTCGCAGCGATCGTCAAGCCGCATATCCTCGACGTCCTGCCGGCGGGTTTCACCGACGACGCCACCGTCTGGCACATCAATCCAACCGGCATCTTCGAGATCGGCGGACCGGACGGTGACTCCGGCCTGACCGGCCGCAAGATCATCGTCGACACCTACGGCGGCGCGGCCCCGCACGGCGGCGGGGCCTTCTCGGGCAAGGACCCGACCAAGGTCGACCGCTCGGCCGCCTATGCCTGCCGCTACCTGGCCAAGAACATCGTCGCCGCCGGCCTGGCCGACCGCTGCACCATCCAGATTTCCTACGCCATCGGCGTGGCCAAGCCCCAGTCGATCCACGTCGACCTGCACGGCACCGGCAAGGGCGCCATCACCGAGGCGGTGCTGGAGGCCAACATCCTCGGCCTGATCGGCGGGGCCACACCGCGCGCCATCCGCGAACATCTCGGCCTCAACAAACCCATCTATGCCCGCACCGCCGCCTACGGCCATTTCGGCCGCGCACCGGACGCCGACGGTGGCTTCAGCTGGGAGAAGACCGATCTGGTGGAGCGGCTGAAGGCGCTGGCCTGAGGGCTATTCGCGTCGCATGACGCCGGTCAGTGTGGTGATCAGGATCGCCGTCATGATGGCACCGAGAATCTGATAGAGCGCTCGGCCGGCTTGTATCCAGTTGCCGGCAAACCCGCCCGGCGCTTCCAGCCGGCATGCTGATTCCTGCCCCAGATCGAGAACCGGGACTATCATGTCCACGGCGTAAAGCGGCGGGACAAGCGCGGGACAGTTGTTCGGAACCTCGGCGATCACCCTCGGCTCAATGTAGTTTCGAACGATCTCCGGCAGATAGTCCCGCCATGGCAGGTCAATCCCGACAACCATCTGCAAGGCGGACACTTCGACTTTGCCGTGGATACCGGTCGGGATGGCATGGATAAGGCCAGCGGCCATTAGGGCAACCAGGCCGACGGATCCGATGAGCGCGAACAACGCAGTGGAAACAACTGCCCGGGACGGCGAATAGCCGAAATCCGAGGTGATCCACAGAAGCCAGGCCATGGCCTTCGACCCGAGGGGCTGGGTTTGCATGCGCGCCCGCCGTTTCGCGATCGCCACCTGATCGGCTTCACGCGTGTAGCCCGTCTGCCTCAGAACGGTGGTGAGCTGCTCATAAGGTTGTGGATGGAAGGTTTTGAAGCGCGCAGCCTTGTCATGCCTGCGGACCCATTCCAGCCGGTTGGGTATCCTCTTGCCCAGTCTCTCGTATTTGAAGTCATCAAGGTGAAGCTGGCCCCAGCTCGGCCATGCGTTCGGTTCGTCGTCCAGAAGCCCCGCTTTCGCACCCCTCAAGATGACCCGGCCCGGGTCCTGCCCGCGCGGCGTGAAAGAGTTTTCAGCCAACTCCGCAGTCACACCCAGGACCGCGTCCGTGCAATCCAGCGAGCCTGCGAGCCGGACCCTGGCGAAGATGAAGATGGCACCGACTTTCACCGCTGAAAGGTCGACCCCACCTTCGACTTCAAGGTTCACGAAAGAAAGGTTGCCGCCGACGTCGGCACCCCAGGCAGAGAGCGCCGCGGTCTGGCCATCCCCAGCGATCAGACGACCAGGGATGGTCTGCCCCCCAACAATCGTCCAGCTCCCGGTTACGTGCATTCGCCGAGCGGAGACCGGGCCGGCGGCCTGTACGTCGTCCATGTTCAGAGAGCCGGCGATCCGGGCGTCGCCGAGGTTCAGACACAACGCGGTACCTGAAAGTCTGGCACCGCGAAGGTCAATTTCCCCAACCGTGGCCTGACTCAGGCCCAAACCTCCGAAACACTGAAACGACGAATTAGCGAACAGGCCGCCAGCAATCCGGGCACCTGTCAGATTGATCCCGCCCGGGGCTTCAGCAGTTCCGACGGTCGTCCCGGAAAGGCCGAGGTTGCGGCGAAGCTGAAGATCGACGCCTTCTAACGCAGGCAAGGTCGAGTTCCCGAGTGAGATACCCTCAAGGGTGGCCTGGGTGACTTTAAGGGCGTGGGTCAGTTCGCAATCAACCAGCCGAAGGATAGGTATGGGTGCACCGTCCAGACGTGCCGTGGCGAACTCCAGATCGATGGTGCCGGTGATCTTCGCGCCCGAGAGTCGAACCCCGCGTGAGGTGGCCTTCAGGCCGTTCTCCCCCAGCATCAGGGCCACAACGGTCTCGGCGCGGATGACTGGCCTGGCACCGTCATGACCCGGAACCAGATCGCAGGCTGCTCCCCTCGCGGTCGCATCGATCAGCAAACGTTCGGCATCGACGTCATGGCCGTCGGCACGCGGCACGACCGCGGATGAAGGGTTTGAAGGCGGGGAGATCATGTCCTCTGGTTCGTCGCCTGCGGGCGAAATGGGTCCTTCAGTCAGCATGAGTTCCTCCCCCAAGCTTAACCATGAGTATCTCGCTGATTGTTGTCATCCGAAAGCGTGTTGGAGGCGAGTTCGACAACCCCACCTCGTTTTGGGCTATAGCGCCGACCATGCCCGGCTCTCGATCCAACAACCCCGACCCACCCGCCCATCCCCCGCTCCGCTCGTTCGGTCGCATCAAGTCGCGCGCGATCAAGCCGCGTCAGGCGGCCCTGTTCGACACCCTGCTGCCCGGCATCGTCCTGCCGGACCCCAAGGCCGGGCCGATCGATCCGCTCGCCCTGATGCCCGGAGCGCAGGCCGTCTGGCTGGAGATCGGCTTCGGCGGCGGCGAGCATCTGGCGGCCCAGGCGGCGCGCCATCCCGACACCCTTATGATCGGCTGCGAGCCCTTCCTGAACGGCGTCGCCTCGGCCCTGCGCCATATCGAGGAGGGCGGGCTGAAGAATGTGCGGCTGCATGCCGACGACGCCCGCGATGTGATGACCGCCCTGCCGGACGCCTCGCTGGACCGGGTCATGATCCTGTTCCCCGATCCCTGGCACAAGGCACGCCACAACAAGCGCCGGCTGGTGCAGGCGGAGACGGCGGCGGAGATCGCCCGCCTGCTCAAGCCCGGCGGGGCCTTGCGCTTCGTCACCGACTGGAAGGACTATGCCGACTGGGCGCTGGAGAAGTTCGAGCGCACCCCCGGCCTTGTCTGGCAGGCCGAGGCCGCCGACGACTGGCGCACCGCCCCGACCGACCATGTGGTCACCCGCTATGAAGAGAAGAAGCTGGGCGACACGGCACCGATCTTCCTCGACTTTCTCCGCACCTGAACCCCAAGGACCGACCCATGAGCCTCGCCCTCGACACCCTTTCGACCTCCATGTTCCTTCGCGGCCTGAACGTCCTGTCCGGACTGATCGACCGGGCGGCGGAGTCCGGACTGGATGAGGCCGCCCTGATGGAGGCGCGGCTGGCCCCGGACATGCGGCCCTTCCCCGATCAGGTCCGCATGGCCAGCTTCTCGGCCCGCAGCTGCATCGCCCGCCTGACCGGTCAGGATTGGCCGAAGACCGACGACGCCGAAGCCGGCCTGGCCGAGCTCAAGGCCACCGTCACCCTGTCGATCGCCTTCATCGAGGGCGTCGAGGCCGCGGCCTTCGCCGGTGGTGAGACGCGCCGCGTCGAGCTGCGCTTCCCCGGCGTCGAGCTGAATTTCGAGGGCCAGGGCTATCTGACCAGCTTCGCCCTGCCGAATTTCTATTTCCACCTGTCGATGGCCTACGCCATCCTGCGCCATGCCGGGGTGCCGCTGGGCAAGCGGGACTTCCTGGGACAGATCGAGCTGATCTGAACCGAATCCGGACTCACCTCGGCTCTATGCCACCCCAGCTTGCAGAGGCGTTCTTTTTCCAGCAGTTTGGCCTCGGGGAAAGCCATGTCGGACAACCGCGGGGAGTATCGTATTCGCGTCGAGGCCCTGCGTGCGCGCGGGCGGGAAATGTTGCGCCGGGACGCCCGCTGGCGGCGTCTGCTCCAGCTCGGCTTCATTTTGGGGGGCGCGACGGTCACGGGTGTTTGCGAGGTTCTGCTCAACTCTGAAAACCTCCTTCCCGGGGTTCGGGGTTCGATCCAGACGCTGTGGTTCGTCGGCCTGTTCTTGATCCTGCTGGCCGGTGTCATTCTGGCCTATATCGACCAGACGGCTCCCGAGGTTCTGGCCGAGGCCGACCTGGCGTTGGCGGCCGCCCGCAAACTTGAAGAGGATAGTCGCCAGTCAACTGCCGTCGAAATGGCCCGCCTTGAGCAGCTTGCGCAAAGCGCGTTGTCGGGCGTGGACGAGGCCGAGCAGACCATCGTCGACATGGCCGACGACATTGAGCGGATGCAGGAAGCCGGACTCCGTCTCGGGACGCTATACTCCCTGACGCGCTCGGCTCTTCTGGAAGGCGTCGAGGCCATCGTCATCGGCCGGTCGCCCGACAAGGAACAGCGCAGGGCGCTGGCAGTCCTGGTGTTGGACAGCTTCGGCCTCTTCTCGAACCGTCTATTCGGCTTCCTCGACGAGTACTGGTCCCTTTCGATTCTGACGCCGGTGCGTGAGTCTGACGGCGTTGATCGCCTCACCTGTTATGCAACGCGTCGATCCTCGCGGAACGACGAGCAACGAACGCACCGGACATGGGAGCGGGGCGAGGGATGCGCCGGCCTGGCATGGGAGGCCGCAGAGGAGCGCGTCATCCCCGACATTGAGGTCGAACGAACCCTGAGGGTTCGGAAGGCAAACCAGCACCCAGGCGACTCGTCCCGGCATCGGTCGCTGGCCGCCGTGCCGATCATGGTCGGCTCGGAAGTGGTGGGCGTCCTCTGCGCCTCAAGCTCGGTCGCAAACCGATTCATCCGATCCACTGCGGGCGAACCTCCGAGTCTGGAGATCGACACAGTCGAACCACTCAGGGCAATAGCCAGTCACCTTGCAATCCTCTTCGCCTTGACTCATCTTGACGACTCAACTCCGCAAAGCGCCCCACATGGCTAAAACTCAACAGGCCTTCCCGGTGGCGGAGGCCGCGGATATCGATTCCCAGATCAGCTCGACGGCGCAACGGCTGTTCGGCCAAGGGACCAGCGTCTCCAGCGACCTCCAGACCTTGAAGACGCTGATCGATCGCCGCGCCGCCCTGCTCGCACCTCCGGCCGCGAAGGTCACGGCCGATCGTTTGCGCGCCATCAAGGTCCGACTGCAGCAGGAGGCGAGGGCTATCAGGGCGACAGCTGACCTAGACTAGGTGCCGACACGAGAGGGGCTGACAAAGCCCCTCACCCCGGCTATACGCCCCCTCACATCGTTAGACCGGCGTCCTAACGGCGCCGTTTGAGCGGCGGCCGTCGGGTCCGCCGCTTTTTGTTTGGACCATCCTCCGGCGCCTGCTCGGCGGCCGGAACGAGAATGACCTTGAAGGCCAAGACCGCCGAAGACCGCCAGCTGCTGGAGCTGATCGAACCCGTGGCCGAGAGCCTCGGGCTCGATATCGTGCGCGTGCGTCTGATGGGCGGCACCCTGCGCCGGCGGCTGCAGATCATGGCCGAGCGCCCTTCGGATCACGACATCGCCGTTGAGGAATGCGCCCGCCTGAGCCGCGCCGTGTCGGAAGTGTTCGACGCCGCAGACCCGATCGCCGGCGAATATCTGCTGGAAGTGTCCTCGCCCGGCGTCGACCGCCCCCTGACCCGCCTGTCGGACTTCGACCTGTTCGAGGGCTTTGAGGCGCGGCTGGAAAGCGATCGCATGATCGAGGGCCGCAAGCGGTTCAAGGGCATGATCGCCGGGACCGACGGCGACCATGTCGCCATGGATCTGGAAGGGGAGGAGGACACCGCCCTCATTCCCTTTGCCTGGCTGGTCGACGCCAAACTGGTGCTGACCGACGAACTGATGAAGGCGGGTGCCGAGAAGCGCGCCGCCCGTAATGACAACTCCGAAGAGACCGAGGACTAGACCATGGCTGTAGCCGGCGTTTCCGCGAACCGACTCGAACTGCTGACGATCGCCGATGCGGTCGCGCGCGAAAAGAACATCGACAAGGAGATCGTCGTCGAGGCGATCGAGGAAGCGATCCAGAAGGGCGCCAAGTCGCGCTACGGCGCCCATCACGACATCCGCGCCAAGATCGACATCAAGTCGGGCGAAATGTCCCTGACGCGTCACGTCACCATCGTGGCCGATGACTGGCAGCCGGAAGACGAGCTGGAAGAGTTCAACGACTCCGCCATGGTCCGCCTGACCGACGCCTCCAAGCGCGATCCGGACGCCTTTGTCGGCAAGGAATACATCGAGAACCTGCCGCCGTTCGAATTCGGCCGGGTGCAGACCCAGATGGCCCGCCAGGTCGTGACCGGCAAGGTCCGCGACGCCGAGCGCGCCAACCAGTACGAAGAGTTCAAGGACCGCGTCGGCGAGATCGTCAACGGCACCGTCAAGCGCGTCGAATACGGCAACACCGTCGTCGACCTGGGCCGGGGCGAGGGCATCATGCGCCGCAACGACTCCATCCCGCGCGAGGTGTTCAACATCGGCGACCGGATCCGCACCTACATCTATGACGTCCGCGCCGAGGCCAAGGGCCCGCAGGTCATGCTGTCGCGTTCGCACCCCGGCTTCATGGCCAAGCTGTTCGCCCAGGAAGTCCCGGAAGTTTACGACGGCGTGATCGAGATCCGCGCCGCCGCCCGCGATGCCGGCTCGCGCGCCAAGATGGCCGTGCTTTCGAACGACTCCTCCATCGATCCCGTCGGCGCCTGCGTCGGCATGCGCGGCTCGCGGGTCCAGGCGGTCGTCGCCGAACTGCAGGGCGAGAAGATCGACATCATCCAGTGGAACGCTGACGAGCCCACCTTCATCGTCAACGCCCTGGCCCCGGCCGAGGTCTCCAAGGTCGTGCTCGACGAAGAGGCCGACCGCGTCGAGGTGGTCGTGCCGGACGAGCAGCTGTCGCTGGCCATCGGCCGCCGCGGCCAGAACGTCCGCCTGGCCAGCCAGCTGACCGGCTGGCAGATCGACATCATCACCGAGAGCCAGGACTCCGAGCGTCGCCAGCGCGAGTTCAGCGAGCGCACCGTGCTCTTCCAGGAAGCCCTGGACGTGGACGAGGTCATCGCCCAGCTGCTGGTCACCGAAGGCTTCGCCACGGTGGAAGATCTGGCCTTCGTGGAATCCTACGAAATCTCCGACATCGAGGGCTTCGACGAGGACACGGCCGAGGAACTGCAGGCCCGCGCCCGCGACTTCCTCGACCGTCAGGCCGCCATCCTCGATGCCAAACGCGTCGAACTGGGCGTGCTGGACGAGGTGATGGCCGTGCCCGGCGTCACCGGTGCCATCGCCGTCGCCCTGGGCGAGGGCGGGGTGAAGACCGTCGAGGACCTGGCCGATCTGGCCACCGACGAAATCCGTGGCGGCTATGAGGTAAAGAACGGCGAACGGACCAAGGTCCCGGGCGTCCTGGAAGCCTTCAACCTGGCCCAGGAAGAGGCCGAGATGCTGATCCTCCAGGCCCGCGTCGCAGCCGGCTGGATCGATGCCTCGGAGCTGCCGCAGCCGCCGGAGCCGGAATACGAGGAAGAGCTGGCCGAGGGCGAATACGACGCCGACGCCGTCTTCGCCGCCGCGCCGGAAGGCGAGGAAGCCGAAGCCGCCGGGGATCCCGACCAGCCCGAAAACGCGTGATGGGAAACCGGACCTTCCATGAGTCTGCGCGAAGCGACGGTAGATAGAGAGAGACGCGACCTCGTCACCCACGAGGTCATGGATGAATCTCGCCTGATCCGCTTCGTCGCCGCTCCGGACGGTTCGGTCGCCCCCGATCTGGCGCGCAAGCTGCCGGGCCGCGGCCTCTGGGTCGCGGCAGACCGCACCTCCGTCGAGACAGCGGTGAAGAGGAACCTGTTCTCGCGCGCGGCAAAGGCCCCGATGAAGCCCGCTGCCGACCTGGCCGACATGGTCGAAAGCCTGCTGTTCCGGCGCTGTCTGGACCAGCTGGGTCTTGCCCGGCGCGAGGGGGTGCTTATCTCCGGCTTCGAGAAGGCCCTGGCCAATATCCGGTCAGGCAAGGCCGCGTGGATCATCGAGGCGGCGGACGGGTCCGCGGACGGTCGCGGCAAGCTGCTTTCGCTGGCCAGACACATGACGCCCCCCCCGAAAGTCTGCGGCGTCTTCACGGCGGACGATTTGGGTTTGGCCCTTGGGCTGGAAAATGCGATACACGCCGTCCTGCTTGAGGGCGGGCGGGCCGATCGCTGGACCATTGAGGTCGAACGACTGGCGGGATTTCGACCGCTTCTGCCCCCGGAATGGGGTGGTGAGCCGGCTGAGGCCCCGAACAAGGTTTTGGACGGGCGGGGTTCTGCTCCCTGATAAGGGGCAGGGCGACGCGCGGCTTTTTGTGTTTGAACGAGACGACGGCGGATCACCCGCCGTCCCCAGTAAAGCGACCGGATGACTGACGAGAACGACAAGACCAACGACGGCGCACCGCAGGCGCCCACCGGAACGCCGTCCACGACGGGTCCGCGGGCACCGCTGAGCCTGAAGCCCCGGCAGGCAGGATCGGTTTCGACCGGCACTGTGCGCCAGAGCTTCAGCCACGGCCGCACCAAGACCGTGGTGGTCGAGACCAAGCGCCGTGCCGGTGCCGTGCCAGGGCATCAACGCCCGCAGGGCTTCGACGTCGCCGCCCGTCCTCGCACGGACGCGCCTGCGCCCCAGCCCGCGCGTCCGGCCGACACGGCGGCTCCCGCCGGCGGTCGCCTGTCGAACGAGGAACACGAGGCCCGTCGCCGCGCCATTGAACTGGCCACCCAGGCCCAGGCCCAGCGCGCCCAGACCGCCGCCGCCGAGCAGGCGCGCCGCGACCAGGCCGCGCATGAGCAGGCCGCCGCCACCGCACAGGCCGCCAGTGCTGCCCAGGCGGAAGCCGCCGCCGCCCGCGCCGCCGCCGAGGCTGCCCGTGCCGAAGCCGCCAAACTGACCGCCGCCGCGCCCGCTCCGGTCCGGCGCGCGCCCGCCGCCGCGCCGACAGCGGCACCGGCCGCTCCGGTCGCGCCGACCCCGGCTCCGGTAGAGGCTGCCGCTCCGCCTCCGGCCCCTGCGCCGGCCGCCCCCGTCCGTCCGGCCCCGCCGGCGCGTCCCGTGGTCAATTTCGGCCAACGTGTGCCCAAGGCGCCCGGTGCGTCCCGCGCACCCGCCGGACCGGCTTTCGGCGGTCGCTCCGCCCGTGAGGAAGCCATGGGTGGCGGCGAACGGGCCTATTCCGACCGTCCCGCCGCTCCGGCCCGGCCGACCAGCCGTCCGGCCGAGCCGGTCCGCTATTCGGCCCTGACCCCGCGCCCGGCACCGGGCGCGGCGCGTCCCGGCCCGCGCACGGGACCGGGCGGCCGCCCGACCCCGAACGCCCCCCCGGCCCAGGCCGAGGTCGCCCGTCCCAGCCGCGCGCCCGGCGGCGGCTTCGCCCGACCGGTCAAGCCCGAGGATGATCGCGACAAGCGTTTCTCGGACGCCGGCAAGGCCGTCAGCCGCACCCGCGGCGAGCCCAAGCGCCGCGAAGGCCGCCTGACCATCCAGTCCGTGGCCGGTGACGGCGACACGGCCGAGCGGATGCGCTCGCTGGCCTCGGTCCGCCGCGCCCGCGAACGCGAGAAGGAAAAGCGCAAGGGCGGCTCCACCGACGCCCCGAACCGTCCGCGCGAAGTCGTCATCCCTGACGTCATCACCGTGCAGGAGCTGTCCAACCGGATGGCCGTGCGCGGCGTCGACATCATCAAATTCCTGATGAAGCAGGGCCTGATGATGAAGATCAACGACGTCATCGACACCGACACGGCCGAACTGGTCGCCGACGAGTTCGGCATGGCCGTGAAGCGCGTCTCGGAGTCCGACGTCGAGGCCGGCTTCCTGTCCGACGCGGTCGACGACGAGGCGACCACGCCGCGTGCGCCGGTCGTGGCCATCATGGGCCACGTCGACCACGGCAAGACCTCCCTGCTGGATGCCCTGCGCACCACCGACGTCGCCTCGGGCGAAGCCGGCGGCATCACCCAGCACATCGGTGCCTATCAGGTTCGCCTGCCCAGCGACGATCGCGTCACCTTCCTCGACACCCCCGGCCACGCCGCCTTCTCGGCAATGCGGGCGCGCGGTGCCAATGTGACCGACATCGTGGTGCTGGTCGTGGCCGCCGACGACGGCGTCATGCCCCAGACCATCGAGGCCATCCAGCACGCCAAGGCGGCCAATGCCCCGATCATCGTGGCGGTCAACAAGATCGACAAGCCGGACGCCAATGCGCTCAAGGTCGTCAATGAACTGCTGCAGTATGAAGTCATCGCCGAGAGCCTGGGCGGCGACA
>Ga0114981_10000262_pt1 | contig 33358 bp, 28 predicted proteins | sample S_140806_MF_Meta_FD_87028 | JGI IMG/M metagenome (GOLD analysis project Ga0114981, IMG submission 87028) | Freshwater microbial communities from Lake Simoncouche, Canada to study carbon cycling - S_140806_MF_MetaG | ecosystem: Environmental > Aquatic > Freshwater > Lake | place: Lake...
ATCGTTTTGATGGCATCGGTGATTCCCCGTGGCTGCCCAATAGCGTTCAACAGAATCTTGCTGACAACAGGAGTACCAACATGCCCAGAGGCTTGTTGAATACGTTCCACACAGGAAGCGGAAAGGCTCAGACTAAGGCGTTGAGATGCATCTATCGCAGCTGGTACCCATTCACGAGCCGTTTCAAACGTTGCAAGATCAGTAACGGTGACGGTGTTTCGTAGAACCGCGACACCTGGCGCCGACAGCGGTAACGGTCCTTCGAGACACCGCGACATGATTTTGTTAGATAGTTCATGAATCGTTGCGGCATGCCTGTAGTAATCGCCCATAAACGCTTGCACTGCGGGTGTTTCAGCATTGGAAGTGTAACCAAGCTTTTCTGCGGTCGCTTCCTGCCTTGCAATGACTAAACGGTCACGCCTCTCACCTGAAACTAGATGCAGCGCATTTCGGGTGCGGATCAGATAATCTCGTCCCTCGCGGATGACATCCGCTTCCTCAGCGGTTATCACCTTTCGTCGGACAAGCTCACGGTATAGAGCATCACCGGATTTACCAAACCGGACTATCGCAATCCATTGCGCCGACTGAACATCCCGAAGCCCGCCGGCCCCCTCTTTTACATCTGGTTCAAGTAAATATGGAGAATTTCCGCTCCTCTGTGCTATCGACCTTCGTTCCGCAGCTTTCTGAAACAAAAAGTCAGCCATTTGAAGCGTAGTTCTGTAAACAGAGTCGAATCTGTCAAAGAGGACACGATCCCCGCAGATGAAGCGGCTGTCCAGCAGAGCTGTTTGGGTTTGATGATCAAGCCCGCCGGCAAGGATCTCGTCCATCGACCGGTATGCGTAACCAACTTTGATTCTGCAACCCGAAAGGAGAACGTCCATGACCAGCTGAAAGGCTTCGCGTAGGATTGGTGGATCATCGGTTCGATCAACGAGAAACGTAAGATCAACATCCGACCATGGGGCCAAACATTTCTGCCCGTATCCACCCGTTGCAACAACCGTTATATTGCTGGGAATTTCACCAGATCGATCGCACGCAAGCTCAAAGAGACGCTTGATGGTGATGTCCATCAGGTCGCTGTGAATACGCCCCCAAGTTCGACCGCCTGCAGAAGGTGTCCACGCTTGCCGAATATCTTCCCGTAGCTGGAGGAGACGAGCCGACAGCTCCTTACTGGTAGTCAAGGATTGGAAGGCATTGTCATCGTACGATTTCATGATGATGCAGATGGTACCACTCAGGTGAATTTCTGGTAGAATGCACGAGATATCGAGGTGAGATATGTATTTGTTACATCGCATCTCAGTAAATCGCTACATGTTCCATGTGGAGGATGTCCGGATGAATTGGCAGACTTCGGCCAAAATGGTCGCATTGACAAGTGTAATGACAGCAATGTCATTCAACGCTCCTTCAGTAACCGCTCAGAGCAAGGATTTGGAGCGTACGCTTGCGGGCGTTCGTCTAAATGCTTCCTCACGCACAGTGCTTTCGAAATTTGGCAATCCAAACGAGATATACATTGGCGACATTGGAGTACGCATTCCAGGTACCGATGCCCAACAGGGTAGTGGTACGGGAATGGGTATGGGTGATGAAGGCGGCATGATGGGTGGCGCTGGAATGATGGGCGGCATGATGGGCAGCTCTGGCCCAAGCATGGGCGGCATGGGTGGTGGCTCCGGTCCTCGCGCTGGTGCTGCTGGCATGATGGGTAGCTCTGGTCCAAGTATGGGCGGCATGGGTGGTGGCTCCGGCCCTCGCGGTGGTGCTGCTGGCATGATGGGGTCATCTGGAATGATGGGTGGCATGGCCGGTATGCGTGGTGGCGGTTCTGGTGCAGCAGCTGGCCGCATGGGTGGCATGGCTGGCGGCGGCGGCGGATCCAAAATGGGTTCTATGGGCGGTGGTGGCGGATCCAAAATGGGTGGCGGTGGTGGTGAGATGGGTGCCATGGGTGGCATGGGCGGCGGCATGATGGGCGGCATGGTGGCATGATGGGCGGCATGGGTGGCGACACCGGTGGAGCCGTCGGCGCATTCGGCCGTACACAAAGCTCCGTTGCTCGTCAGCAGGAAGTTACATGGGTCTACAATCGTACAACCAAGGATGCTAAGGGTCAGACCACGGCAATCTCGTACGAATTCCTCATTAATCCTGGTGGTTCGATCTCCCAGATTCGTTGTCTTGGATACCACTCACCAATTAAGCCTTCGACACAGACACCTTCTATTACAACGCAGAAGGGCGTCCGTCTCGGATCCAGCTACGTTGAAATCCTGCGTGCATACGGACAGCCAGACAGCTATGAAAAGTCGGGCAATATCCTCGTGCTCAGCTATCCGAAGAAGCATGTCCAGTTCCAGTTGATCAATCAAAAAGAACAGGCAGAACCATCTAAGGCTGCGTACCGTGTAATCGCGATGACCATCGCAACTGTTGAAGGCTAGTCTTCAACAAACCTAGTTAGATTCATACCGTGAATGATGACAAAGAGCGTGTCCGACTCGCATCGGATATTGTTCAAGTCGCTTCACGGTATGTTTCGTTAAAGCAGGTCGGAAGCCGTTACAAGGCATGCTGCCCTTTCCACCAGGAAAAGTCACCATCCTTTTCCATTGATTCGGCCCGCCAGACGTGGCACTGTTTTGGTGCATGTCAAGAAGGCGGAGATGTGTTTTCCTTCGTTCAGAAGGCGGAAAACCTCTCATTTCCAGAGGCTTTACAGCGCTTAGCCGACATCGCAGGTATCGCCCTGCAACAAGCCGCCGAGACACCCCAGCAGGCCGTCGCTCGAACAAGCCATAAGCAACGCCTTCGCGACCTAATGGCAGAAGCCCAACGCTTCTTTCGCTTGGCTTACCAAAATACACTTGGTGCCCAGGAATATTCCGCGTCCCGTGGCTTAACGCAGGACGTTCTCAACCAATTTGGTATCGGCTGGGCACCGGATTCCTACGATTCTCTGGCTTCCCATCTGCAATCCCTTCGTTTGGACATGGATGATGCAATAGAAGCAGGTCTCATCTTCAGACGCAATAATGGCAATGGGTTTACAGACCGATTTCGTAACCGCTTGATGTTTCCCATTCACGATTCACAAGAGCGAGTAATTGCCTTTGGTGGGCGAATTACGACAGCCCAGCAAGATACAGCAAAGTATCTCAACTCCCCTGAAACACCTCTTTTTTCAAAGAGCCAGACCGTCTACGGTCTCCCCATGGCAAGAAAAGCCATTCAGGAAGATGGTGTTGTGATGATTTCCGAAGGGTACATGGATACGGTTGTCTGTCATCAATATGGCGTCACCAATGTTGTCGCAACCCTTGGGACAAGCCTGACCAGTGACCATGTTCGCATATTGCAACGATACGCAAAGACCATTCTTCTTACGTTTGATGCGGATGATGCTGGAGAACGCGCTGCAGTTAAGGCATCAGAACTCTTTCAAAGTATCGATCCTGACCTGACAATCCGAGTGCTCAGGATGCCGCATGGAGCAGATCCAGATTCGCTTCTTCGAACACAGGGACGTGAGGCGTTCATTAATGTCGCGGCGAATGCACTAAACATCCCTGAATTTCGCCTCGAAGTTCTCAGGAAGAAGTTTGATGTATCCGTTTCAAACGGCCGCGAACATTTTTTACGAGCAGCTTTGCGACTGGTTGCAGACCAGCAATCAAGCATTGATCAAGATGCATTGATTCGAAAACTAGCACCGTTTCACCCCACATTCGATTCGAACAGCATCGGAGCTGAAGTTGCAATTCGCTCCGAAGTTCGGCGTATTACGCCAAACACGTTGGAAAATGGTCCTCTTCATGGCGGCCACATACAACGGAAATCAAAGACATCAGGACGACAATTCAAAGGTCCCCGCCCATGGGAAACGCCTCAATACAGGTTGATGGACGAGTCTATCCCATCTGCTTCACTTGGAGAAAGCAACCATTCCCGGGCTCAAGAGGTTCTTTTGCTGGGACTAACGGACACAAACTTCGGAGCTCTGGCACACTCACTTATTAACGATATTGGTGGCCTGGACCTTTTCATTTCACCATCCGTGCTCCCAGTCGTTCAACAACTTCAGTCGCTAGGAGACTTTACGACGATTCCAACAGCACAGGCATTATTAGAATTGCTGATAGCAACGCCTGCGGCATCCTCTTTGACGGCAATCGTAAACCGCGTACAATCGGAAATTGATGAAAAAATGTTGATGGACTGTAAGGATGCGCTGGTTATGTACCACGCTCGTCTGTCTCAACATGCGATTGCGAGTCAAGTTTCGCCATCAAAACAGCACCCCCCGTCAACCGACATCCTGCGAATGTGGCAAGCACTTGCTGAAGCAAGAAAGAACCAAGAATCCAGTCAAAACTGACCCGTCCGCAATCCCATTTGTTAGGAGCCTGTCGGGTTTGGTGACCCACGTGATGTACTCTGTAGAATCACATTTACCTTCTACATAGAGTCTACTTTATGGCCTGCGAATAGGATTCGATGTCACTGCGTGCTACCATAGAGACGATGTCAACTACCTTTGAAAAGGCGCTCAAAGAGCGTATTCTCGTCATCGATGGCTCCATGGGTGTCCTTTTACAGTTAAAAGTGTGCACTGAGGAGGCCTATCGCGGAGAACGCTTTGCAAATCATCACAAAGACCTCCGAAATAATACGGAAGCTCTTCTTCTTCACTCCCCTGACTTCATTCAAGATGTTCATGAGGAATATCTGGCTGCTGGGGCCGACATCATAGAGACATGTACGTTCACTGCAAACTCTATAGCTCAGGAAGATTACGATCTTTCGCAATATGTCCGGGAAATGAATCTGGAAGCTGCGCGTATTGCCCGTGATGCTGCGAACAAGTTTGCTACAACAGATCATCCTCGGTGGGTCGCCGGTGGAATAGGTCCATGTAACCGAAGTGCTTCTGTAATCATCGATGCAAGTCGTCCTGAAGTCCGTGGAGTCTCATTCGATCAGTTACGTGTTTCATACCGAGAACAAGCACAGGCACTGATTGATGGTGGCGTTGACTTATTATTGATCGAAACAACATTCGACACGCTCAACCTGAAGGCTGCTCTCTTTGCAATCGATGAGCTTTTCGATGAAGGCGTACGGCGTGTACCGGTAATTGCAAGTCTGTTTATCGACCAGGCCGGTGGAAACTTATCTGGCCAGACTGTTGAAGCCGTTTGGAACTCCATTAGACACTTTCCGCTAACAGCTATTGGTGCTAACTGCTCCCTCGGACCTGACTTACTGTCTCCTTTCATCGCCGAGCTAAATCGCATCGTTGATATCCCGATAATCGTTTATCCAAATGCAGGTCTACCTAATCCACTAGCCCCTACTGGTTACGACATGGGTCCAGAACTGATGGCAGAGCTGGTTCAGCCGTGGATCGAAAACAAGTGGATCAATATCATTGGCGGTTGCTGTGGGACAACGCCAGAGCATATTGAAAAACTAGTTAATGCAGTTAATGGACGTCCTGTACGTCAGGCACCTGTGCTGCTTGAAACGCTCAGGCTGGCTGGAACCTATCCTTTCAATGTGACATCTGAGACGAACTTCATCAATGTTGGTGAGCGCTGTAATGTCGCAGGCTCCTTGAAATTCAAGCGCCTCATTCAACAGGGCAACTTTGATGCTGCACTCGCCATTGCATTGGAGCAGGTTGACAATGGAGCGCAGTTGCTCGACATTTGTTTTGATGGCGATGGTCTAAGTGATTCTGCGGCGCTGATGACCCGCTTTATGAACCTTATTCACGGAGAACCAGCCATCCATAAGGTTCCCCTTGTCATCGACTCTTCGGACTTCAATGTCCTGATCGCTGGTTTGAAATGTTGTGTGGGTAAACCGATTGTCAATAGCATTTCCCTCAAAGAAGGCGAAGAAGAGTTTCTGCGAAAGGCTAGGCTTCTAAGGCGCTACGGTGCTGCGATGGTCGTGATGGCTTTTGATGAATATGGTCAGGCTGACACATTGGAACGCCGAATCAATGTTTGCCAACGTTCTTACGACCTTCTAACCAAAAGTGCGGGAATTGACCCACAAGACATCATTTTTGACCCGAATGTCTTGGTGATTGGTACAGGTATGGATGAACACCGTACCTATGCAATTGACTTTGTAGAGACTGTCAAATGGATTAAGGCAAATCTTCCAGGTGCACGTGTTTCGGGTGGTATCTCGAACATCTCGTTCTCGTTCAGAGGAAACAATCCAGTACGAGAAGCCATCCACTGCGCATTCCTGTTTGAGTCCATCAAGGCTGGCCTCGACATGGGAATCGTAAATGCTGGCGCCCTCCCCCCTTATGATGCAATTCCTTCGGACCTCATGGATGCCGTTAATGACTTGCTGTGGAACCGAACCGATACCGCCACCGATGTCCTAACAACGCTTGCAGAAAAGTACCGGGATTCCGGTGAAAAAGCTGTTGTCATAGCACAGGAGTGGAGAAGTCACTCTGTTACGGAACGGATTGGCCACGCACTTCTCCACGGAATCACGGAGTTCATCGATCAGGACACACTTGAGGCTCTCAATGACCTTCAGCGTCCTCTGAAGGTGATTGAAGGTCCTCTCATGCAGGCCATGACCCATGTAGGTGACCTCTTCGGTGCTGGTAAGCTCTTCTTACCTCAAGTGGTTAAGTCTGCCAGAGTCATGAAACAGTCTGTCAAAGTTCTGACGCCATACCTTGAAGCGGAAAAAGTTGACTCATCTTCAGCGGGTAAGTTTCTCATTGCCACAGTCCGCGGTGATGTTCACGATATCGGTAAGAACATCGTAGGCGTGGTTCTTGCGTGTAACGGCTTTGAAGTAATCGATCTTGGTGTGATGTGCCCGGCCGAAAAGATTGTTGACAAGGCTGTCGAAATTGGAGCGGATATCGTAGGTCTTTCAGGACTTATTACGCCTAGCCTTGAGCAAATGATGATCGTTGCCGAGTTAATGGAAGAGCGTGGGTTGAAGATTCCACTGCTTATTGGTGGTGCGACAACGAGTCGAAAGCACACTGCGGTAAAGATTGCACCAAAGTATTCTGGCGGTGTCGTACATGTCCTTGATGCAAGTCGCGCAGTCCCCGTAGCAACTAGCCTTGTCTCAACGGAATCGTCGACGTTTTTGGATGCAAATCTGACAGAGCAGGCAGTATTGCGTGAACGTTTCGCACGTAAGCAAGCTGGTTCAAATCTTATTCCTCTCGGACTGGCTCGACAGAACGCTGAAGTCATTCAATGGGATGAGCGCCCTACTGTTACACCAGCCGACCCAGGAGCTCATGTTGGCGAGTGTCTGGATTTGAGTATTCTTCGTGATTTCATCGACTGGAAGCCATTTTTCATCACATGGGATCTCCATGGCAGCTATCCGGAGATATTGACGGATGAAGTTGTCGGCGAAGTGGCGACAAGTCTTTACCACGATGCTCAAGTGATGCTTGATAAGGTCATCCGTGAGAAATGGCTTGAAGCCAAGGCATCTTATGGTTACTACCGCGCTCGAAATGCTGGAGATGATGTTGCCATTTCGGATGCCACTGACTCCGAACACATCCTCCACTTCCTTCGCCAGCAAGGGTCAAAAACTAGCGGTTCAAAAAATAAGTGTCTCTCAGACTATGTCAAGCCATCGGATGATTGGATTGGGATGCTTGCAGTCACGGCAGGTCATGGATGTGCGGAACGTGTTGAGAAATTCAAAGCGAATGGTGATGACTACAGTGCTATTTTGCTGGAGTCACTAGCGGATCGATTTGCCGAGGCTGCTGCCGAATATGTACACCATGTGATGCGCAAAAACTTCGGGATTGAACCTGCTGACATGCCTCTGCAACAAATGATAGCCGAGGATTATATTGGTGTACGCCCAGCGCCCGGATATCCGGCATGCCCCGACCATATTGAAAAGGTAACACTTTTCAATGTACTTGACCCAAATCGGCTTGCTGGAATTACGCTGACGGAAAGTCTGGCAATGGAACCTGCAGCATCGGTCTGCGCCATCGTGTTCCCTAATGCTGATGCAAAGTATTTCAGTGTTGGAACATTGGCGAAAGATCAAGTGGTTGACTATGCGGCACGTACTGGACGCACGGTAGCGCATGTTGAAAAGTCTCTGGAAGCGTATCTAGGTTATGATGAGTAACGAGGTCCTATCGGCATGAATGGATGTGTAGTTGTTACTGGCTCGGCACATGGCATTGGAACATCTATTGCTAAGGCCTTTTTATCCATTGGCGCACGTGTTTTACTGGCGGATGTGAACGAGCACATGCTTGATTCAACAACATCAGAGCTGCGGGATACTTATGGTGACCTTGTCTTTAGTGTTACCGCTGACTTGTCGTCTGCAGCTGGCATAGAAAAGTTAGTAATTGCAGCCAAAAACCTTCCAGATCGTGTCGTGTGCATCGTCAATAATGCAGCTGACCAGACACCCGGTACTACCGAGACGACAAATGTTGATATGTTTCAACGGACCATGTTCATCAATGTGACGGCGCCATTTCTTCTTGTACAAGGGTTACTTGATGATTTGATTGCGACACAGGGAACGGTAGTCAATGTTGGTAGCCTTGTTGGGAATCAGCCCATACCAGGAAGGGTTGCGTACAACACATCTAAAGCTGCCATCGCGGGCCTAACACGGTCCTTGGCCGTAGATTTAGGCTCATCTGGCATCCGTGTCAATGCAGTTGCACCGGGACACATCATGACTGATGGAGTGGAGTCTTGGAAGGCTGTATATTCTGATTTTCAACAACGTATCTTCCTAACAAGCTATGCACTTGGCCGTGTCGGACATGCAGAAGAAGTAGCAGCTGCAGTCGTTTTTCTTGCGTCCCCTGCTGCAAGCTTCATCTCAGGAATCACCCTTCCTATTGATGGTGGCATGTCTATCCTCTGTCCTGAAACAGCATCCTTCACAGCCGCAGCCGTTGCCCGTTCATTGGATGGCCAATAGTTTCGTTACGAGCGATTCTCATAGATTTGAACAGTCAGTAGACGACTTGGTCCAATCGACTATGGTGATAATCCGTCTCAGCCTACTGAATTGAAGGAATCTTTGTTCCTCGCGCTTGCAGGATTTTTGCGGACAACATAATAAAATCGTATACTTACATGCAACACTAGAAGTGTCATCAATGAGGATGTACAGACCCTGCATGTTGTATTCAAGTTTTATTTACCCCTGTTTCACTGCATCACCAAAAGGTGTGTATTTAATATGATGGTTCGTGGATCCGAAACACCCCGGAGCCTCCAGCTTCGCTATGCAGGACAACTGGACCGAGAGGTTGCTGAACGCGCTCAAAGGGGCGAAGACTTTGCTGCGGAGTATCTTTTATACAAATATAGGAATTTAGTAAAGACAAAAGTAAAGTCTTACTTCCTAATTGGTGCAGAGAAAGATGACTTGCTTCAAGTGGGGATGATTGGGTTATGGCAAGCGATCATCGATTTTAGGGCAGATAAGGCCATTTCATTTCCAGCCTTTGCCAAAGTATGTATTCAACGCCACATTATTACGGCCATCAAAACCGCAACACGACAAAAGCAACAGCCGCTCAATACGAGCTTGTCACTTGAGTGTCCAAGCGATGACCCAAGTGCCGATTGGAACCTTTCCGAAATTTTGACGAGTGAAAATGCACTCGACCCAGAGGATATGGTCCTTCGATCGGAAGATACAAAAGAATTGCGTGACAATCTTACGCGTCTTCTATCTGAATTTGAATGGCGAGTCCTGGCTGGCTACCAATTGGGGAAAAGTTATCGTGAAATCGCGGATGAACTTACATGTAAGACAAAGTCCGTCGACAACGCCCTTGCTCGAATCAAGAGAAAAGTTGGTACTCTCACGGTAGGCAATGCTGATTTAGGAGCTCTTCACCTGTAACTGATTAGAGATTTGCATTCTTGATAATGTTATACTTGGTGCATATGGGGGAACGTTTTGCAAATGTCTAATGATCTTTCATCTGTGTTCGCCATGGCGCTAGAACACAAGATTAATGGTCGCTATTCGGAAGCTGAATCAGGCTTTAAGACCGTAATAGAATCCGTACCGTCCCATGCTGAAGCACACCATGAATTGGGACTTGTGTATAGTTTTCAGGTCCTTATCGATGAGTCTCTTCTCGAGCTCGAAACAGCCGTTCGCTTGGAACCACAAAGCATCACGTATCAGCTGTCCCTAGCAAAAACGCTCACAATGTTCGGTGAGTTTGACCGAGCTAAAGGTCTATTCATTAGGATTCTTGATGTGGATCCGTTCAACGATGAAGCAGCCAAAAATATGGACTATCTTGGTAGTGTTTAGAAAACTCAGCAACTTATTTCGGCAGCGTTATCTCATGGTGACGCTGTTTTTGTTTGTCATCACCAGTAAGTATTTCCTTATGCTTATAGATGGACAAACGTACATTCCAACTTGGGTTTACGATCACCTCACGCCTTGGCAGACCGAACAAAAGACTCCGTGGAACGTTTTGGCAGCGGATGGCATCTTTGAGTTTCTTCCATGGCGGAAGGTTGTGATGGAAACCGCTTCAAATGGTTTCTTACCCATCGAAAATCCGTATGCGGCAGCCACACTTGGAGGACAACCGCTACTCGCAAATGGCCAAAGTGGTTTTTTCTATCCGCTCCATTGGCCCTTTTGGATACTTCCATCTTCTTTGGCACCAATCACACTCATGGTGTCAATTACCTTTCACATGGGAATCCTAGCAGTTGGCACATATCTCCTAGCACGTAGACTATCAGCGGGTCATATAGGTGCCATTATCACGGCCATTGGATTTTCACAGTCTGCAACATTGGTCGCATGGCTACCGCTTGCCACCCACTTGACCGTGATTGCTTGGCTGCCTTGGATGTGGCTGGCTGCCATCAAAAAGTCCTACAAAAAGCTGATTCTCTTTACGTTAATGTCGTTGCTGGCTGGACATCTACAACTTGCCATGTATTCGCTGCTGACTACCGGATTATTCATTGTGTTACCACAGAAACCATTGAAACAATCTGGCAGACTATTGACAGCTCTTGTAGTTGGATTGTTCCTTTCCGCATGCCAGTTGTTGCCATCCATTGAACTTGGGCAGCAGTCTCACCGCGGAGGAGTCGCTGCGTCTTCAGGTGGCTACGCAGCATACATCAGCAACGCAATGCCTCTGAGTCATTTCATTACATGGCTGTCTCCTAACCACTTTGGTAATCCAAACATGAATGGTGGGACAAACTGGCTTCTCACTAGCAGTGGCATTCCCAATAACTATGCAGAATGGGCCCTCTATACGGGTGTCCTGATTCCGATATTGTTATTTGCTGGATTGTTTGCGTTCAAGTCATTTCAGAGAGACCAGAAAATAGTTACAGCTGTAGGCATTCTTGCAACTGCTGTTGCTATTGGTAGCCCTCTTTGTGCCGTCATGTACTATGGAATTCCGGGTTTTGCCGCAACTGGTAATCCGGCACGTGTACTACCAGTACTTTCGTTAGCCATATGTTTGCTTGCTGGAACAGCTTTGCACCGGGTTCGACTACGTCATGTCGCCTTTGGAACGCTCGTTCTATTGGCCATTGCTGGCATTAGTTATGGGCTTGCTGATCAGACTATTCAGAAATTGTCGTTGCCGCGAGATGTAACCAGCGCAATATCGGCTTATGCAATCATCAATCAGCTTCCATTGATTGGATTGTCCATGGTGTTATGTGTAACGTGTCTGCGGCTACGGAATCGCTACCCGATGGTAATGTGGGTACTCCCGGCTTTGTTGCTCGCTGATCTATGGAACTGGTCAGGAAGTTACCATCCAGTTGGACGTGTGGCCGATGCCATCAAGACAACACCTGGTATCGATTTCCTAAAACAAAATGCAGCAAAATCCCCGATAGCGTGCCTCGTTGGAAACTGGTCCCTTAGCGCTACATCTCCAAAAGGAGCAACCCTGCCACCAAATCTCCTGACGTTACATCGACTTCATGACATCGCAACCTATGACAGCCTAATTATTCGCAAGGATAAGGAGACCCTTGAGAATCTTGCAGGCGTAAGCTTGATGCCGCCAGAGAATGGCAACTTATTGCGGATTCCTACTGTGGAATCGGCTGCAGCACTTGGTGCGGAATGGTTAGTTCTTCCAACGTCGACGGACGTGCCGACAGGTTGGGAGCTGGCTTATTCAGGAAGCGACATGACCATTGTACGCAATAGCAATCCATCAACAATGAACTCTGAGCCACGCTCCCTCGTAACATCTGCGTTGCGTCTGGGTATATTTCTCACAATATTTCTAACATCGATTCTCATCGTTACGATTTCGCCACGCGTTAGTGCCAAGTCGCAAAGTGTCTAGACAAAACACGTCAGTAGAAGCGATCGGAAGATAGCTTCATTCAAACTCGATGTAATGATTAGCCATGTTTATTATATTGGTAATCACATGTGTATACCTTATAAGTGCACGAAGCCTCGAACAAACCATCGAAAGGTAGTGGACGTTTCAGGATTGATTGAAGCCTTTATTACCTTGAATGCAATAGAACAGCCACATCATTCAGCGATGTAAGCAATGCATGTACCGTAAAGCACGGCAGTATTGAACGGGACCTTAGTGCCCACATTCCAAGTAAAACAGCGCCAAAGAACGAACTCACCACTTCAATGGTGGGTTTTCCTAAATGCATGATGGTAAATAGAACCGCTTGAACAAGCACCGCTACCAGCGAACCACTGATGCGATTTACTGACATCAGGAGAAAACCGCGGAAGAACCATTCCCACGCAAACATATACGTCATTAGGATTATCTGATGTCTGACAAATCCAAAAGCACTAATCTCCATCGGGAAATTCGTTATTGCACCACTCGCCCGCATCGCCTGAAGATAATATGCTTGAAATTCAGGGGCTTTTGCAGTTATCAGAACCACAGGAAAAAACAGCACTCCGATAACAGCTGCAGCAATGAGATGCTTACGACTACACGAGCGTAATCCGTAATCTGAAGTGCTTAGTCCGCAGAGCGTAATTACAACGAGAGGTATGACGAGCAAAGCGATATCGTTTATCAGATAGTATTCAAAGAAATTCATCGGATGACTGGACCGAAAGCTGCTCCATCCACCATTCAAATAAAGTAGACAAATACCTAGACTAGTGCCCATTATTGCTAGCCAGATGTCATGCTTCGTTAACATCACAGAAAGTTTCAAGACTGGGATAGTTCCTTCACAATGCTAACAAGTTCACGATCCAGACTGACACCAGGCTTATAGGTCATCAGTGATCCAACACGGTAAACATCAGGCGTAAAATCTACAAGTTGCTCTATGACCTGCTTCAATTTCCCTTGCTCAAAACACATCCCTTTGCCAAAAGCGCAAAAGTTAGCCGTTGCACCGACAGTCACATCGTAGGAACTTCCAATCGTTGGTGTCACTTGCGATTGAAAGATCCACCTGTGAAGTTCCCCCCTGGGGTTTGTTTCCATCAGAAGCTTCATTTGATGCATTGGTGACATCGAGTGGCAGCTAAGTGCTGAATCCGTCCCAATCACCACGCGAACATCTTGATCATAAAACAACTCAATGGGTGGATAGCCACAGTGTAAGAAGCGATTACTCTCAGGGCAAATGGCTACAGAGGCATTCTTTGCCTTCACAATTGCGACGTCATCTTGATCCCAAGTACAGCCATGAACAAGTAATGTATTAGCAGTCACAAGCCCCATGCCATCAAAAAATTGAAGAGCACTGGATTCTGGTGACGCACGAACAATTCGGCGTCGCTCATACATTTCGGCAAATGGTCCATTCGCCAAGCGACAAAACTGCTCTTCCTCTGGACTCTCATCCACATGTATGCAAACAGGCACATTCTGGCTCTGTTTTGCTACAGTCTCAAGGATGTTGTCACATGTACTATAAATCGCATGCGGAGCGATACCCATTGTTGTAACTAGGCGCGAGTTCAGAACAGTATTCATGATTGCATTGCATCGCGGACCATCAAACTCTTCAGAAAGTCCATTCACCTCGCGGTAGCAGACGCCGTGCATACCAAGAGCGGACATAATCGCTGGCGCGAACCCAGAATCGCAACAATCCCCTGTCGATGCGTACCCCATACGAAAAAGCTTTGTGACACCCAAAAGGGTGCTGTAGAGCCAAAACTTTGAAGGAAGACGCAGCTTTAACCGGACAACATCACGTATCCATGGGAAAAATTCCGAGCTAGGAAGAACAGACTCCAGCGCTTGATATTCACAATGGCTATGTCCATTATGAAACATCGGCGTCACCACCGCGTACGAAGCACTACTCCTTTTCGGTGAGTTGGGCATGATGTCATCGATCTTGCCATCGACGACAGATATTGTTACATCATGTTGCAAATTTCCATCTGCACTAATGAGAACACCTGCATGAATAAACATCAGGCGTTATTCTGTGCAAATGGATGAGCCAACCGGTCCAAGATTCGTGGCCCATGCCCGTTGATATTGATCGTAGGATGCCGATTTCGCATGACCATCTAGATAAAGCACGTTATATCGTAGACCCGATCTCCCCATGGCAAGGCTACTCCCGTGCCATGAACCATTGCCATCGAACAAGAAGTTGACACCTGCTGGACCGACTGCACTTTGCGATTGAAAATCATAGCCTTCGAGGGAATCAATATTGGCTCTTCGAAATGCAAGTTCAGTCCGAAACAAATACGATGCACCATATTTTTTAAACATCGTTGGGCGGGCAGGAAGCGGACACGGACCATCACAGGAATAGTTGTTATCAAGAACATCAAAGCCAGCATCTCCTGGACACCGCCAGATGTCCGTCGAGTTGATGTACGCGTCCATGCCACCTGAAAGGATTGTGCCTACCTGCGCTGGATTAGGGCTAGGATGAAGGAAAGGCATTATGTCGAGCAGCGCCTTACATTCCGGATTGAACGACCAGATTTGTGGAACGTATGCATCGGACGCATCTTTGGCAAATGGAACCATTCCATCGTAGTCCTGTGCATACATTTGGAGTCCGAGTCCGATTTGTCTTAGGTTACTAGTACAAACTGTCTGTCGTGCTTTACCGCGAGCTGCTGCGAACACTGGAAAAAGGATTGCCGCTAGGACAGCAACTATCCCGATTACCACAAGTAGCTCAATCAAAGTAAAGGCGCGCTTCATGGCTATACTGTACCTGAACTGAAGCGACAGGACTAAAGCAAGATTTTCAGGTCAAGTGAAAATTGCTCAGACACCTCGATAGAGTAGCAATCACCGTGCGCAAAAACCAAGCCATGCCTTAGACTGGAATCACTTTGCACTGCGACTCTCCACCCCAAGGAAGCCAGCCTTGACACATAAGGCTGCGTGGCATTTGTCAGGGCAAATGTCGATGTAACTGGAACGGCACCAGGCATGTTGGCTACGCCATAATGCAGTACACCATCGACAAAGTAAACAGGGTCCCGATGTGTGGTCGGATGAATCGTCTCCACGCATCCCCCTTGATCCACTGCTACATCCACTATCACAGCCCCTGGCTTCATTGCGGCAACCAAGATTTTGGATACCAATGTTGGAGCTTTCGCTCCACGAATAAGTACAGCACCGATCAACAAGTCGGCAGACACCACAGAATCTCGAATTGTTCCGCTGTTGGCAAACAATGTAGTTACATTGCGTGGCATGACATCATTCAAGTATCGCAGCCTCTGCAAAGATACATCCAGAACCGTTACATTGGCTCCCATACCTGCAGCGACCTTCGCGGCTTCTGTACCAACCATTCCACCGCCAATGATAGCCACATTTGCAGGTGCGACTCCAGGAACGCCACCAAGAAGGATTCCACGACCACCCATTGCCTTCTCAAGGTACTTAGCCCCCTCTTGTACTGCCATTCGACCAGCAACTTCACTCATTGGCGCCAACAACGGAAGCTGACCATCGGGAGACTGGACCGTCTCATAGGCAATACAGATTGCTCCGGATGTTCTGCATGCATCAACGAGGCTTGGAACTGCAGCAAAGTGAAAGTACGTGAAGACAATCTGGCCATCGCGCAGTAAGGGGTACTCCACCTCCAGGGGCTCTTTAACCTTAACGATCATGTCTGCGGCCGCCCAGACATCCGATGCCAGCTCCGCAATTTCTGCACCAGCTGCTACGTACTGATCATTCCCTAGACCAATACCTGCAGCGCAGTTAGATTCAACGATAACGCGGTGTCCCGAAGAAACGAGTGCTTCAACTCCTGCCGGAACCAAGCCGACACGGTTTTCATCAACCTTTATTTCACGTGGGACGCCGATAATCATTTCACTTCATCTCCTGAAACCGGCGGGGCAGCTAAGGATGCTTCAAAGGATGGAAGCAGTGCCTGACTTGGAAACACGCCCATCACAATGACTAATGTTGCTGCAGAAACTGCAACCAGTTTGCTCGCACCATCGCTTGCGGATATCTCTTCATGCAATGAATCGTAAAAGAACATCTGACTGATAACGCGAAGGTAAGCGTACAAACCGATTGCACTTCCAATCAGCGCCACAACGGCGACCCATGTACCGCCCGCGCTAAGCAGTGCCATAAAGACGCCCAGTTTAGTCAGGAAGCCGACCGTCAATGGTATTCCGGAGAGGGAAAGTAAGAATATTCCAAGGGTTATTGCTGCACCAAGGTTCCGCTTTCCAAGACCACGGTACGCACTAATGGCATCGGCATCTTCGCCATCTTTACCAAGCCAAGCCACCACAGCAAAGCTTCCTATCGTTGTAATCGTGTAAGCCACAATATAGAAGGTAACCGCGGTAATCGCAGCGGCCTGAGACTCTGCTCCCAGTGATGCCAATAATCCTAGGACGATGTATCCAGCATGGGCAACTGATGAATATCCAAAGAGACGTTTGATGCTCTTCTGATTTGCAGCACCCGTGTTACCAACAATAATAGACAGCAACGCGAAACCGATCACAATAACCTTGAATGCCGCTCCTGTATCGGCGCCAGCAATTATTGTAAAGAACCGCATCAGGATTGTAAATGCAGCAACTTTACTTGTCGTCGCTAGAAAACCAGCAATCGGAGCAGGAGCGCCCTGATATACATCCGGAGCAACCATGTGGAACGGCGCAACACCCGCTTTAAACATAAGTGAACCGACGAGCATCACCGTGCCAAGCAAAAACAACGGGCTTGTCCCAAGGCCTGGAACTTCATGAATGGCTTTCGAAATTGTAACAACATTGGTGAAAGAATACCCTTGAGGCAGCTCAAGTCCATTCGCTTTCATCGCCAAACCGACACTGCCGTAGACCAATGCAATACCAAAGAGTAGGATTGCACTCACGAACGCGCCCATCAGAAAGTATTTGGCACCCGCTTCTTCCGAAGCAGCCTGTGCACGTCGGTAGCCGGCGAGGACATAGAACGCAACCGACATAATCTCAATACCAACAAAAGCATTTACCAAGTCAAGACTTTGGACCAAGACCATAGCACCTGCCGATGCGAGCATGGTGAGGGCGCGGTACTCCCCCTTCGGTAAATGAAATGATTGTAAAATTTCTGATGACGCGACAATCGTTACGGCTGCAATCGCCGCAAGGAGGATTTGCATTGTAACGACGAGACCTTCGACGGCTATTCCATTTGAGAATGCTGTACGCAGCTGGCCAGCCAATGTGTAGCTACAGACGATCGCCGCAACACAAAACAGTATGGCTAGAAATGTACCAAACTTCCTGGTTGCCGAGCGCTTTGACGCAAGATCCGTAAGCAGTACGACACAGCCCCCAACTGCCATCAGTATCGGAGCGCCTGCAGCATGAATATCACCAAAATTCACTTACTTGACCTCCGGCTGCATGGCAGCGCCAACCTTGTGTCCATTGTCTGACGCAATCGCCAACAATGGAGACGGGGCTACACCGATTCCGATGATCATCAGTGCCAGCGCCAACAGCACACTTCGCTCCGAAACTCCGAGCAATATCACTTTAGATCCCTCAGATTTTGAGCTACCGTAAATGCTCCGCTGAATCATCCAAAGCATGTACACAGCAGAACCGACAGCCCCGGCAGATGCGATTGCAGTCTGATACGGAAACTTATGGAATGCTCCAAGGAGGATGAGGAATTCACCGACAAACCCATTGGTTAGCGGGAGCGCTACAGATGAGAAGGTAAACAAAAGGAGCAACCGGCTGAACAATGGCGAGTCGGACCAAATTCCACCAAGTGCGGTCACTTGACGACTGCCTCTGTACCTAGAGATGAAATCGCAACAGATGAATAATGCTCCCGTCGTGATTCCATGGTTTAGCATCTGCAAAACACTGCCAGACCGCGCAGCATCATCCCCTACAACCGCCCCAATGACGATGTAGCCCATGTGACTGATCGATGAGAACGCGATAACAGCCTTGATGTCCGTTTGTGCAGATGCAACAAGTGCCCCATATATTACTGACACGGCACCAAGCGTCACGATAAGCGGAACGAGGCTTTCTGCAAAGTCTCCACCAAGCGGTAGCGTAAAACGAATCAGACCGTAAACGCCAAGCTTTGCCATCGCACCTGACAACAGCAACAGCATTCCCGTAGGAGTGTTTACATATGCCCGGCCGAGCCATGCGTGCAGTGGAACCACTGCAGCCTTGGTCGCAAAAGCAACAAACGATGCGATTGCAAACCATCGCAGCAACGATAGGTCAACATTGCCCGTGGCTACCATGTCCTTCAAAGTTTGATAATCAAAAGTGCCTGTAGCGATTCTCAACCCTATGATCGAGCTAAGGAGGAGGAGCGAACCGATGACGGTGAATACGAAAAACTGTATTGCAGCCTTGCTACGATCTCCACCACCAAACATTCCGATTGACATCAATACAGGAATCAGTGCGGCTTCAAATGCGATGTAGAACAACAGGATATTCAATGAAGCAAATGCGACGTTAGTCAAAGCCCCAGCTACAAGAATGGACAGGTAATAGCCACGTACAGCATTCTTTGGTGCAGGGATCACGATGACAGCAATAACCGTGAGAAACGTCGTAAGTAGGACGAGCAGGGATGACATCCCATCAAGCCCAAATGTGAACATCAGCCCAAGCTTTGGTAACCAAGGAGCGTTAAACACATGGTGGAAACCTCTGTCGAGAGTGCCGCCCGTCGTAATTCCAAATATAGAAACCAGGCATGCGATTGCACTTCCGAGAATAGCAATGGACTTAGCTGATTTTTCTTGCACAAGGCTCGCTAAAACTGCTGCAATCAGGGGCAACGCAACAATCACTAGAATAAGTTCATTCATATCAGTTGCCTCCTCGGGTTCCATTGATCAAGACTACTGAAACAATGACAATCAAGCAGATAGCCATGCTAAGGATATAGTCACCCACAATTCCACTTTGCCAGCGTCGAACAGACTTTCCGACGAATTCCACACTTGAATGACCAATCCGTAGTAGTCCACGGGCGCCGTTCCGTTCAACCGATAAGTTCGACCACGCGGCAGCGGCGGTCAGCGGTTTTACGACAATGGCTGCATAGAGGTAATCGAAGCGAAGTGCCGAAGCGAAGAACGCAAATACATGGCTTGTTTTGTCACTGGTTTCAACTGTATAGCTTTTGTATTTCGCTACAGACATAGCGGAGGCCACCAACGCAACAACAACGCTAATTCCCATCACCAAGCCACTGTTGTGCGAGTGTTCCGGAGAAGAGATAACAGGCGCTAACCAATCTGAATAGAAATGTAAACCTAATGCAGGAGCATTTAGGAATCCCGCTATGACCGTTAGGACACCTAGAATTGTCAATGGGAACACGATTCGCGCATCTGGGTGATGCAAATGATGCGCAGTATGTTCTTCCACCCGGCTTGAACCTTGGAAGGTCAACATGTACATTCGCCACATGTAGAACGCGGTGAGTGCGCTGGTCACAGCCGCCAACCCATAAACTGCACGATTATGGTCAAAGGCCGCCAATAGTATTTCATCCTTCGACCAGAATCCAGCGAGCGGCGGAATTCCAGCGATAGCGATAGTGCCGATAAGGACCAACACGTGTGTTGATTTTATCTTCGATGCAAGTCCGCCCATCTTGCGCATGTCCTGCTCGCCGTGCAGTGCATGAATGACGGCACCAGCACCAAGGAACAGAAGCGCCTTGAAGAATGCATGGGTCGTTACATGGAACATCGCCGCCGTGAACGCACCGCAGCCACATGCAACGAACATCAATCCCAGCTGAGACACTGTGGAGTATGCAAGCACCTTCTTGATGTCCCACTGAGCCACTCCGGCACACGCGGCAACTAATGCCGTAAGTCCACCGGTCCATGCAACAACCTGCATTGCAAGCGGCGACATCTCAAAGAGGAGATGAAACCTACAAACAAGGTAGATGCCAGCAGTTACCATCGTAGCAGCGTGGATCAAAGCAGAAACCGGTGTCGGACCTTCCATCGCATCTGGAAGCCATACAAACAGCGGAAGCTGCGCACTTTTACCAGCAGCACCACCAAAGAGCAGTAACGCGATTACAGTCGCAACTCCAGTTTGGACATGGAAAGCGGTTGACGCGGAAAGCTGAGTCAGGATTCCATTGTCCCCATACAGGTTGAGTGTCTGGAACTCCCCATACAGGATAAACATTGCAATAAGCAATGCGACATCACCAATACGATTGACGATAAACGCCTTCTTAGCCGCCTGCGTTGCAGACCACTTCTCCTGCCAAAAACCAATCAGGAGGTAAGAAGCCAGGCCAACACCCTCCCAGCCCACGAATAGGAGTGGCAAGTTGCCAGCCATCACGAGCACGGCCATAAAGAACACGAACAGATTCAAGTAGGCGAAGTAGCGTGAGTAGCCCTTGTCTCCATGCATATAGCTTGCGCTGTAGATGTGAATCAGCGCTCCAACACCTGTAATTACAAGGAGCATCCCCCCGTTAAGAGGGTCAACATGGAAACTGAACGGGATAGAAAGCGGTGTCCCTGGAACAGACATCCATGCAACTGCATTGGATTCAACAAAGTGTGCAGGACTGCTGCTTACGCCAGCAACAACTGTAATCGCGGCGATAAAGGCAGCAATGACACTGAGAATAGCAATACCGGAAGACGATCGTTCACCAAGCTTGGGTCCTATGGTTCCATTGATAATGGCACCAATGAGCGGGATGAGCGGTACTAACCACAATATGGTTGACATCGTGATTCTTACCCTTTCAATCCGTTCAAGACATCAACATCTACGTTGTCCTTGGTTCTGAAGATTGCAATCAATATCCCAAGTCCTACGGATACTTCGGCAGCCGCAACTGCCATCACAAAAATGGTCAACATTTGACCACCAGCATCGCCAAGATAGCGACCAAACGCGATCAATGAAAGGTTCACAGCATTCAACATAAGCTCAATGCTCATAAAGATAAGAATCGGATTACGACGCGTCGTTACACCAGCAATCCCCAGTGAAAAGAGGATCATCGACAACACGATGTAATAGTTCAAGGGTATGGACATCAGGCCTTCTCCTCCGTGGGTTGCTGTCTTTTCCCGGCAAGCACAACGGCACCAATGACTGCGACCAATAATAGGAAACTTGTCCATTCGAATGCAAACAGCCAAGGAAGGTTCGGGTTGTACAACACCTTACCAATACCCTCGACGCTACCTGCAGTGGAACCTGTTACCAATGTATCGCTAGGCAACATAACATCTGGCTGCCCTTTCAGTGCAACTGCAGACATAAGTCCACCGAATCCAATGGCACATGAAAACGCGATGACTGTACGCACGCCACGATAGCTGGTGTTCAGGTTAGCTTGCCCCATGTTCAGCAACATGATCACAAACAAGAAAAGCACCATGATGGCACCGGCGTAAACGATCACTTGCACCGTCGCGAGGAAGTACGCATTCAGCGACAAGTACAAACCCGCAACACTAAACAGATTGATAACCAGACTCAGTGCAGCCCGCAACGGATTTTGAAGAATGACTACGAGTAAGCCACTTGCTATTGCAGCCACAGCGAAAAACAGGAACATCAACCCCTGTCCCGATAGAAGTGCCTGAAGTGTCATAACACAATCCCTTTATGCGTCACGTCACTTGTAAATCTACACATCAGTCAATCCTCTCAAGCTGAGGGTCTGGTACCAACAACATTTCTTTGGTGTAAATCAACTTCTTACGGCTATCCTCGGCCAGCTCAAAAATGTCCTTGAGCTCAATCGCGCCCGTCGGGCAGGATTCCTGACAAAAGCCACAATAGATACATCGAAGCATGTTGATTTCGTAACGCTCGGCAAAGCGTTCGCCAGGGCTCTTTCGGTCTTGATCTGTGTTCTCTCCGGCTACGACAAGAATGGCATTTGCGGGACATGCGCCAGCGCAAAGGGAGCACCCGATGCACTTTTCCATGCCATTGTCATAGCGATTAAGAACGTGACGCCAACGAGCTCTACGTCCCATCGGGCGACGAAACTCAGGGTAGGACAAAACCGTTGTCGGCTCAATTATCTTTACACCAACACGCGCCATACCCTGAAATGGGGCAAGCACCTCAGACGCAATCTGACGTACATCAGACCAGAATTCTGACATGGTTTAGTCCTCCACCGGCATCCGGGCAGCAATCGCCCGAACAACACTCTCACGACGTATTGGGAGGCGGCTTGCTTCATCCCCTGACTTACGAGCCTTCCAATGCAGATATGCAACCCATAGAACAATCGTTGCCAAGCAGGCAGCGATTCCAACTGCAATGAAGTGCCCTACTGCACCAAACAGCTGCTGCAGCGCCATCGAAGTTGCAACAAGAACAACATTTGCCAATGCAGTTGGGAGTAACACCTTCCAACCAAAGTGCATCAGCATGTCATAACGAAGTCTTGGTTGACTTGCACGTACAAGGATGAAGAAGCTGATCAGTGTGTACAGCTTGATGAAGAGCCACGCTGGCGCGATCACAACATGGTTGACAAAGTTTAATACAGATGTGGGGAAGAACGTCCATGATGCAGGAAGCTGACCCAAAATACCCCAGGGCGCCGTGTAGCCACCGAGGAACAGAGTCACACAGATCGCCGAAACGATCATCATGTTGGCATATTCACCCATAAAGAACATCGCAAACTTGAACGATGTGTATTCCGTATGGAAACCTGCGACAAGTTCGGTCTCCGCTTCTGGGAGGTCAAACGGTGCACGATTGGTCTCCGCAATCATCGAGATCATATAAACGATTGCCGCAACGAGACCGAAAGGAAAGAGTTTGAAGATATTCCAGTTCCAAAATCCAGCAGAAACGGATTGTGTCCACACGGAGTAGTTGGAATCAGGAATCGGAACATTGGCAGCAATCGTCTGGCTATGAACGAGTTCCTGCATCGCAAGCGTTCCGGTCATCAAAAGCACCGCGATGATACTGAGCCCCATACCAAGCTCGTACGAAATAACCTGACTGGAAGCACGCAGTCCACCAAGCAGCGAGTACTTGTTATTGGATGACCATCCAGCGAGAATCACTCCGTAAACTTCAATAGATGCCACCGCAAGAAGAAAAAGAATACCCACGTTGAGGTGAGGCGCAACCGCTCCCCAATCCGATGAGCTATTCCACGGTAAGACGGTCAAGCTACAAATGACAGGAACAAGCGCAATCGCAGGCGCAAGGTAATAAAGGGCTTTATCAACGTTTGTAGGCGTGATGTCCTCCTTCATCATCAATTTGAGCGCATCGGCCATCGGCTGGAGCAAACCAAACGGACCAACACGGTTTGGACCCAGGCGCCCTTGCCAGAAACCAAGTAAGCGGCGTTCGAGCCATACAAGGATGGGGACACTGCCGAGTCCACCAGCGAGTGCAATGACAAAGCGTAGCAACGACCTTACAAACTCTGCATACCAGGGAATATTGTCTGCACTGTTGACAAACAAGTCGCGCCAAACAGGTGAGTTGATCAACTCAGACATTACTCGCTCCCTCCTTGGGCTAATCCAGTTGGTAGTACATCGGATGGATTGAATACTGGCAATGGATTTCCTGACCTTGCATTGAGTTCAAGTAGAACCTGCCACTGCGGGCGCGTGCCAGCCTTTGGTGGAACTACCGCTTCTACCGTCTGAAGCTGACCATCCACGTTGAGGTAGGAACCAGCCGTTTCAGCAAACGATGCGATTGGAAGCACAACGGATGCCTTCGCAGTCGTAGCATTCGCGAATTGGCTTGTCACGACAACGAATGCATCTGAAGAGAATGCCTTATTGGCAAGCTGATTGTCTGCGTAAGTGCCGACAGGATCAGACCCAAGGACCAAAGCGTGTTTGACACTAGCTAATGCCATGCCATTCAGTACATCATGTGCCTTTTCAGATGCAGGCAGGCCAGTGTGAAGATCCTCAACCCATGCATCTACACCGTCGAACCCAGCCAGATATGGTCCATAAGCATTCGCATCGGACACCAGCACAGAATAACCACATCCCGCCGCCAAGGTAACTCCATTGATTGCTTCGTAATCAGCTGCCGAAAGCGTATCCGGAGCAAGAACAACCGATTCTGACGTCAGATTAGCACCCGCAAGTTCGCCTGATGTTTTGACCGAAATAACCGTGGCTCCATTGCGTTGTGCTTTTACAGTACGGAGGTAATACATCGGCTGATCGTAGGCAAGATCCATTCCGACAATGACAACATGTTTCGCTGATTCAACAGAAACAATGGTTGCCTTTGGTAGTCGTCGCGGAGCATGTGTGAGCTGATATGCGAGATTAGATGAGCCAAAAACTCCGTGAACTAGTTTGCCAAGGAGAACGTTGTCTTCAACAGTTCCCGTGGTTGTCCCAAACGCTGCGATTGCATTTGCTCCGTAGTTCTCTGCAACGTATTGCAAGTTAGTAACTACAGCCAAGAGTGCTGTATCCCAATCGGTCTCAACGAGAACGCCCTGTGCATTACGAATCAGAGGAACTGTTAGGCGCTCAGGCGAGTTGACATCCGCATTGCCAAACTTGCCCTTGTCGCATGTCCACTCTTCATTAATGGCTTCGTTTACACGGCCATTGATGCGTACGACTTCGCCCAATCGGTGGCCAACAGCAATATTGCACCCATTGGAGCACTTTGTACAGATTGAGTCATCTGACTTGACTTCCCAAGGACGGCCCTTAAAGCGAAACTGGCGGCTTGTCAGTGCACCAACAGGACAGATTTCGATGGTATTTCCGCTGAAGTTGGAGTCAAATGTCCCACCAAGGAATGGACCAACTTCCGACTGAGCGCCACGATTAATCAATCCAAGCTTGGAGTCGCCGGCGATCTCGGATGCAAAGCGCGTACAGCGCATACAAGTTATACAGCGCTCACGATCCAGCACAACATGGTCTGAAATCGGCAATGCCTTGACGTACCGTCGCTTATCCTCAATAAAGCGAGTGTTCGGTGGACCATAAGAGATGGTCATGTTTTGCAGCGGACATTCGCCGCCACGATCACAGACAGGACAGTCCAATGGGTGATTCGCAAGAATCAGCTCCAAGACACCATTTTGGGCCTTCTTGACGTCCGGCGTCGTGGTCTTGATAACCATGCCATCTGCGGCAGGAACCGTACAGGTCGCCATGATGGATGCTCTGCGTTGCCCAAACATTTCCAGTTCGACGCTCGCAAGACACATTCGACATGCGCCAACGCTGGTAAGCCTTGGATGGTAGCAGAAGTAAGGGATGTCAGAGCCTGCCGAGAATGCTGCCTCGATCACCAAGGTACCCTTTGGAACCGAAACTGGCTTTCCATCGACAACCAGACTCACCATCGGCACACCGGCAACTTGCGCAGCCTTTGTGTCTGTAACCACTTTATTGACATCAGCACTTTCGGCTGGAGTCTTTGGCCGGTCAGGGCCGTTTTGCGTTGACATAGCGATGTTATGCTCCCAGCTGTCCGGCTTCCGAATAGGTGTTCCGACCATGATGAATATACGAGAGGTATTCATGGCGGAAGAGTCGCAGGCTCGTCATGACAGGCCAGATAGCCCCTTCGCCAAGAGCGCAGAACGACTTACCCCGAATCGAATCACAGATATCCCAGATAAGGTCGATATCCTGTTCACGTCCACCACCGGATGCGATTCGAGCGTAGATTTTGCTAAGCCAATCCAATCCTTCACGGCACGGCGTACACTTTCCACAGGACTCATGATGATAGAAGTCAACGAGGCGATGCGTGACCTTGAAGACATCTGTTGTTTCATCGAAGATCATTAATCCGCCAGACCCGAGTCCGAGAGTCTGCGTATTCTGAGGAATTCCTTCGTAGTCGAATGGATAGTCAAGCGGTGTCGGAGGAGCAAAGCCCATCGAGCTTCCACCCGGAATATACGTCTTTAGTTGATGTCCATCACGAACACCACCAGCAATGTCCAAGACCTCTGAAAACGGAGTGCCAAGGACAATCTCGTAGATTCCGGGCTTATTGACATGGCCCGAGATCGAAAAAAGTTTTGTTCCACGCGATCGAGGACTACCAACTCCGATTTCGGAATATTTGGCACCACCGAGCTCAAGAATGGCTGGGATTGTGGCAGCAGTTTCAACATTGTTGACAACACTAGGACGCTTCCACACACCAGAAATCATCGGAAGTGGCGCTGCTGGTGGCTTCAGGCGAGGCATTCCACGCTCGCCCATGAGGCTGGACATGAGTGCCGACTCTTCACCACACTCATAGGCACCTGCACCTAAGTGGGTGTAGATGTCAAAGTCTAGGCCAGACCCAAGAACATTTTTGCCAAGGAAGCCAGCGGCGTAAGCCTCGTTGATTGCCTTTTGGACACTCTTCCATGGCTCAATGTATTCACCACGAATGTAGATGTAGCATTTCGCAGCTCGCACTGCGACCATGGAACACAAACAGCCTTCCACCAACAAATGCGGCAGCGCATTCATCAGATCTCGGTCTTTAGCGGTACCAGGTTCTCCCTCATCAGCATTGATAATGAAGTAGTGCTCTACATCACGATTCTTTGGAAATGCATTCCATTTGATGTGCGTTGGAAATCCCGCGCCACCGCGACCGCGAAGGCCCGAAACTTTGACTTCTTCAATGATGGCTTCAGGGTCCATCGCGACCGCTTTACGGAACTGCTCATAGCCACCGTGCGCCACATACGTTTCCAAGCGAGTGATACCAGGTACGTTTCGGTGCCGGTAAAGGAGCTGTGTCTGTTCTACTGGCATCTAAAACTCCCCCTGCTCAGGCATTTGGCTCTGTGGTGGATGGACAGATTCGCTTGGCATGTTAGCGAGATCTGCGATGAGTTTATCTATCGTTTGTTCTGTCGCACTCTCGTAATAGGTGCTCCCGACCATTAGTGCTGGTGCGTGGCAACATGCGCCAAGGCACTCCACTCGTTCTACTGAAAAAGCGCCATCTTGGGTCATCTCACCAGCATGAATACCGAGCTTTCGCTCGCAGTACCCGATGAGCTCATCCGCGCCGTTGACCATACAGGCTACGTTTTGGCAGACTTCAATCCGATGGTGTGCAACTGGGCGCTTGTTGTACATCGTGTAGAAAGTGGCAACTCCAGCAACATCTGATTCAGGTACTCCAAGATGATCGGCAACTTCCTGCATCGCCTCAGGGGGCAACCATCCGCCATACACTTCCTGAGCAACCCAAAGAGCCGGCAACAAAGCCGCCTGTGATGTCGGATATCTGGCAATAAGGGCGTCCAGCCTCCGCTTTGTATCTTCCGTGAACTTAGCCATTTTGCAATCCATATCCCATATCAACCGGCTTATCGGTCAATGTCGCCCAATACAATATCGATGGAACCAATCATCGCAACCACATCCGCGACTAAGCGTCCTTCACACATTTTCGGCAATGCCTGTAAATTGTAGAACGACGGTCCCTTGATGCGGACCCGGTAAGGTCGATTGCTGCCATCCGAGATGACGTAATACGCCTTTTCTCCGCGTGGCCCTTCCACGACTCCAAGGGCTTCGCCCACTGGAGGATGGTAGCCTTCGGTAAAGAGTTTGAAGTGATGGATAAGTGCTTCCATCGATGTATCAAGCTCAGCCTTCGGCGGAGGTGCAATTTTGCGGTCATTTGTGCGAACTGGCGCACCTGGCATAGCGAGAGCGCGCTTCATCGCCTGCCGACAAATCTCATAAGACTGCCGCAGCTCTTCCATCCGGACGCGATAGCGGTCAAGTACATCCCCGTATTGCCCAACCGCAATATCGAATTCATACTGCTCGTAGCCGCTGTAGGGGTTGGATTTGCGCAAATCCCAAGCAACTCCGCTTGCGCGAAGGGATGGCCCGGTCAGACCAGCATCGAGGGCATCCTGCGGAGTCAAAACACCAACGCCCCTGGTTCGCTCGAGCCAGATTGGGTTATTGGACAGAAGTCCTTCGTACATTTCCATCCGCTTAGGGAACTGATTCAGGAAACTCTCAACCCGCTCATACCAGCCGGATGGCATATCGCCACGGAGTCCACCAGGGCAAATCCACGATGTCTTGGTGCGAACTCCTGACATGTGTTCTTTGATTTCAAGAATCAGGTCACGATCTTGCCACGTGTAGAAGAACACGGACATCGCTCCAATATCGAGCGCGTGTGTTCCCAGCCATAACATATGCGATGCAATGCGCTCAAGTTCGTTTAGGAGAACTCGCAAGACCTGTGACTTTTCAGGGATGACAACATCAACCAGCTGCTCAACGGCAAGTGAATATGCCAAATTGTTGCAGAGATTGGACAAGTAGTCTTCTCTGTCGGTAAGAACCAGCGCCTTGTAGTAACTGAGGTTCTCCATCGTCTTTTCGATACCCGTGTGCAGGTAACCGATGTGGGGGGTGCAACGGACAACATTTTCGCCATCCAGCTCGAGAACGAGACGAAGAACACCATGCGTACTTGGGTGGCTTGGACCCATATTGATCGTCATGGTATCGGCGCCAGATTCAGAATCGTGGTGGCGTTCTACTTCAATGCCAGCGGGAAATGTGGTGCTACGTTCGGACATGAGGTCACTGCTTTGCATCACTTTGACTCCTGCTCACGAACGTTATGGCTAAATTCAACTTCTTCTCCGCCAAGGGGGAAATCCTTCCGAAGTGGATGACCGACCCAGTCATCTGGCATCAGGATTCGGCGCAAGTCCGGGTGCCCGGTAAACTCTACACCAAACATGTCATAGATTTCGCGTTCGGGCCACACAGTCGCTGGGTAAACATCAGCGGCACTCGGACAAGGTTCATCGAGAAGCAATGCCACCCGCACGATTATTCGGTCAGCATGCGCGATTGAGTATAGCGAATAAACAACCTCAAATCGGTGGGGAGTGCTAAATCCAAGGCGATCGACTCCGAAACAATCTGACAGGAGGTCATATCCATTATTTTCTTTGGCAATGCGAAGGCAAGCCTCGACAGCATCCGCATTCACAGTGAAGGACGGGATGCCATTGCAATCCTGAAAGTCAACGACACTCTCTTGTAGTCCATGCTCAGCTACTACACGTAGAAAGCGGTGCGAGATGCCTTCCAGGGTCCCTGGAGTCATCGTCAGTGCAGAGTGGAATGTCTTGTTACGGATAGCTAGGTCGCTTCCGGACAACCCCAAGCGGACATCAGCATCAACCATGCGTTTTTACACCCGACGACTCAGAATAATAAGTGCACAATACTTTGCGAATTTTATCACAAAGTCATCCAGCATAGATGAGTCAGAAGCAGCTGGAGCACACCACGACAACGATGGAATCTAGTAGCGCTGACTGAAACGCTCTTGATCAATTTTCTCCTGAAGCTGCATGATTGCATGAATCAAAGCATCGGGGGATGGAGGACACCCTGGAACATAAATGTCAACAGGAACAATCTGATCAACACCCTGTACAACGGCGTAGTTATTGAAGATGCCACCATTCGATGCACAGTCCCCCATCGCGATAACCCACTTGGGGTCTGGCATCTGGTCATAAACTTGCCGCAGGACAGGTGCCATCTTTTTACAGACACGCCCGCTTACAATCATTAGGTCTGCCTGACGCGGGGATGCGCGAAAGGCTTCGGAACCGAACCGGGCCAAGTCATAGCGACTGTCGGTGGATGCCATCATTTCGATGGCACAGCATGCAAGGCCGAACGTTGCAGGCCAGAGCGAGTTTTTCCGCGCCCAGTTGACAACCTTATTCATCGAAACCGTCAAAAACGGCTGATCTGTTTCTAGCCCCATTCCAAGCCTCCGCGCTTCCAAACATAAATGTAGCCGACCAACAGAATTGCTACGAAGACAAGCATTTCAACAAGATTGAAAAGCATCAGACCACCGGATGCTTTGTAGTTGACAGCCCAGGGGTACAGAAAAATCGTTTCGATGTCAAAAACAATGAATAGCATTGCTGTCAAATAGAACTTGACAGGGAACCGCTCCCGCGCTGATCCAATGGCTGTTACACCGCATTCATAGGTTGCATCTTTGCTTGCCGATGGCCGTCTTGGACCTAGCAATGCGGACAAACCAATAAGTGCCAGCGCAACAATAGTCGCACCAGCAACCATCACGAGCACGGGTATATAGGATGACAACATGGTTACAAATCCATTCGATTGAACTGTGAATCCCCTAGTATTCCAAGGCACAATCCAACGCGAACTGTACCACGCAGGCTATCCGCGAAACAATAGGCTTGACATCACTTACCGGTCAGGAGTACTGTTACATCAGCGGTGTTCGTAGTTGGGCACTGCTGGGGAATCATCCCCAATGTGGCGAACGACTTGCATTGTCGCAAGACTTCATCACGAAAAATATAGAGGAGGCATCGTCTTTTCCAATGCGTAACTTGACGATTTCGTTTGTAGCTCTCGTTGGCTTGGCTGCTTTGTCCAGCACCGCCAACGCACAGGAAATAAAAATTGGAGGTTCCCTCGGAATCAATTACTCCAATAATTTTAATAAGCCAGCTGGTGGCAATACATTCCTGTACAACTCCAAGGATGCTCAGTTTTCCTTGAATCTCGCCGAGTTGACCGTCAGCCGTGAGGCTACGGCTCGCAACCGGGGTGGTTTTCATCTTCGGTTCATCGATGGTGATGTTCGTAACGCGCTGTTGATGCCGGGAGCGTTTGTTGCAGAAGCGTACGGTACACAGCTGATCGAAGCTGGCAACAAGGACATCCGCCTCGATGTCGGTCAATACCGTACATTGGTAGGTTCCGAAGGTCTTGGTATCGACAACTTCATTAGTCGGTCGTTTGCGTTTCAATTCTTAACCCCTATCCTAGGACAGGGTGCACGTGCTGGATTTGACTTGAATGACTCTACACGTGTCACAGGTTCTATTCAGAACAAGTACAGCGGAACTGGCGAAGACAACCGTGATCTTTCGTACGGACTTACCATCGATAAGAAGCTCGGAGACGCAAGCGATCTCCGGCTAAACCTTATCAGTGGTCGTGAAAATGTTGGTGGTAACAACCGCGAAACTAATCTTGCTGGTTTCCAATATTCCCGCAAGCTTTCTGATTCAAATGCACTGCATGTTGACTACACACTGCGGTCGGGCCGCGATGCGGCAGCAACGCGTTATGAAGCCACAGGCGTAAAGGGTGTCCTCGTCCTCGGCCAATCTAATGGCGGGTCTCTCTCGCTGCGTGGTGAATACTTGCAACAAAACAGTGCAGATTCGGGAGTTCTTCCGACATTGACGGCAACGCCAGGGACCAAGCCAACGCTGACGTCGATCGCTGTCTCATACAAACTTGCAGCAACCAGCAAAACGGTAAGCACTGTTATCGAATATCGGTACGACCGTTCAAACGACTTCTTCTTTGGTGCATCCAATGGACTCAAGAAGGATCAAGGAACGTTGTCGATCGCACAAGTCTACAAATTCTAGCTCAGTAGTTTTGTAATTTCATTAGCGCGGTGCATTGTTAAGATGCTCCGCGTTTTTCATTAAAAACGCAACACGGAGTCTTGACAGCCGAAAGAAAAACAGAATACACTCGCGCATCGATGTTCACCCTCACGGGGTCCATCGGTACATACACGTTCACGCAATGTCGCGGGTCGGTTGTTCGAAAGGACTACGGATATGGCGATGATAGAAGTGCAGGGTTGTACCAGAGGGCTTAGTCTTTCTGTTTGTTTGGTGCGTGTATGAATGGGTCCCGCGTATCTACGACGGGGCCATTTTCAATTTATCCAAGGAGGAAAAATGATCAAGATTGAAGCAGTCATCCGCCCGCAGCGCCTTGATGAAGTCAAGACAGCGTTGGATGATCTCGGTGTAACGGGTATGACCGTAACTGAGGTGCGCGGTTCGGGTAAGCAAAAGGGATACACACAGCACTATCGCGGTGCTGAGTACACCGTCAACCTCATTCAGAAGCTAAAGCTTGAAATCGTTGCTGCTGATAGTGAAGTTGATCGCATCGTGGATGCTATCTCTGCAGCCGCACGAACAGGCGAAATTGGTGATGGAAAGATTTTCCTTTCACCGGTACTCGATGCAATCCGTATTCGTACGGGTGAGCGCGGAAGCGATGCTGTTTAGCATCCGTCAAGCGCATTTCATTTTTCATAAAACATTTTAATCCTCCACAAAGAGAGGAATGCCTACCCCAAAGGCTTTCGATGCTTGGCACTCAACCTGCCTTGTCCATACAGAAAGGAACGGTTCATGCGACATCCGCATTCCGTGTACGCTAAAGCGCAAAGCTTGATGCGTCGCTTTGCATACCTATTGACTGCATTGGTGTCAATCGCCATGCTGTCTTCATCTGCACCCGTCTTCGCTCAAAGTGCATCTCCGAACGAGCCGACCACTTCTTCACTGGTGCCAGAGGCACCCACTGAAGGCTTGAAAAACGTTGGTGATGAACAAGGACTCGCCCATCCAGACTTCACAACTAAGTTTGATGGGTCTATAAAGGCCGACGACGGCAGCGTGAAAAACGAATCTGCCCCTGAATTAAACACTGGTGACACGGCTTGGATGCTCATATCCACAGCTCTTGTTCTCTTTATGACACCGGGATTAGCTTTGTTTTATGCCGGCATGACCAGGAGCAAGAATGTTCTAAACGTTCTTATGCAGAGCTTTGTTGCAATCTCGATTGTAACCGTCATCTGGGTCGTCGTTGGCTACAGCCTTGCGTTTGCTCCTGGAACCAATGACATGATTGGCGGACTGGACTTCGTGATGCTTAAGGGTGTCGGCCAGACAACATTTGTCTGGAACGGTACCGCGATG
>Ga0114981_10000263_pt1 | contig 33333 bp, 26 predicted proteins | sample S_140806_MF_Meta_FD_87028 | JGI IMG/M metagenome (GOLD analysis project Ga0114981, IMG submission 87028) | Freshwater microbial communities from Lake Simoncouche, Canada to study carbon cycling - S_140806_MF_MetaG | ecosystem: Environmental > Aquatic > Freshwater > Lake | place: Lake...
GTTGCCCGAGGGCCAGGGCCGAGCGCCGCACGGCCGCGGCCCGCTGCAGCAACTCCGGACTGGGCTCGGGCACGGCGGCGAGCCCGGAGGGAAGGCCGTTCGGGGCTTGGGGGTCGGACTGGGTCATGGCGCCATCATCCCAAGCCGACCGGGGCCAGCAGGCGATCCAGCGCCAGGCGGGCGGCCCCCAACCGGCCCGCCCCATTGCCCAGGGCAGCCCGGCGGATCTCCAGTCCCACCCGGCTGGCCGGCTGCACCCGGGTGGTCACCTCCTGCCACACCGCCGGCAGGAAGTGGTCGCTGGCCGCGCTCAGGCCACCCCCCACCAGCACCAGCTCGGGGGTGAGCACATATATCAAGGAACTGAGGCCGATGCCGAGCCAGCGGCCGTAGCGGCTCCACACCGCCTGGGCCTCGGCCTCGCCGGCGGCGGCGCGACGCAGCAGCTCCGGCGGCGACAGGGGGCTGAGGCGCGCCAGGCCGGCGAGGCCGCAGAACTGCTCAAGGGAGCCCCGATTGCCGCTGTTGCACGGCGGCCCCTCCGGATCCACGCCGATCAGCCCCAGCTCCCCCGCGGCCCCGCCCTGGCCGGTGAACAGCCGGCCATCGAGCAGCACGCCGCCCCCCACTCCGGTACCGAGGGTGAGCATCAGCACGTTGCGATAGCCCCGGGCGGCGCCGGCCCAGGCCTCCCCCACCAGGGCGCAGTTGGCATCGTTCGCCAGGGTGACCCGCCGGCCCAGGCGCGGTTCCAGCCAGGCGGCCAGGGGCACGTTCTGCCAGCCGCTCAGATTGATGGCGATGGTGGACACCCGCCCCGCCGGATCCATCGGGCCCGGCAGCCCGATCCCCACCACCGTCGCCTGCCGCTCCGGATCGATCCGCTCGACCGCTTCGGCGATCGCCATCGAGCAGGCCCCGGGCACCGCCGGACGGGGCGTGGGAACTTCCAGCTCCGCCCGCAGGCTGCCGTCCCGCTCAAAGCGACCCACCTTGATGGCGGTGCCCCCGAGGTCAACGCCGAGCAACTGGCTGGCTGGATCGGGATCGGGATCGGGTCTGACGGACCCAGCGGAGCCGGCGGACCCACCGGATGTCGAGGGTCCCATCACAACCACCGGGAGGGGCTGCAGATTACGGCTCAGAAGCCACGGAAGCGCAGGAACAGCCGCAGCTGGGTCTGCCAGGAGCCCTGGGTGTCCACCGATCCCTCCAGGTTGAGGGTTTCCGACGCCTTGTAGTTCAGGTTGAGCTGGGGGGGCACGTCCGAGCGATTGGGGGCGGCGATCACGGAGGCATTGAAGCGATCGGTGAGGTCCACGCCGATCTCCGATCCCAGCACCAGCTGGGGGGGCACCCGCCGGGAGAACAGCTCCCGCTGCGAGGCGATCGAGGGATTCACGTAGGTGGGATAGAGGGCGAAACTGATCCGCTGCCCCATCGCGTCGCTCAGACCCGACAACAAGGGCGACAGCAACTGTTGCCCCAGCACCGTGGCCAGGGCCGTGCCGGCGCCATTGCCGCTCAGCCCCGCCAGGGAATTGCCCCCGATCAACGCCAGCAAGCGATCCTGGGGCAAGGGCGGACTGCTGCGCAGCTGGAAGGTTTCGGCGATGCGATCGGCCGGCCCACTGATGCTCAAGGTCACCAGAATCAACTTGAGCTGGTTGAGGGTGGCGGAGGGCGCGGAGCCACGGGCCTCCGATTCCGCCAGCCGCTGCAGGGTGGCCGGATCGTTGTCGCTGCCGCCAATCGGGCCCAGGGTGTCGGAAATCCTGGTGCGAAGGGCGATGTCAAGGAAGGGCACCAACCCCAGGGTGGGGGTGAACACCGCCACGTTGGGGGCATCGGGATCGAGGTTGAAGGTGGTGGTGAACAGGTTGAGCCGCCCCCCCAGCAGCCGCACCACCCCGGAGGCGGTGAGGCTGGGATCGAGCCGTCCGCTGATCCGCAGTTGCCCCGCCGTGTTGAACCGGGCCACGTTCGAGAGCTGAACCCGCAGATCGGGCCCCAGCCGCAGCATCAGGTCGGCGAAGGTGAGATAGGGGAAGTTGGGAATCGACTCGCGCAGGGAGGCGTTGGTTTCCGCACTCAGCTCCGGCCCCAGCAGCAGCAGCGGCTGATCGAAGGTCCACTTCGATTCCAGCAGCGCATTCACACTCGTGGGAGGGCCCGCCGGCTTGGGCGCACCCTGACCCGGCTGGGTGCGGGACACCGACCCCGGCGTGACGTTGATCGAACCGCGGCTGATGCGCAGATCGCCCCCCAGCCGCAGCGCCCCCAAACTCCCCCCCAGGCGCACCTCGCCATCGCTGACGGCCCGGATCCGCTCCATGGCAAAGGGCACCCGCTGCAGGCGCAAGGCCACCGCGGCGTTGGGATCCTCGGGCAGGGGGCGCAGCAGCCCCAACCGCCCCGCTCCGCTGATCAGCCCCTGGCGACCCACCTGGGCCCGCAGGTCCTGGACGAGCAATTGCTGAAAATCGAACAGCACGGTGGCCTGCAAACCATGCAGGGTTTGGCCGATGAAGCGACAGTCACCGTCCCGCAACCGCAGGAAGCCATTGGCGATCGGATTGTCCAGGCTGCCGCGCACCAAGAGCTGGAGATCGGCGCTGCCCCGCTGCCAATCCAGGGCCTGCCCCGCCAGGCGGCTGAGGAACACCAGGCCATCGCCGCGGCTGGCCAGGCGCAGTTCCAATCCTGGCGCGTGGGGATTGAGGGGCAGGCTGCCGGCCAGATCGAGGCTGTTGAAGGCCCCCTCGGCCCGCAGGGCCAGATCGAGCTGCAGCGCCTCCCCCCGCAGGTCCACCGCCCCCCGTTCCAACCGCAGGGGCCGCTCGCCGAGATAGGCCTCGCTGAGCCCCAGCACCAAGCTCAGATCCGGGCGTCCCCCCCCAAGTCGGTAGCGGCCGTTGATGGCGAGCAAGCCCCGCAGGCTGGCCGGCACGGGGGTCAACAGGTTGATCAACACCAGCGACAACCCCGCCAGGTTGAAGCGGCCCTCCCCCTGCCAAAGCGGACCCTCCAGCTCCAGGGTCAGGGGAGCACTGGTGAGGGCCCGGTCGCGATCCTCCTCGGCGGTCCAGAGGTGACCCCGGGCCTTGAGATCCACCATGGCGTGGGCCAGATCCCGACCCACCAGCACCAGATCGGCCTCAAGACCAAGCTGGAGCCGGGCCAACCGCTCCGCCCGACTGGCCCTGGCCAGGGCCCCCCGCCGTTCCTCCAGGGCCACCTGGGCCGCCGCCAGACTGCGCAGCTGATCCTCCAGGCTGCCGGCCAGGGTGTCGATCGCCAGCCCGGCCAGATCCTTGGCCTGACCCCGGGAGGGTGGTGGCGCTCCTCGCCAAATCGCCCCGGCGTCCACCAATTGGCGCAGGCCACCGGCGTTCAGCTGGCGAGCCTGAAAGACAGCGCGAAAGGGGCCATTCCAGCGGCCCTCCCAGGTCCCCGCCAGGCTGCCGCCCGCCAGGGGCTCCACCAGGCCGCGCAGGTGATACTCCCGATCGGCGTAGCGCACCTGGGCCTGCAGGCGCCGGGCCGCCACCCCCAGCAGCTGGGGACCCTCCACCTCCGCCTCCCCGGCGATCGTCAGGGGCTGCAGCCCCAGGGAACCGCTGCCACTCAGGAGCCCCTGCAGGGATTGGAACCGCTGCTTAGGGCCGAGGGCCAGCGCCAGGCTGCCCAGGGGAATGGCGCGGGCCGTCCAGCGGTAGGAGCGGGGACTGCCGGCCAGGTGCAAATGCCCCCCCGCCCGTTCCAGATCGATCCGCACCGGTTGCCAGCGCCGATCGAAGCGGGCCTGCAACCGACCCGGCGGCGCTGGATTCCGGGCCTGCAGCTGCAGCAGCCCCCCGGCCCAGCCGACGTCGCCCAGCAACTGCCCGCGCCACACCTCATTCAGCCGCAGCGGGCCGGCGCCGGGTCGGTCGGCCTCCACCAGCACGGTGGGTTTGAGGCGCTGCAGGGGTCCCTGCAGGCGGCCATCGGCATCGAGGTGGCCCTCCAGTCGGGTGCCGAGCAGGGGGTTGAGCCGCGCCAAGGCGTAGTCACGCAGTTGGAAACGGGCGTCCAACTCCCCCACCACCAGGCCCCGTCCGGGCCGCAGCGCCAGGGGCAGGCGGGCCCTAGCCCGCAGGGGAGGGCTGATGAACCGCTGCAGACTGAGCACCTGATCACGCCAGGCCACCTCGGCCCACCAGGGCCCCAGCAGCCGATTGGTGGCCGGATCCGTGCGCACCAGCACCCGGGGCGCCGCCAGGGTGCCGGCCAACTGCCAGCCCCCCTGCAGGCTGGCCACCGCCACCCAGGGGGGCAGGCGGCGCAGGGGCGGGATGTCCTCCGGTCGTAGCCGCCAACGGCCCGCCAATTGAAGGCTGGAACGGGGCCCCAGGTGTCCCTGGCCCTCCAGGCGGGCACCGCCACGGCTGAGCTGGAGCTGGCTCAGCTCCAGGCCCCCCTGGCGCCAACGGCCCCGCAGCTCTCCCGCCAACGGCAGTGGAGCGAGGGGGTGGCCCGGAGGGGCCTGAAGCTGCCACCGCATCCCCAGCTGTTGATCGATCGTGGCCCGGGCCGCCAGGCGGCCCTGCCAGGGGCCATAGCGCCAGGGGCTTGACCCCAACACGAGCTCGCGGCCCTGGCAGCGGAGGGGGAGGTGCTCCGCCTCCAGCGCCGTGCTGCCCGGCCGTTGACGCCATTGGAACTGCTGCACGGCCAGGCTGCCCTGGCAGCGGGCCCCACCCCGATCCAAGCGGAGTTCCAGCCGCCCGCTGGCGCGACCGGCCAGGGCGCCGGGCAGCCGCAGCCAGGGGCCAAGGGGGGCCAGGCGTTGGGGGGGCACGCCCAGCTCCGCCCGCCACTGCTGCCGCTGCCAGTCCCCGCTGCCCCGGACGGTGATGGCCTCCGGTTCCGCCGGGAGGCGCGCGAGGGCCTGCACCTCGAGGGCATGCTCATGGGTGCGCACCATGGTGCTGCCGGTGATCGCTGCGGTGATGGGCCCGGGCCCTCCCGCCAGGTTCCAGAGCCGCACCGCAGCCGGCTGGAGCAGGTGGAAGCGCAGATCCAGCCGGGGCGGTTCACCACCCGGCGCCATCGTGCCCAACACCCACAGCTGACCGCGCAGGTTGCGGCGCAGGTCCACCTTGGCGCCCCCGAAGCTGAGGTCGAGCACCAGGGTGCGCCGCTGAATCCAGGCGAAGGGATCGATCAACAGCCTGACCTGCTCCACGGCCACGGTGGAGCGGTCCTGGGGACCGGCCAGAAAACGGCTCGGACCGACCCGCAGCCCATCGGGCCCCAGGCCTTGATAGGGACCCAGCTGCAGGGGGTGGCCCATCACCTGGCCCACTAGGCGTTCGAGGCTCGGCCGCTGACGGTTGTAGATCCCCGCCAGGACAGCATCGGCCCGCTGCCAGAGCACGGTGGCAGCGCTGCCCAGGGCCGTCAGGGTGAGCAGCTTGACCACCAGGCCGACAGGAGGCTTCCTCCTGGGAGAAGGCCCTCCCCCAGGGAGAGGCTCAGGCCGCACTGGTTTTCGTCTGAACCGCCATCTGCCCGAGCGTGCCGTCGCCAGAAACAGCCACCCTCCGGGGTCGGCGCAATATAAGGGGGCTGACCACCGTCTCCGAGCCCCCATGGCCCTGGCCACCGATCCGATCCTCTTTGTGGCAGGAGAGTGGCTGGGGGCGGCGAGCGGCGTCCTGGCCGTACTCACGATCGTCGGTTTCGTCGTGCGCTGGGGGGTTCGCTTCCGCCTGGTGGGCGTCACCAGCTTCACGGCGTTGCTGGCCATCTCCTGCCTGGCCTTTGCCGTGAGCTATAGCCCCCGGTTGAGCGTGCCCGGCGCCGTGACGGTGCCGGTGGTCTACGACAACGGCACCGATCTGGTGGTGGCCGCCGCCCCGGCGGATCTGCCGGAGGCGGCGATCGAGCCCACCGTGCGTCAGGTGGCCGGCAACCTGCGCGGCAGCGGTCGCTCCAGCAGCGACGGCAGCGTGCATGTGCGGCTGCGGCGGATTGCCCCGCTGGAGGAGGGGCTGGGCCGCCCGGTGGTGGTGGCGGAGGCCCGTCGGGACCTGGCCACCGGCACAGTTCGGGTGGAGCGGCCCTGACCCCCCGAGCTGGGGCAGGGCCGCACCGGGCCGCCCGTCACTCCGCACTCCGTCGCTCCGCAATCAGTCGCTCGGGGAACTGACCCCGACCGGCCATCCGGACCCTCAGCGGATCCCTGAAATGGAAGCACCCCTGGAGGCTGAGATGGCTCACCGTTTCCCGCTTCCCCTTGGCGGCCGTCATGGCGGCCGGCACGCTGCGGTGCTGGCGGGCGCCCTGTTGATCAGCGCGGCGGCTGGGCTGATGGTGGAAGCGCCGCCCAGCTGGGCCGACACCTCCAACCCCCTGAGCGCGGTCAAACAGAACCCCCAGTTGGCGCGCAGCCTCTGTGATCAGTTCCAGCAACTCAACAAGCAGGGCCAGTCCGTGATGTCCACCACCGGCGGCCTGACCCCCGGGGGCGCGGCGATCACCAGCGGCCAGGGCGTGACCGACAACGCCGAACTGGTGGCCACATATGTGATCGGTCTGAACTGCCCGGACGTGAAGTGAGTGCCGCCCCCAATTGATCGCTGGATGGCCTGTGCCGATGGCACCGCCCTGGCCACAAGGCTCTGGTGTCCGCCAGGGGAGGGCCCCTGGCCCGCCCTGCTGATGCGTCAGCCCTACGGGCGGACGATCGCCTCCAGCGTGGTCTATGCCCACCCGAGCTGGTATGCAGCCCGGGGCTTCCTGGTGGTGGTGCAGGACGTGCGCGGCCAGGGCGATTCGGAGGGCCGCTTCGGCGGCTTTGCCCAGGAGGCCGCGGACGGCGCCGACGCCGTGCGCTGGCTGCGGCGCCTGCCGGAGTGCAATGGCCGGGTGGGCACCTATGGGTTCTCGTACCAGGGCGCGACCCAGCTCCTGATCGGCGACGCCGTTGCCGAATCCGACGATCCGGACCCCCTGCCCGACTGCTTGGTGCCAGCGATGTGCGGGTTGGACGAACGTTTGCATTGGGCGAGTGAAGGGGGGGCCCATTGGTGGGCCCTGGGGTTGGCCTGGGCCCTGCAACTGGCGGCCATGGCCTGTCGGCGCCGCCGGGACACCGCCGGCTGGCAGACGATCCGCCAGAGCCTGGACTCCGGCGCTTACCTCCGGGAGGGACCGGCCCTGCTGGAACGCCACGACCCCACCGGCATGGGGCTGGGCTGGCTGCGGCTGGATCCAGCGGATCCGGAGCCCTGGTGCCGTCATCCGATCGCCCCCGCGCTGCTGCGGCGGCCCCTGCTGCTGGTGGGGGGCTGGTTTGATCCCCATCTCAACGGCGTGCTCGAGCTGTGGCACCAGTCCCGGGCTGCCGGCGGCCAGCCCCAGCTGCGCCTGGGGGCCTGGAGCCACCTCGACTGGCGGGGGGGCATCGACGCCCTGCAGCTGGCGTTTTTTCGGCGCCACCTCCAGGACATCTCGGACGGTGGCGAGACCGAAGCCCCCGAGGCCAAGGGGCCGATCCAGCTTCAATGTGCCATCCGTGGCCACTGGCTGGCGCCGCTCCCAATCGGGGCGGCCCCAACCCTGAGCTGGCGCCTGGCCAGCACCGGACTGGCGGCGGCCCGGGAGGACGATGGCCGCCTGCTGCCCATGGACATCCCGCCCGCCCCCAAGGTCCCCCCCGAGCACCCCGAGGTCCCGCTGCAGATTGTTCACGACCCCTGGCGGCCCGTGCCCGGCCGGGGCGGCCACCTGGGCCTGGAGGCGGGGCCGGTGGAGCGCGCCGACCTGGATCGACGCTGTGATGTGGCCTGTTTCACCACGGCTCCCCTGGAGCACCCCCTGCTGCTCATCGGCAGGCCGCAACTGGCGCTGGAGGTGAGTGCCGACCAGCCGGCCTTCGATCTCTGTGCCGCCCTGTCCCTGGTGCCGGCGGAGGGGCCAGGGGTGCGCCAGGTGAGCACCGGCGTCCTGCGCTGCCGGGGTGGGGACCGCCAGCGGCGCCAGATCACGTTCCAGCCCCTAGCCCTGGCCCTGGAGCCGGGGGACCGGCTGCGGCTATCGCTGGCGGGGGCGGCCTGGCCCCAGATCGCGGTCAACCCGGGCGACGGCCGCCTCCCCTGGGGCGGTGCCGGACCGGAGCACCGCCCCATCACCCTCACCCTGCGGGAGCTGGGATCACGGCTGTGGCTGGATCCGCTGCTTGGGGCAAACTGAGCCCACCCCTGCCTGGCTTCGATGCTGCCCCCGACGACCGCTTTCCCCCCAGCCCTGCGGCGGCAGCCCAGCCGGATCAGCCGGATCGGACTCCTTGCCCTTGTGGCTTGGGCAGGCCTAGGGGCCCAGCCCTGGAGCGCACCGACCCTGGCCCAGGGCAGTCTCCAGGCCCCAGCCGTTCAGCCCAGTAGCGCCATCAGCGAGGCCCGCGCCCGTAGCGCCGCCGAACGCATCCTCTCCGCCCTGCGCAACGGCGATGCCAACGCCCGCTATGCCCAGTTCGCCCCGAGCTTGCAACGGGTCAGCAGCCCCTCCATGGTGGCCGCCACCATCAGCCGCCAACCGAAACTGCTGAGCTGGACCATCACCGGAGTGGTGCCGGGGGTGGACTCCAGCACGGTGGAGGCCAACCTGATCACCAGCGCCGGCCCCCGGCAGATCCTGATGGTGATCGACGCCAACGGCAAGCTGGAGGGCTATCACTTCAACCTGGCGGACAAGCGCTCCGAAGAGGTGGTCGGTGATTTCATCCGCGCCCTGAGTACGGGCCACTACATCTCCGCCAGCAGCTTCCTGAGCCCCAGCCTGCAGGAAGAGATTTCCCAGTCACAACTGCAGGGGAAATGGCAAAACCTGCAGCGGATCACTGGCAATTTTGTTCAGGTCAAACGGATTGCTCCCTCCGAGAGCACCGCTGACATGAAGCTCGTGATTGTGACGGTTCAGTTCAATCGACTCACGGACAACCTGTTTGTGCTTCTCGATCGCAGCAATCAAATCATCAGCGTGGACTTCCCCACCGATCCCGCCAAACCGACACCGGTCCGCTGAAGGGGAAGCAAAGAGCTTTAAGCTCCCCGCGCGTCCCTGAGCGAACCACACCATGCCCCTCCCCAGCCTCGATTGGATGGTGGATGACGTCCAGAGGCTGGCGGAATGCCGTCACGACCATCCCTTTTCGCTGCTGGGTCCCCAACCGCTCCCCCAGGGCGGATGGGTGGTGAGGGCCTGGATGCCCGAGGCGGAGCGGGTGGAGCTCCTGCTCGACGGCGCCAGCCTGCCGATGCACACCCCCCACCATCCCTGGATTTTCGAGGCCGAGCTGGGGTCCGATCCGGGTGAGCACTACCGACTACGGGTCGACCGGGGGGGGCTGCGCCATGAGCAGCACGATCCCTGGGCGTTCCGCCAGGAGTGGATGGGGGAACTGGATCGCCACCTGTTTGCGGAGGGCAACCATCACCACATCTGGACACGGATGGGGGCCCATGTCAGCGAACGGAACGGGATCCGCGGCGTGCAGTTCTGCCTATGGGCCCCCAATGCCCGCAGTGTGGCGGTGTTGGGCAATTTCAACGGCTGGGATGGCCGCCACCACCCGATGCAACTGCGATTGGGGGGCAGTTGGGAACTGTTCATCCCCGGCCTAGAGGCAGGTGAAATCTATAAATATGAAGTGCGCACCCAAGCGGGACATTGTTATCAAAAAGCCGATCCCTACGGTTTGCAGCATGAGATCCGCCCCAATCACGGTTCGGTGGTGGCCGAGCGGGGCCGCTACCACTGGAACGACGGCCAGTGGATGGAAGAGCGGGACCACCGCGATCCCCTCGACCAGCCTATTGCGGTGTATGAAATGCACCTGGGCAGCTGGATTCACGCCTCCGCTGACGACCCCTACATTGAAGCCGATGGCACGGTGCGTCCGCCAGTGCCAGCCGCCGACCTCAAGCCCGGCGCCCGACTGCTCACCTATCCCGAACTGGCCGATCGGGTCATTCCCTATGTGAAAGCGCGAGGCTTCACCCATATCGAATTGATGCCAATCTCGGAGCATCCTTTTGATGGCTCCTGGGGGTATCAGGTCACCGGTTGGTATGCGCCGACCAGCCGCTTCGGACCGCCTGATGAATTCCGGGCCTTTGTTGATCGTTGTCATGCCGAGGGGATTGGCCTCATCCTGGATTGGGTCCCCGGCCATTTCCCCAAAGACGCCCACGGCCTGGCCTTCTTCGATGGCGCCCACCTTTACGAGCATGCCGATCCACGCATTGGTGAGCACAAGGAATGGGGCACCCTAATCTTCAATTACAGTCGCAACGAAGTTCGCAATTTTCTGGTTGCCAACCTGATCTTTTGGTTTGAGGAATTCCACATTGATGGCATCCGGGTGGATGCGGTGGCCTCGATGCTCTACCGCGATTACCTCCGCCCAGATGGCGAGTGGATCCCCAATGACCAGGGGGGGCGCGAGAACACCGAAGCGGTCAGATTTCTGCAACAGGCCAACCATGTGCTGTTCCAGCACTTCCCTGGTGCCCTGTCCATCGCCGAGGAATCCACCACTTGGCCCATGGTCACCCAACCCACCAACATTGGCGGCTTGGGCTTCAACCTGAAGTGGAACATGGGCTGGATGCACGACATGCTCGATTATTTCGAGCTGGATCCATGGTTCCGGCAATTCCATCAGAACAATGTAACCTTTTCGATCTGGTACACCTACACCGAAAACTTCATGCTGGCCCTCAGCCACGATGAAGTCGTGCACGGCAAGAGCAATCTCCTCCACAAGATGCCTGGCGACGACTGGCAAAAATTCGCCAACGTCCGCGCCCTGCTTGCCTTTATGTGGACCCATCCTGGCAAGAAAACCATTTTTATGGGCATGGAGTTCGGGCAGAGATCCGGATGGAATGTCTGGGGTGATCTGGAATGGGATCTGCTCCAGTTTGAAGCCCACCAAGGGCTACAGCGAATGGTGGACGATCTCAATGGTTTTTACAAATCAGAACCGGCTCTCTGGCGCGATGATTTCGACCAGTTCGGGTTCCAATGGATTGATTGCAACGACAATCGCCATTCCGTGATCAGTTTCATGCGTCGTGAAAGCAGCACGGGAAGCTGGTTGGTGGTGGTGGCCAACTTCACGCCCCAAAGCCATGCCCACTACCGCGTTGGCGTGCCGCTGGAGGGCTTCTACGAAGAAGCGTTCAACACCGATAGCAGCCGCTACGGCGGCAGCAACCTGGGCAACCTGGGGGGCAAGTTCACCCATAGCTGGGCCACCCACGGCTACGAGAACTGTCTGGAGCTTTGCCTGCCTCCCCTCAGCGTGCTGGTGCTGCGTCGGGATGAAGCCCGTAGCCAACTCGGCGAGATCGCCGAACTGGCGGCGGCTTGAAGGCCCCCCTCGGCTAGGTTGCCAGGTCGCCGTTCTCCACTGCCCCATGGCCGAATCCCTGCCCCTGTTGCTGCGCGCCGCCCGAGGGGAGCAGGTGGAGCGGCCGCCGGTGTGGATGATGCGCCAGGCCGGGCGGTACATGAAGGTGTATCGCGACCTCCGCGATCGCCACCCCGGCTTCCGTGAACGCTCGGAAAACCCCGATCTCTCCTACGAGATCTCGATGCAGCCGTTCCACGCCTTTCAACCCGATGGCGTGATTCTGTTTTCGGACATCCTCACCCCCCTGCCTGGCCTCGGGATCGACTTCGACATCATCGAAAGCAAGGGGCCGATCATCGAGCCCGCCATTCGCAGCCAGGCGCAGGTGGATGCGCTCCGTCCCCTCAACCCGGCCGAGGCCCTGCCCTTTGTCGGGCAGGTGCTGGGGCGCCTGCGTCAGGACGTGGGCCATGCCGCCACCGTGCTGGGCTTCGTGGGGGCGCCCTGGACTCTTGCGGCCTATGCGGTGGAAGGCAAGAGTTCAAAGAACTACGCCGTGATCAAGCGGATGGCGTTCCAGGAGCCGGCCCTATTGCATCAACTGCTGGCCCATCTGGCCGATTCCATCGCCACCTACGTCCGCTATCAGATCGATAGCGGCGCCCAAGTGGTGCAACTGTTTGATTCCTGGGCTGGCCAGCTCAGCCCGATCGACTACGACACCTTTGCCGCCCCCTATCAAAAGAGGGTGGTGGATCAGGTGAAGGCCACCCATCCCGACACGCCCCTGATTCTCTATATCTCCGGCAGCGCTGGTGTCCTGGAACGCATGGGCCGCACCGGCGTGGACATCATTTCCCTGGACTGGACCGTGGACATGGCGGAAGGGCTGGCGCGCCTGCCCGAGTCCGTGGGGGTGCAGGGCAACGTCGACCCCGGCCTGCTGTTCGGCACTCCGGAGGCGATCCGGGAGCGAATCGTGGACACGGTGCGTAAAGCCCGCGGCCGCAAACACATCCTCAACCTCGGCCACGGCATCCTGCCCGGCACCCCCGAGGACAACGCCCGGGTCTTCTTTGAAACCGGCAAGGCGGTGAACGAACTTCTGGGAGCGGCCGTTTGAGCCGGCGAATCCTGATCACCGGCGCCAGCGGCTGCGTCGGTCAGTACATCGCCGAAGCCCTCTACCGCCACAGCGACGCCCAGTTGCTGCTGCTGCTGCGGGACCCCTCCAAGCTGACGGCGGTCCCGGCGGAGGATCCCCGCATCACGCTCCTGGTGGGAGACCTGCGCCAACTTGAGCCCCATGCCGCGGCGATCGCCAGCGCCGATCGAATCATCCACACGGCCACGGCCTGGGGGGATCCCGAGCGGGCCTATCAGGTCAATGTGGTGGCGGTGAAGCGCTTGCTGGCCCTGACGGATCCGGAGCGGATCGAACAGATCCTGTATTTCTCCACGGCCAGCATCCTGGATCGTCAGCTGAAGCTGCTGCCGGAGGCGATGGCCTACGGCACCGAATACATCCAGACCAAGGCCGAATGCCTCCAGCAGCTGGAACAGCATCCCCTGGCCGATCGGATCGTGGCCCTGTTTCCCACCCTGGTGTTCGGGGGAGCCCTCCCCCCCGGCGATCCCCACCCCATCAGTTACCTCACCGCCGGAGTGGGGGAGGCGATGGGCTGGCTATGGCTGGCGAAGTGGCTGCGGGCCGAGGCCAGCTTCCACTTCATCCATGCGGCGGACATCGCCACGGTCTGTGCCCACTTGGCCACCGAGCCCCACTCACCCAACCCGGAGCCTGGCCAAGGCTCCGTGCGCAGGCTGGTCTTGGGCCAGAGGGCGATCACGGTGAACGACGCCGTGGCCAGCCTGGTGCGCTGGCGGCGGGGCTGGATGCCACCGATCGGCCTCGATCTGCGGGGGTGGCTGATCGAGGCGCTGATCAAGCTGCTCCGCATTGAGGTGAATGCCTGGGATCGCTTTTCGATTCGCCAGCGGCATTTCGTCCACCAACCGGTGAGCCCGCCGGAACGCTTCGGACTGGTCAGCCTGGCCCCCACCCTGGCCCGAGTGCTGGAACTGGCGGCCGTGCCCCACCGCGGCCGCCTGCCGCGCTGAATCGCCCGTCCGGCAAATTGTTGCGAAGTTGGCCGCTGCTGCGGCCAATCCACGCCTCGAAGCCTTACGTTTGGGGCGTAGCCCGTGCTTTTCTGCTTCGACCCATGCGTCGACTCCTCTCCCTCTTCGCCCTCTGCCTGTCGCTGGTTCTGGGGGCTGCCCCGAGCTTTGCTGCGGATGCCGGCCATGGCGCCCAGATCTTCTCAGCCAACTGCGCCGCCTGCCACATGGGCGGCGGCAATGTGGTGAATGCCGAGCGCACCTTGAAGCAGGAGGCCCTCAATGCCTACCTGGCCAACTATGGCGAAGGTCATGAGAGCGCCATCCAGGCCCAGGTCACCAACGGCAAGAACGCCATGCCCGCCTTCGGTGGCAAGCTCAGCGAAGGCGACATCCAGGATGTGGCCGCCTACGTGGAAGCCCAAGCCACCAACAACTGGGCCTGATCCCGCCAGCGGGATCTCCCCAAGAGCTCCCCTTGCTGCCCCGGCTCCGCCGGGGCTTTTTTAATGGGGAGCTCTCCCCGGATCGAGCCCGGCGATCCGGGGAGAGCTCCCGCTCAGGCCTCAGCCTGGCGTCGAGCCGCCAGCACGGCCAGATAGAGATCCTCCGGCACCTCGCGGATGTCGTATTCACTGGGCAGGACGCCATGCACATGGTGGTGGACCGCCAGCCAGCAATTGCGTTCAGGGTCAGTACTGGTGGGATCAAAGCGGCGGGAGGCCTCCACCAACCGCTCCACGAGCACGGGATCGGCAGTCCCGTCCCCTCGCCATTCCGTCATCGATGCTCTCCATGGACGGGCCAGACTGGGGGCCCTAGGGATGCCGCCATGATGACCAATAGCGCCAAGCCTCGACGACCAACGGCGATCTGGGGCTCTGCAGCCGTAGGGATGGTCTGCTGGCTGGCCTTGGCCCCCCAACCACCAGCGGCCTTGGCCCAGCCCTCCCCCAACCAACCGGATGCCCTGGACAGCGTCGGCCTCACCCCTCCCCCCTGTCCGTTGATCGTGCCCAAGAACGCCGCTGCGCTGCAGCCGGTGCGGATCCAGCCCAAGGAGGTGCGCCTGAAAAATCAGCTCGGTTGCCTGTCCCAGGAGGACGCGATCTACGGGCCGGATGGCTGTCCGCGCCAGCTGTGCACCAAGGCCACCGGCATCCCCCTACCACCCTTCTGACGCCCAGGTTTGAGGACCAGCTCTGAAGGGGACTCTCGCCGAATCGGTGCGGTTGACCCATCCTGGGGGGGGAGGACCACACCCCCAGGGACGGTGCGCCCCCTCCGCCAGCTTCGGGGGGCTTCATACGGTGACGTCCAGTTCCGCCGAGCCCCACCCATCAGGAGGCCTGCTTCATGCACCCGACCGCCGAACGCTTCACCGAACAAGCCTGGGCCGCGATTGTGGCCAGCCAGCAGCAGGCCCAAAAGGCACGCCAGCAGCAGATGGAAAGCGAGCACCTGCTGGCGGCCCTGTTGTCGCAACAGGGCCTGGCCAGCCGAATTCTGGAGAAAGCTGGCGTCGCCCTCGGCCCCCTCAGCCAGGCGGTGGAGGCCCGGATCGCGGCGCAAGCCAGCCTCACCCCCCCCCCGGAGACGATCTACCTCGGCCAGGGGCTCAATCTGGTGCTGGATCAGGCGGAAGCGCTGAGCAGCTCCTACGGCGACAGCTTCATCGCCGTGGAGCATCTGCTGCTCGCCTTGGCGCTAGACGACCGTTGCGGCAAAGCGTTGCTGCGCGAGGCGGGCACCGATGCCACCAAACTGAAGGATGTGGTGCAGGCGGTGCGAGGCAGCCAGAAAGTGAGCGATCAGAGTGCCGAAGCCACCTACGAGTCCCTGGAGAAATACGGCCGTGACCTCACGGCGGCGGCCCGCGAAGGCAAGCTGGATCCGGTGATCGGCCGAGACGAGGAAATTCGCCGCACGATTCAGATTCTCAGTCGCCGCACCAAGAACAATCCAGTCCTGATCGGCGAACCCGGCGTGGGCAAAACGGCCATCGTGGAGGGCCTGGCCCAACGCATCGTCAACGGGGATGTGCCCTCGGCCCTGCAGAATCGCCAGCTCATTGCCCTGGACATGGGGTCCCTGATTGCCGGGGCGAAGTACCGCGGTGAATTCGAGGAGCGGCTCAAGGCCGTGCTCAAGGAGGTGACCGCCTCCCAGGGCCAGATCGTGCTGTTCATCGATGAGATTCACACCGTGGTGGGGGCCGGGGCCACGGGCGGAGCCATGGATGCCAGCAACCTGCTCAAACCAATGCTGGCCCGGGGTGAACTGCGCTGCATCGGCGCCACCACCCTGGATGAGCACCGCCAACACATCGAAAAGGATCCGGCCCTGGAACGGCGCTTCCAGCAGGTGTTCGTGGATCAACCCACAGTGGAGGACACGATTTCGATCCTGCGGGGCCTCAAGGAACGCTATGAAGTGCACCATGGCGTGCGCATCGCCGACAACGCGATCGTGGCGGCGGCGGTGCTCAGCAGCCGCTATATCGCCGATCGCTTCCTGCCGGACAAGGCGATCGACCTGATGGATGAGGCCGCCGCCCGCCTGAAAATGGAGATCACCTCCAAACCGGAGGAGATCGATGAGCTCGATCGACGCATCTTGCAGCTGGAGATGGAGAAACTCTCCCTGGGCCGCGAATCCGATGCCGCCAGCCGTGATCGTTGCGGGCGCCTGGAAAAAGAGCTCGCTGAGCTTGCACAACAGCAAAGCGGCCTCAACGCCCAGTGGCAACAGGAAAAGAGCTCGATCGATGAACTAAGCGCTATCAAGGAGGAGATCGAACAGGTTCAGCTGCAGGTTGAGCAGGCCAAGCGCAACTACGACCTCAATAAGGCAGCCGAGCTGGAATACGGCACCCTGGGGGAACTCAACCGCAAGCTGGCGGCCAAGGAAACCCAGCTCAGCAGCGACCACAGCGGCAAAACCCTACTGCGCGAGGAGGTCACGGAGGATGACATCGCCGAAGTGATCGCCAAGTGGACCGGCATTCCGGTGAGCAAGCTCGTGCAGAGCGAAATGGTGAAACTGCTCCGCCTCGAGGACGATCTCCACAGCAGGGTGATCGGCCAGGAGCAGGCCGTCACCGCCGTGGCCGATGCCATCCAGCGCTCCCGTGCTGGCCTCTCCGATCCCCACCGCCCCATCGCCTCCTTCCTCTTCCTTGGCCCCACCGGGGTGGGCAAAACAGAACTGAGCAAGGCCCTCGCCGCCCAGCTCTTCGATGCCGAGGAGGCCATGGTGCGCCTCGACATGAGCGAATACATGGAGAAACACGCCGTCAGCCGCCTGATTGGAGCTCCTCCCGGCTATGTGGGCTACGAAGAGGGCGGCCAGCTCACCGAAGCGGTGCGGCGCCGGCCCTATGCGGTGATCCTGTTCGACGAGGTGGAGAAGGCCCACCCCGATGTGTTCAACGTGATGCTGCAGATCCTCGATGACGGCCGCGTCACCGATGGCCAGGGCCGCACGGTGGACTTCACCAACACGGTTTTGATCCTCACCAGCAACATTGGCAGTGGCTCGATTCTTGATTTGGCCGGTGATCCGAGCCGCCATGTCGAAATGGAAGGGCGGGTAAATGAAGCGTTGCGGGCCCACTTCCGGCCTGAATTTCTCAACCGGCTGGATGAATCGATCATTTTCCACAGCCTCAAGGCGGAGGAACTGCGCCAGATCGTGGAACTGCAGGTGCAACGCCTGGCCCGGCGCCTGGAGGAGAAAAAGCTGGGGCTCCACCTGGATGCTGCCGCCCTCGACTGGTTGGCGGGCGTGGGCTACGACCCCGTGTACGGGGCCCGGCCCCTGAAGCGGGCGATCCAACGGGAACTGGAAACGCCGATCGCCAAGGCGATCCTGTCGGGCACCCTTCCGACCGGCAGCACGATCTCGGTGGAGCTGGCCGAGGGGCGCCTCCGCTTCCAGCACCAGGCTGCGATGGAGCCAAGCCCGCCCTTGGCGCTGACGGTGTGATCAGGGGCGCAGGCGTTTGATGGGGAAGCGCTGACAGGGAGGAACGAACGCCGCGAGGAAGCTCGGGGCGTTCACCAGGGGACAACAAGCTGAAAACTCAAGCCTGGAAGGCCCTTGCCGACGTTCCCACCTTCTGCATATTTGCTCCTAAGTTCACCATAGGCCTTTGACTCCCTGGCTTGTCATGTATACTCCCGTCAGAACTTCCAATCGAGACCAAATCAATGGCACTGCAACGATCCAAGCGCTTTCGCCTGGGCCTCAAGCTTGGCGCAGCCAGCCTGCTGGTCATGGGGGCCACCCTGATGGCCCCAAGCAGCGCCCAAGCCGCCCTTGAACTCAAAAACATCAAACCTGTCGCCAAGTTCACCGCAACCCCCACCGACTATGTCACCAACGCCGGGGGCTACAACTTTGGTTTCTACTTCGAAACCACTTACAAAACCATCATCGACGCCCTAGGCGTCTTCGATTACAACAAAGATGGCTTCGCTGAAACCCACAATGTCTATCTTTACAACATAGCTGATCTTAATTGCACTTTCACAGGCAACTTCGCCTGTACTGGTGCTCCGATCGCTCAAACAGCAGCGTTCTTTGGCACGACTGAGGCAGATGCAGGCCTCCTTGACCGTCCCCAAAGCTTCCGTTGGAAAGAACTCGTCGGAGGTCCGATCACCTTGGGAGGGAACAATGGTTATGTTGTCGTGGCAACCAACTGGGTGCTTGATCCTTTTGTAGGCGGAAACGGCACCGCGCTTTCCACCACCCAAGACGCCACCTACGTGGAAGCGGCCTATTCCATTGTCCAGAACGCCACGGCTTTCAACGCCGGCCCTGGTGTGCTTTGCGGCCTAGCTCCCGTCTCATTTGCTCCCTGTGGAGTGCAGGGCTATTTCGGTGCCAACGTCTCCGCCCATGCCCCCGGCCCCCTGCCCCTGCTCGGTGCTGGTGCAGGCTTCGCTTGGAGCCGTCGTCTGCGCCGTCGCGTCGTTTCCAACAAAGCCACCGTCTGAGTCTCCGAATCGCTTCGCAATTCGTCCACTCTCAACCCTGCCTCCGGCAGGGTTTTTTTATGTCCTTGCCACGGGGCTCAACCCTGTCTGTCCGTCACAATGATTCTGTCCTCTGGCCCATCCCATGATGACCAGCATCCAGGCCCGCTATGCCGGCGATTTGCGTTGTCAGGCTGTCCACGATCCCTCCGGCCGTGAACTGGTCACTGACGCGCCCGTCGATAACCAGGGCAAAGGGGAGGCCTTTTCCCCCACGGATCTGGTGGCCACAGCCCTGGTCACCTGCATCCTCACCATCCTGGGGATCACGGCCCAACGCCATGGCTTCAGCCTCGGAGCCTGTCCCTCCAGGGTGGTCAAGTCGATGACCAGCAGCGGCATCCGCCGGATCGAGCAACTGGAGGTTTGGGTGACCCTGCCCGAATCGCTCACCCCCGATCAACGCGCCCTGCTGGAACGGGCGGGGGAAAGCTGCCCGGTGAAGCGGAGCTTAGAAGGCAGCGTGCCGATGATCCTCCATTGGCAGTGATTGATCCAGACCCAATTACCCCTTGGGATCCTCCTCGTCCCCAATCAGTTGACGCAGATACTCCTCATCCGGGGAGCCGGCCTTGCGGTCGGTCCGTTTGGGGCGAGGGGCACGGTCCAATCGCGGCTCCTCTTTAGGAGACTGGCTGGCGACAGCAGCCCGTTCCAGCTCTTCCTGCTCGGCGCGGATGAGCTCCTTTTCGAGCTTGGCCTCCAGCCTCTCTTGACGTTGCTTGGCGTTCTTTTCGTCCCGCTCCACCAGATTGACGACGAGGGCTTGGAGCAGCGAGATCTCAGAACCCTTGGGCTGGGCCAGAGCACTGAAAGCCAAAGCGCAGGCCAGAGTCGTGAGAATTTTCTGGATGACGGTGGCCACCAGCTGGGTGCGACCTTGGCGAGGACGCTCGGCCGCCTTAGCAACCCTTTGCTTGACCGAAACTTCCAGGGTTGTGAGCTGACTCTTGAGCTCTTTTTTCAGATCGGCGAGGGGAAGTTGGAGTAAGTTATCTGGAAGTGGTGGTGCGTTGATCTTGGCGAAGCGCGCCTTGATTTCATCCATCGACTTCGACGAATCGATCGCCTGCTGGAGCAGATAGAGCCGGCGGGAGGCATCCGTAGCCTGATACTTCGCTCCTAGATCTCCAAGCTGGATAAGGTTGTAGGTAGCCACCGCCTGCAGGGGGATCAGAAGAAGGAATCCAAGAACCACCGCAATGGCCAAACGCCCGAATTGATCGCGACGACGACTCAGGGCCTCGTTCGCCGGATTGAGATAGGCGGCGAGATGCACCAAGGCCATGGCCAGGATCGGTACAAAGGCGTTATCGGCAAGCACGGCACTGATCTGGAGCTGCCACGTGGGATCCAGGAGCCGGATTGGCAACACTCTGCCGAGGATCACCAACACAAAAATGACCAACAACATGTTGGCCACCACCGCCAGGCGATGGGAGATCACATCGGAAGATCCCCCCCCCTGGACCTGCCCAGGAGTCTGGGGCGTTGACTCCTCAGGGAGATAACTATTGACCATAACAAGATTGGAAGAGATGAAGGAACGCTGACCAGAACTACCTGAAGTTTTCAGGGAAAACACTTCTCGAAAGTGAATTTCCTTACCTCGGGTAAAACGTCACCGCAGCAAAGTAACTCAGACCCTAGCAGTCATTTGGGGGTGGGATTGCGTCGCCCGCACGGCAGGCTGGAGATCCCAGAGCGCCCGTCCCCATGCCCCCCCCGCACTCCGCCTCCATCCGACTGCAGCAGTATTTGCACACGACACGGCTGCTGCGCTCCATCCACAGCACGCTGTACTACGACCAAAACACCGTGATGCCCGCCGCCGGGGCGCCTTGGCGCGGCGAGCAACTGGCCCTCCTGGCCACCCAGCTCCACGAACGCCAGAGCTGTGCCACCTATGCGGACTTGGTGGAGGACGCGGCCGCCGAACTTGCCCCCCACGCCCCGGCGGCCCAGAGGCGCAATCTTCAGCTGTTGCGCTTGGAACTGCAGCGTCAGCGCAGCCTGGATCCCCAGCTGGTGGCAGCCCTGGCCCTGGCCCAGGCGCGGGGCAACGCCATCTGGCAACAGGCGCGCCAGGCCAACGATTTTCAGGCCTTTGCCCCGGCCCTGGAGGAGTTGATCCGCCTGCGCCTTGCCCAGGCCAGCCAATGGGCCAGTGCTGAACCGGTGGCCCGCAGCCCCTGGGAGATCCTGGCCCAGCCCTACGAGCCGGACGTGAGCAAGGCCCGCCTGCAGGAGCTCTTTGCCCCCTTGAAACACGAGATTCCCCCGCTGCTGGAACGGGCGGCGGCCGTCCCTGCCATGGCGACCGCCGCCACGGATCTGCCCGAGGCGTTGCAGGATCGTCTGTGCGGCGAGCTCCTGGACAGCTGGGGCTACGACCCCCGCCGCTGCCAGCGTTCCCGATCAGCCCATCCGTTTTCCTGCACCGTGGGCCCTGACGACTTCCGGATCACCACCCGGGTGGTGAACGGGCAACCGTTCTCCGCCTTTCTGGCGACGGCCCATGAGTGGGGCCATTCGCTCTACGAACAGGGACTGGCCCGCTCCGAATCCCAGGACTTCCCCTGGCCCCTGGGGGAAGCCACCTCCATGGGGGTGCATGAAAGCCAAAGCCTGTTCTGGGAATGTCGGGTGGCCCGCAGCCAGGCCTTTGCCGACCAGTGGTATCCCCGCTTCAGTGCCGGCCCTGGCCGTGACCCCTGGGGGGATGGCCACCGCTTCTGGCGGGCCCTCAACCCGATGCGGCCAGGCCTGATCCGCGTCGAAGCCGACGAACTCAGCTACTGCCTGCACATCGTGTTGCGCTTTGAGCTGGAACTAGCCCTGGTGGAGCAGGGGATGCCCGTGGCTGACCTGCCCCACGAATGGAACCAACGCATGGACGCCTTGCTGGGGCTCCAGCCCACCACGGTGTCGGAGGGCTGCCTGCAGGACATCCATTGGGCGGAGGGGCTGATCGGCTATTTCCCCTCCTATGCCCTGGGGCACCTGATCAGTGCCCAACTCACCGAGGCCATGGCTGGCGCGATTGGACCGATCGAGCCTCTGATTGACGCCGGGGAGACCAGAACCCTCCAGGCCTGGCTCCAGAGCCATGTCTGGCCGTTGGGGCGGACGGTGAACGGCGAGGAGCTGGTGGAACAGGTGAGCGGGGACACCCTGGGGGCCCGTCCGTTTCTGAACCACCTCAACGGCAAGGTGGAGCAGCTCCTGAATCGGACCTGAACCGATCAACCGAAGGCTGGGGTCAACCCCATAACCAACCCCATCGCCCCAGGGGGATCGGCTTGGACCTCTAGCATGCGCTCGCATTTTCCCTGCCTATGGCCAACATCGACCACGCCCCGAGCCGCACGATGCTCAACCTGCTCCACGTGCTGCCGGCCTTCGCCGATGAGGCCGAGCTGCGCCTGAATGCGATTGTGGAGCTCAACTCCATGACCATCAACAAGTACGAGCTGATCACCGAAACAGGCCATCTCAAGCTCGATCGCGTTGGTTACTCCTCCCTGTCCTATCCCTTTGCCTACGGCTGCATTCCCCGCACCTGGGACGAGGACGGGGATCCCCTCGACATCGAGATCGTGGGCGTCACCGAGCCGCTCGTCCCTGGAAGCCTCGTGGAAGCGCGCATCATCGGCATCATGAAATTCGATGATGGGGGTGAAGTCGATGACAAGGTGATAGCCGTGCTGGCGGATGATAAGCGGATGGATCACATCACCAGCTACGATCAACTTGGTGCTCACTGGCTCAAGGAGACCCAGTACTACTGGGAGCACTATAAGGACCTCAAGAAACCTGGCACCTGTAAAGTGAATGACTTCTTTGACTCGATCGAGGCCGTTTCCGTGATCAAAGAATGTGAGCAACGCTATCTCGACACCATGGATTCCAAGCTGGTGAATTAATCGAAGGTTCTTGCTGTGGCCCGGCGACCTTGACCGCCCGCCAAGCCAAAGCAAGAACTCAGTCCTGCTCCATGCCCATCTCCGCTGCTGCCTCCTCCATGGCCTCCCGTCCCACCCCCCTGAACCGCCGCCCCAGCCTGGTGGGTCCCTCCACCGTGCTGCTGCTGGCGCTGACCCTGCTTGGAGTGCGGGCCCAGGCGGCCGATTCCCCGCCGCCGCTGCCCCCTGCTCCCCCCAGCCTCGGCACCACCGGAACCCCTGGGCCTGCGGGGACGACGAGCACCACGGCCGCCCGGACCAGCACCCGTCAGATCGTCCTGGAACTGGGCAAACGAACGATCAGCCTGCTGGAGGACGGCAAGGTGCTGGGCAGTTGGCCCGTGGCCATCGGGGACCCGGCCACCCCCACGCCCACCGGCACCTTCAAGGTGGAAAACAAGGTGATCGACCCCCAGTACCAGAGCACCAAAAGCGGCAAGGTCAACGCCACCACCGGAGCCAATGGTCCCCTAGGCGATCGCTGGATGGGATTCCACCGCACCACGAAGGATCAATACGGCATCCATGGCACCCCGAGCGCCTGGGCCTGGGCGGTTAACACCAGGGCCGCCGTGACCCATGGCTGCGTGCGGATGCTTGGTCCCCACGTCCGCCAGTTGTTTAACCAGGTGGAGGTGGGCACACCAGTGATTGTAAAGCGATGAAGATTACAGCGAAGACTTGGCCAACCCGGGTTCAGGCGCAACTCGGAAATCATTCAGCAGATCAGTCGCAGCAAGGGAGTTGAAGGGGGGCCTCCACCTATTGTCAGTGAACGCTTTCAAGCATCTTCTTCACCTGGCCGCTAGTTCATGCTCCATTCCTCCCCCTCCAGCGGCTCAACGACGTCCACCCACTCCCCCAGTCAGGGAACGATGGACACGGAGGTTACCCTGATCGACCAACAGAACAGCACCTCCTTGAAGTGGGGCCAAGACGGAGAACTTTCCGACTTGGATCTGCGCCGGATCCTCACCCTGCTGACCCAGAGCGATCCGGTGGCCGAATCCCTTCTGCGCCACCGGGATCAACAGGAGCCATGAACCGTTGAGCCAGAGCTCGGGCCAGGCCATCTCGGCTCGCCAGGCCCCTCAGGCTCACGACCGGCAACCCCCCACTGGGCAAGCCACTAGGCAGGTAATCAGCCTTGGAAGCCGGAAAGGCAAACACAGGTAATTGACGCAGATCATTGGGGCGAAGTTGGTCTTCCAGCTGATCCAGATGGGCAGATTGGGGAAGCCAGATCAGATCACTGCGGCGGCAGCTCTCGAGGGAAGGTGAGGGTGTGACGGTCGCGCTGATCAGGCAGCGTTGAAGATCAGCCAAGGACACCAGTCCGATAATGCAATTTTCCCTGGCCACCAACAGGCAATGGCCATGGGCGCCGATCAAACGGGCCAAGGCCTGAGATGCTGGGATGGTCCCCTCCAGCACCAGGGGCGATTCAGGATCGAGGGCTTTCAGGACCGAAAGCTCCGCGAGCCGGGCGCGGCGTTGTTCCTCTTCCAGGTCCGGTCCCAGCAGTCCGGGATCCTCCACACCCTGCCAACGCTCCACCAGCACCGCACTGAGTCCGGCGGCGGCCATCAGAGGCAGAACGATGCGGATGTCCCGGGTCAGTTCAAACAACAGCAGCAGGGCCGTCAAGGGGGCCCGGGCACTGCCGGCGAGCACGGCCGCCATGCCCACCATGGCGTAGGCCGGAGCTTCCGCCACCGGCAAGTGCAACCCCCCATCCCCGAGCAACTGGCCGTAGCAGCTGCCGAGCACCGCCCCAAGGAACAGGGCCGGTGCAAAGCCCCCCCCGACGAAACCCGTGGCGTTGCTCACCGCCATGGCCAATAACTTCACACCAATCAGCGCCACCAGGGTGACCAGGGAGATGCCCCCATCGGAGCCCAGGAGCGCTTCGATCGTGTCGTAGCCAACCCCCAGCACCTGGGGAAAGGCCAGGGCCATCCCCCCAACGACCGCCCCCCCTAACGCGGTGGCGAGACCAGGAGGTAACCGGGAAATCCAACGTTGGGTTGTTTCCGAACGCCCCAAGGCCAGGAGGCGAATCAGGGCCAAGGACATGCCGCTCGCCAGCAGTCCCAGCAGCAGGTAGAGGGGCAACTCCAGGGGAGATCGCACTTCGTAGGAGGGAAGGCGCAGGATGGGGGTATCGCCCAGGCAGAGCTGGGTCACCAGGGCCGAGGCCACAGCCGACACCAGTACCGCCCGCAGGCTGACCCGTCCCGGACTGGTGGACAGACTGCCTTCGAAGGCAAAGAACACCCCGGCAATGGGGGCCTTGAAGCCAGCCGCGAGGCCCGCGGCCACCCCAGCGGCCACCAACGTTTTCTGCGACTGAGGGGGCAACCCGGCCCGTTGGGCCAGCCACAGTCCCAGGTTGCCACCGCTCTCCACACTCGGCCCCTCCGGTCCGAGGGAGGCACCACTGCCCAGGCTCAGGGAGGCCGCCACCAACCGCAACAGGGGCAGGCGGGCCGCCGAGGCCATCGCCCCGTCGGCCATGGCCATCAGGCTGGGCAAGCCGGGTCCCAGGGGCCCCCCCCAGTGGCGCAGCAGACCCACCGCCAACCCCCCGAGGGTGGGCACCACCACGACCGGCCATAGGGCCAACCAATCCGGAATGCTCTGGGATGGCGGCGGCGGCGCCGGCGGCAAGGGTGGAGGCGGTAGGAAGCCAATGCTGCCAAGCCCCAAGTCCAACAGCGCCTTCAGGGGGGTGGCCCCACTGCTGTTGAGGGGCGGCAGATCAATGGCCAAAAGATCTGGAGAGCCGGCGGTGGAAGAGCGGCCGATCACCAGGAGCCCTTCCACAAAGGGCCCAAACAGGAAATTGTTAATGAAGCCCAGCAGTCCGTGGAAGCCCACAACGGCAAGACCGGTGAGCACCCCCACCAGGGCCGCCCACGCCAGCAAATTTCCGGCCAACGGCAGGCTGCGGGGTTCGGGGGGTAGGACCGTCGCCCCAGGCTTTGGTTCAGGCTTTGGTTCAGGCCTCGGGCCGGACGGTTGCAAAAATCTCCTCCAGAATCTCACCCGCTCCCTGGGCACGCAGCGCTTCCGCCAGGCGAAGGCCCAGCGACTCGGGATCCGTCTTGGAACCCCGCACCTCATCGCGAATCAGCCGCAGACCATCCAGGCTGGCCACCATGCCGGTCAGCACCAGATCATCGGCCTCGAAACGGGTGTTGACACCAATCGGCACCTGGCAGCCCCCCTCAAGTTGGCGCAGAAACGCCCGCTCCGCCAGGCATCGACGGGCGGTAGGGAGATGCTCTAGCACCTTGATCCAGCCCAGAACCTCGGCGTCATCCTGACGGCATTCGATCCCCAGGGCCCCCTGTCCAACGGCGTGGAGGGAGATCGAAGGATCAATCAGTTCATGGATGCGATTGGCCAATCCCAGACGCCCCAAACCTGCCGCCGCGAGAATCAGGCAGTCGTACTCACCGGCATCAAGTTTCTCCAGGCGGGTGATCACATTGCCGCGAACATCCTTGAACACAAGATGGGGGAAATGGTGACGCAACTGGGCCAATCGCCGTAGCGAACTGGTGCCCACCACCGCCCCCTCCGGCAGGGTGGCCAGGGTGAGGTCCCGGTGGCGCGCGTGGACGACCAAGGCATCGGCCGGATCCTCCCGCTCGGTAATGCAGCCCAGCATCAGCCCTTCGGGCAGGTTGGTAGGCAGATCCTTGAGGCTATGAACGGCGATATCGGCACGATCCACCAGCATCTGGGCCTCCAATTCCTTGGTGAACAAGCCTTTATCGCCAATCTTGGCCAGGGCCACATCAAGGATCTTGTCCCCCTGGGTGGCCATCGCCTCAATGCTGATCTCCAGGCCGGGATGGGCCTTGGTCAGTTCGTCGCGCACCCAGTGGGTCTGGACCATGGCCAGCTGACTGCGGCGGGAGGCGATGCGCAGGGGGGAGCTGGTCATCGGGTGTCCGGGGGAGGCAGCCCAGGCTGCCGGCAACAGCAGCCCAGCCTAAGGACCCATGGTCAGTCGATCGGATCCCCCCCGAAGAACGTGATCAGTTGATGGGGAACCCCGAGGCGCGATCAGGCGAACAGATCCAGGGGCAACGGGCCCCAGGTGTCCTCAAGCGAAGGATCCTCCGGGTTGTGGCCGGTAATCAGCAAACCTTCGCCAAGGCCGGCTTCCTGACGGAGCAGGGCCGTTCCGTTGCGCTGATTGGCCTTGAGGAACACCGTTCCTGCGGCCTCACTATCGGCGGAGCCCGCTTCCACCGTGGCGATCGGGGACCAGCCCAGGGCCATCTCGGCGCTGCGCAGGGCCTGAACCGCCGCCGCCGCCGATGGGGCCATCACCCCGATGGTGAACCAGGCGCAGCGAGCGACTAACGGACTCAGTTGAGCCCGCAGCTGGGCCCGCTGTTCCGGGTTGAGGGCCGGCGCACTACGCAACCCCCGCAGCTGGTCCAGGCCATAGGGGGCAATGGACGACATCCAAGGCAGGGCAAAACCAGCGATCACTCTGCCCTGTGGCCGGGGAGACAGGCGTTGGCCTCGCCAGATCGCAAGGCAGACCGTGAGCCAGGCCAGGCCCACAGCGCCCCCGGCCACCAAGTCGGTGGGCCAGTGGGCCCGGGCGAAGAGGGTGCTCAACCACACCAGGGCCACCCACAGCCCGGCCGCCAAGGTCAGGGGGCCTCGCCAGCGGGGATGGTGGGCCGCCAGGATCGCCACCATCGCGAAATAAAAAGTGATCGAGCCTGCAGCGTGTCCGCTGGGAAAGCTGCGGCCGTCCACGTGCAACAACTTCTCGTGGGGTCGGGCACGGTCGAACAACGGCTTCAGCCAGAGGTCGATGATCACCAAGATGCCTGCCGAGGCGGTGGCCAACAGCCTCAAATCATTCCACCACCGTTTAATCAATAGATAGATCAAGGCAGACAGCACGAGCACGGCGGTGAACCCCACGCCGCTCAGGCGATACACCTGAACCAGGGCGATGCCCAAGCCGCCTTGGAGGTGTTGGCCGAGCCAGTCAAGAACGGTCGTATCCACCTCGGGGGGGCGACGCGGATCCAGAAGCTGGGCCAGTCCGAGCAGGACGATGACGCAAGCGAGCACCAACCAGCCGTCAAACCGACGCCAACGCAGTTGCAGCCAGGACCATTGGAACGGACTCATGGCTGCAAGCCCTCCACGGGAATCCGCCAGAGTTGTTGCTCTCCGTCGCGGGCCAGAACCGCAACATCCGCGGGATCCAACCGGAGCTGTTCCAGGTCCTGGCGGTCGCCAAGCAACCGGATGGTTTTAGAGCGGGCCGTGAGGAAAAGATCGCCTGGATCATGGCGCCAACGCTGGCGAATCTGGCGCCGATCGGCCACAAACACCGCTGGGGCGCCGCTGTAGAACACGATGCTGTAGCGCTTGGTGCCGACCACCCAAAGGGGTTCGTCGGGGCGGGCAGATTGGCGCGACGCCACGGCTAAGTGGCGCAGGGGCAGCTGGCGTTCCCGATCCAACAGGAGCGCGAGGGGCGGAATCACCAGGGCCAGCAGTGCCAGAAAGGCCGCCAGATTGGGCAACCACAGCCAGCGGTTACCGTTGGCATTCAGCAGAAGGGCCATCAGGGCCAGGCTGGCCAGGCCCAACAGCAACGCCAAGCGGAGGGGAAGTCCGGAGTGGTTGAGGGCAGCCCCCAAGGCGGGATAGGCCGGATCGGTGGCGGCCCAGCGACCGGCGCCGCCGGCGGCCAGGGCCAAGGCCCCCAGGAGCAGCGCATTGACCCAACCGGCGGGCCGATGGCCCCCACCGCCGGCGGGCACCGGCACCAGGGGCTGCCAAAGCAGGGCCACCAGCAAGCTCCCAGCGGGCAGGAGCGGCAGGATGTAGCCGGGCAACTTGGTGGCGGCCGCCGAATAAAAGACCAACATCACCCCGAGCCACGTCAGCAGAAACAAGGGCAGCAGCAGGGCCGCATCGCCCCGCTGTCCGGCCTCCCGCCAGCTCTGAAGTCGCCAGAATCGCAAGCGGGCGATGGCCTCAGGGAGATAGATCGACCAAGGCAGCAACAGCACGGCCAGCCACGGAAGATAAAACCAGGGCGGACCGGGATGGTTGTAGAGAACGCTCGTGAAGCGCTGAAGATTGCTGAACCCTAGAAATCCCCCCAAAAAGGCCATGCCATTGGCCTGGGCCGCCAGCGCATACCAGGGGACCACCACCAGCAGGAACACCAGCGCCATGACGGCGAGGGATCGGGGTTGCCACCATCGCGACCAGCCCCTGGTCAGGGTGAGGAACACCACAAGGACAAGCCCCGGAAGCAAGAGCCCCACCGGCCCCTTGGCCAGCACCGCGATGGCGGCGAACAGAGCCATGGCCAGCTGTCCCAGCAAGGCCGGCCGGGAACGCGGAGGATGGTGATGGGCCAGCAGGAAACCAAACAGGGCAAGGCTGATGGCGCTGGCCAGAAACATGTCCGTACTGGCAATGCGCCCCCAGCCGATCCAACCCGGGCTGGTCGCCAGCAGGGCCGCCGCCAGCCCCGCCCGGCCCAAGCGCCGCCGGGGCTGCTCCCCTGAGGGGGCCAGCACGACCAGCAACATAAACAGGGCCACAACAACGGCACTGGCGGCCAAGGCCACCGGCAGCCGGGCCGCCCAGGCGGAGGGGCCAAACAGGCGAAAGCTCAGGGCCACCATCCAGTAGCCCCAAACCGGATAGTCAAAGAAGCGCTCACCGTTCCACCAGGGCGTGATCCAATCCCCGCGCTGCGCCATGCCGCGGGCCACCTCCACGAAGAGCGATTCGGTCTTGTCGGTGAGACCCAGATTGCCCAGGCCCTGAAAGAAGGCAAGCCAGCACAGCAGGGCCAAAGCTGCGGCCACCCCCAGCCAGGTCAGGGGTGGAATCAGAGGAGCAGGACCACTCCGAAAGCCAGCGCTGGAGCCATCGCCGACCCGTTCAACCCGCATCGACGGCTTGATTCCAAGGGAAAGAGAAGGTTAAGGGGTGACCGCAACCACAGGCCCTCCTCAAGGACTATTCCAGACAAAACGGGACGATGCGGCATATTTCCAGACGAAATCGACGGCAATGCCGGCCAACAGGGCCAACAGCGGTTGATGGCTGACCTGCCGGTAAAAGGCCGAAGAGACGCCCACATTGGCCACCATGCCAAGGGAGGTCACCAGCAGAAAACGAAGCAGACCAATCAGCAGGGCCCTGCCCCGCAATTGCTGTACACGAAATGTCAGGACATTATTGATCAGATAATTCGAACTTGCGGCGCAAACCACCGCCAACACCTGGGCCTGTTCAAAGCTGAGCCCCACCAGGCGACGCATGATCGCAAAAACCAGCACATGCAACAGAATGCCGCTAGTTCCCACCAGGGCAAAACTGACGGCTCGCCGGGGTAGGGCCCGCAGGAGCAACGTGTGCAGAATGGAAACTCCAAGATCCCAAACCACGGCAAGATCAAGCTTGGACTCGCCAGCCAAGCGGGGCTGAAAACTAAGGGGCACCTCAGCCACCTTCAACTGACCCCGACTGAGGGCCAACAATTCATAGAGAAATTTGAAGCCATTAACATCGACCTGACGCACATAGTTTAGGCAGCGTTCAGGACGAAGGGCAAAAAAACCACTCATATAATCAGTCAGATTGCCGTAGCGTGGCAGGCTGAATCGGGCCACACGATTGGCCAGGGTGGAATTGCGCTCCCGTTGGCGACTGAGGCCAGCAATCTCGGCCTGGGGATGGAAGCGGGTTCCAATCACCAAATCACTGGCGGTGTCCAGCAAGTGCTCAACGGCGCGGGCAACGGCGGCCGGTTCATGCTGGCCATCGCAATCCATGACAATGACCACGTCACCAGTAGCATCAAGAATTCCTTCCTTAATGGCACTGGAAAGGCCATGGCGTCCAACCCGACGTATCAGGTGGAGACAGCCATAGCGATGGGCCAACTCACGAACCCGATCAGCGGTACCATCGGCGGAATCGTCATCAACGAAGAGAAGTTCGAGATCGTAGCTTTGCTGCAAGGGCAGCAAATTGAGCACCATAGGCTCGATGCTCTCCCTCTCATTAAAAGTAGGGAGAACAACAGATAAGCGCAACAAGAGTAAAGCTTAAATGGTTACTTGATGTACTCCTTCAGCACACCATTGCGATTCGGATGGCGCAGCTTCCGCAACGCCTTGGCTTCGATCTGGCGAATACGCTCACGGGTGACATCGAAGATTTGTCCTATCTCCTCGAGCGTTTTCATACGGCCATCGTCGAGGCCGTAGCGCAACCTGAGCACATCGCGCTCCCGTGGGCTGAGGGTGGCGAGGACGCCCTCGAGATCTTCTCGGAGCAGATTTTTCGCCACATCTTGCTCTGGGTTTTCAATGTCTGCTTCAATAAAATCCCCAAGACGGGAATCTTCCTCTTTCCCGATAGGAGTTTCTAAGGAAATTGGCAATTGGGCCGACTTTGCAATAAAGCGCAATTTTTCGATTGTCATCTCCATGCTTTCTGCAATTTCCTCTTCCGTGGGTTTGCGCCCGAACTCCTGGCTGAGGGTCTTGGTGGTTTTCTTGATCCTGCTGATGGTTTCATACAAGTGAACAGGCAGGCGGATCGTGCGGCTTTGATCGGCAATTGCACGGGTGATGGCCTGACGAATCCACCAGGTAGCGTAGGTGGAGAACTTATAACCCTTTTCGTGGTCAAACTTCTCCGCCGCTCGAATCAATCCCAGGCTACCTTCCTGGATTAGATCCTGGAAAGAAAGGCCTCGATTCATGTATTTCTTGGCGATAGATACCACTAGGCGAAGATTGGATTGAACCATTTTCTCCTTAGCTCGGCGGCCAAGCATCAAGCGCCTACGGAACTTGATCAGGGGCATATCCACCAGGACGGCCCATTCCTTGGTGTCAGGGAAATGGCCCTTATCGGCCTCAAATTGGGCCGCCAGTTCCTCCAATTGAAGAAGATCGGCAATCTTGCGGGCCAGCTCAATCTCTTCGTCAGGACGCAACAGGCGAATCCGACCGATTTCCTGGAGGTAGACCCGAATCGAATCCTCGGTATAGACCCCCTTGGGCCCAACTTTGATGCTGGCCAGAGCCTTGGCCGCCTTGGCATCCTTCTTTTCGATCAGATCCTCGGCACCCCCAAGGTCGGCTACCGCCAGCAGATCATCGGCGGCCACCTCCAGGTCAAGGGCTTCGCCTTCAAGATCGCCAGGGGCTGCCGCCGGCTTGCTCTTCGCCGCCGGCTTGGCCTTGGCCACCGGCTTAGCCTTGGCGGCTGGCGTGGCCTTGGCGGCTGGCGTGGCCTTGACCGCTGGCTTGGCCTTGGCCGCTGGCTTGGTGGTGGTCGTCGTGCCCTTGGCGGAGGGTTTGGGGGATTTCGCCACCGCCTTCGGCTTGGCTTTGCCCTTCGCTGGCTCCTCAACCACCCTGTCCGGCGCCGAAGCGTTGGTGCTGGGATCGACGATGACCACCTCGCCCGTGGCACTCACGGTGGCCACGATTTCAGGCAGGGAAGACTTGGGCTTGGCGACGACGGGGCTCATGGAGGTGGAGCAGAGGACGTAGTTCGAACGGGGGACGGAACGGAATCAGTGGGGCGGACAGCCAACGGATCGGCGCGAAGCGGGGATGCAACCCCTGCCAACGTCAACAGCGATTGACCTATCGACATCGAGGACAACCAAGGCGACCGTCCCAGGGGAGGACGCGCTTGCGGGGGACCTAACAGTCAGTCGAAGGGTCAATCGTCCAACTCTCGGGGCCGTGACGGGAAGGGGGAATCCGATCAAATCCCGGAACAATTCAGGGCGAGTAACGACTCTCCGGGAGCCGCCGCAAGACCGAGGGGGGTGGACCGAGACGTCGCAACCGGCCCCGAAGAGCCAGGAACCCAATGGACTGATGGAAACGTAAGGACAACAGCAAGGTCAACGGAGTCGGCAAGATGACGGATCTCCAGGGGGCGAACCGTTGGCTTGCGGGGAATGGGAGGATGGGAGAGCGGCCGTGGCCGAGGCAGTGGTGTCAGGGGTGGTCGCAGACGGGAGGGCTCGATGGAAGCAAGAACTTCCGAGCTGGCTCAACGGGTCTTCCCCAACGGACGGAACTCTGCCCGGTTCCGACAGCAGCCTGATGAACTGCTCAACTCTCACATCTTAGGAACGTCCTGAGACCTTTGCAAGATTGGCAAGCTGACCGGTCCCCTCTCAGCGGACCCTCTCCCCTGCCGTGGCTGGATGTCTGGGTGGAAGCCGGACGCGAGGGGCAGGTGTTCACCTACGCCAACCCCGAGGGCCTACCCATCAACCCTGGCGATCTGGTGGAGGTACGACTCCAGGGCCGTCGCCAGGCAGGCTTGGTGGTGGCCTGCTCCGGCTGCCTCCCCACGGAACTGGAAGGGAAAACCATCCTGCCGGTGGTGCGCCTGCTGCAGGCGGCCGCCGTGGAGCCGGCCTGGCAAGGGTTGATCGCCGCGGTCGCGACCCAATGCCACACCAGCCTGTTTCGCACCCTGCGCAGCGCCCTGCCCTCCGGCTGGTTAGGGCAGCGTCCCCAGCGCGGGGGAGCGGGCCGGCGCGTCCAGGTGGTCGTGCGCACGGACGAATCTGTACCAGAGCTGCGGGCACGCCAGCAGGCCCTGCTCGAGTACCTCGAAGCCCACGCTGGGCGGCAGCTGCTGCGTGATTTGGTGCAGGCCGGATACGGCCATCGCTTGATCGCTGGCCTGGAAACCCTGCTGCTGATCCGTCGCGAGACGGTGACCCTCCCTCGCGCCA